>Ga0315274_10011149_pt1 | contig 12886 bp, 11 predicted proteins | sample YL17G02_20_MG_FD_203700 | JGI IMG/M metagenome (GOLD analysis project Ga0315274, IMG submission 203700) | Sediment microbial communities from Yellowstone Lake, YNP, Wyoming, USA - YL17G02_20 | ecosystem: Environmental > Aquatic > Freshwater > Lake > Sediment | place: USA: Wyoming | collected... | reverse complement strand
CAATGCTTGAGCGCTCAAGTATATTAGAATTATGAACACTCTCAAACCGGACAAACAAAAACAGATCGTGGCGGCCCTAGCTGAAGGTAATTCCATCAGGGCTACTTGCCGAATGACCGGAACGGCCAAGGGAACGGTTATTAAACTGCTCGTAAAACTCGGCAAGGCATGCGCTGAATACCAGAACAAGACCCTTCGGAACCTATCCTGCAAACGCTTGCAATGCGATGAGATTTGGGCTTTATGCTATGCCAAGGAAAAGAATGTTCCCAAAAAGAAAAAGGGTAAATTTGGTTATGGGGATGTTTGGACTTTCACGGCATTGGACGCGGATTCCAAGCTCGTACCCTCTTGGCACATCGGCAACAGGGATATCCACGAGGCCACCATTTTCATGAAAGACCTTGCTTCTCGGATCAAAAACAAGGTCCAATTAACAACCGATGGGCATAAGATGTATCTGGAAGCCGTGGAGGATGCCTTTGGGAGTGAGATCGATTTTAGTCAGCTAATAAAGATATATGGAAACAGTCCCGAAAACGAAGTGAGGTACAGTCCGGCAGAATGCACAGGGATCGAGATAAACAAGATCCAAGGTAATCCCGATCCAGACCATATTTCAACCAGCTATGTGGAGAGACAGAATTTGACGATGCGGATGAGCATCAGGCGGTTTACTCGGCTGACCAATGCTTTCTCAAAGAAGGTGGAGAATTTGGCTTGTGCCGTGGCTCTCCACTTCATGTACTACAATTTTTGCCGGATTCATAAGACCCTGAGGGTTACTCCTGCAATGGAAGCAAGGGTTACGGATCACGTTTGGGAGATTGAAGAGATTTTAAATTTGCTTAAATAATTACTTGAAGAGGATAGATATTATGATACCTACAAAAATAGCAAGTAGCGCAGGGAGAATTACTTTGTAAGTCACGGTAGTTAAAGTATGCACGCTTTGTGCAAGAGAGCGTAAATCTTTACCAAGCTCTGACAGACTTGTAGATTCTAATTCTCGCAGATAAGCTTTATCGACTTCTGGAATACGTCCTTCCTTCAAGTCGGGAAATGGCCCAATTCCCTTTTCGGCAGGCTTTGCTAGGCGGTGAAATTCAATCGTACATATAGGATCTAAATAATCTATTGTAATAGCCCTTCCGCTACTATTGTAAAGGCCAAGCCTAAGATGCGCGTCAAAACCCGGATCAATCTGCATACCAGCAAGAAGAATTAGACCCCTTCTCGCCCAAGAACTTTTCATTCCAATATTTGCCGCTATATTAAGAGGTAACCGAAATGTCTCATGAGTCATTATTAACCCGAAATCGCCAGCCTGTAAAGTAATGCTATTCGCCTTGGAAAGATCCACAAGAGTATAGTTTCGGCTAACCAACGCTTCCTTGCCAACTCTCGCATCATAAGAACAGGGTTGCTGTCGGTTTGGGTCATAAGGATCAATACCTAATTCCCCAGGCTTAAGAGCTTCTTTTATTTCTCCATTTGTCATTAACATGGCCATTCCCTCCTTTTATTTTTAGGAGTTAACGCGATTATGGGAGCCGCAAAAAAATTTGTCAAGGACCTTTTTCCCTCATCATTTGATGAATTAAAATCAGCAAAGGATAAATTAACTAATGATACTCATCATGTGATGAGTTGTCAAGGCAATTCTTGTGCCGTCCAAGAAATTCAAATTGACCCACTACCGATGAATCGCTGGATAGATCCGTTAGAGGTTCTTTTGCCTTTTCTCCGAACTCCGTACGGGCGACCCGGCGGGTCGCCCCTACAAACTCCGAACTACATTCCCTCTTGCCTTACCCCTCTCTCAATGATAAAAATAGGTATCCTCCATTGCTTTCCATTTTTTTCGCTCGGCAGTGAAAAGGGGAAACCTTTTCACTCCCAAGAAGTCAGAAAATCAGGAGAGAAGACAACATGAAAGAGAAAAAGTACGTCATGGGAAACACGGCCATCGCCCGCGGGGCTCTGGAAGCCGGGGTTCGAGTGGTCGCCGGCTATCCCGGCACTCCGGCCACGGAGATCGTCGACGAGTGTCTGGGAGTTCCGGGAGTTCACGTGGAGTGGGCCAACAACGAGAAGGTGGCCTTCGAGCTCTGCACCGGAGCCTCCCTCTGCCACGTGCGGGCCCTGCCGGTGATGAAGCATAACGGCACGAATTACGTGACCGACTTTCTGATGCACGTGAACTTCACCGGAGTCCGGGGGGGGCTGGTGCTGATCTCCGCCGATGACCCGGGCGGGCTGTCGTCCCAGAACGAGGAGGACACCCGGATTCTGGTCCACCAGTACGCCCACCTTCCCATCTTTGACCCCAGCAACCCGGCCGAGGCCAAGGCCATGATCAAGGAGGCCTTTGACCTTTCGGAAAAGACCGAACTGGTCTTCTGCCTTCGCCCCGTGACCCGGGTCTGCCACGCCCGGGGGATCATCGAATTCGAGGATCTGCCCGCGGACCTTCCGGCCGCGCACTACGAGCCGGACCGGGAGCGGTTCATCATGAGCGCCGTGGAAATGCCCCAATTCGGCGGGATCAAACGGCCCCAGATCCGCCACCGCTGGCTGAACGAGAAACAGCGGGTTCTGCAGAAGATCATGGAAGAGAGCCCCTACAACTGGGTCGAAAAGGGAACGGGAAAGGTCGGGCTCATCGGCTGCGGCATGGGCTACACCTGGATCAAAGAAGCGGAGCCGTTCCTGAGCGGCAAGCTGCCTCTTCTGAAATGCAACACCCTGCCTCTTCCCCGGAAGAAGCTCCTGAAGTTCGTCAAAGGCCTGGACCGGGTGGTGATCTTCGAGGAGACCGAACCCTTCGTGGAAGACCTCTGCAAGAGGATCTTCCAGGAGGAGAAGATCAAAGTCGAGGTCCTCGGAAGAAGCGGGTTCCTGCCATCCGACGGAGAGCTGAGCCTCGCGGCGGTTCTGGAGGGAATCGAGAAGGCGGCCCCCAAGGTCAAGGTGAAGAAGCCCAAAACCCCGGCCCTGGATATTCATGTGCCCATCCGGACCCGGACCCAGTGCGTGGGCTGCAACTACCGGGGAATCCTGAACGCCCTGAAGCAGACCGTCCGCAAACACAAGGGCATTGTGGCCGGAGACATCGGCTGCCACGATGCCGGCTCCTTCCGCCCCCTGGAACTCCAGTCCACCATTTACTGCATGGGCTCTTCGGTCCCCATGGCCAGCGGAATGGTCCTTTCCGGGGTGAACCGGCCGGTCTTCGCCTTCATCGGGGATTCCACCTTCTATCACAACGGAATTCTGGGGATGATCAACGCGGCCAACAATAAAATCAACGTAAACGTGATCCTGGGGGAGAATACGGTCACGGCCATGACCGGCTTCCAGCCCCATCCGGGAACGGGGATGACCCTGGCCGGGGAGAAGACCACTCCGATCAACGTGCCCAAGCTGGCGGAGTCCATGGGAGTCAGCTACCGGGTGGTCAATCCCTACGACATCAAACAGTGCCAGGAGGCCCTGGAGGCCGCAGTCAAGGAAGAAGGTCCGTCGCTGATCGTCTCTTCCATGCCCTGCTACCTTCTCTCCACCCGGCAGGGGAAGAAGGTCTTTGAGGCGCGGGAAGTAAAGGTCGACGCGGAGAAGTGCACCGGCTGCCAGATCTGCATCAACGACTTCGGCTGCCCGGCCATCGCCTTCGATAAAAAGAAGAAGAAAGTTTCCATCGATCCTATGCTCTGCGTGGGCTGCGCGCTGTGCATAGACGTCTGCCAGAAGGGGGCCATCTCATGAAAATGGACGTGGTCATATCGGGCGTGGGAGGCCAGGGAAACATCTTTGCCTCCCTGGTCATCTCCGAGTACGCCATGAACAAGAACCTGACGGTGATCGGGGCGGAGACCATCGGCGCGGCCCAGCGGGGCGGGGCCGTGGTTTCCCACATCCGCATCGCGGACGGGGAGATTTTTTCCCCCATCATCTCCCGCGGGCAGGCCGACCTGCTCATCGGGATGGAATACGTGGAGCTGCTGCGGCACATGCGTTTGCTGAACCCCAAGGGGACGTATCTCCTGAACGCCATGAAGATCCCCACGGTGCTGAACAACATGGCCCTGGACGAATATCCCGAAAGGTCGGATATTCTGAAGGCCGTCCGGAAATACTGTCCCAACGGCCACGTGGTGGAAGCCTCGGCCGCGGCCAGGAAACTGGGGAACATCCAGATGACCAACGTGGTCATGCTCGGAGCCCTGACCAAGGTGGTTCCCTTTTTCGAATACCGCGAGATGAAGTTGCTGGTGACTTCCAACTCCCCCACCCGGTTCAAAGAAGCCAACGTGAAGGGGTTTGAGGAAGGGTATAAGCTAATCAATTAGCCATCAGCGAGACCCTGTAGGGGCGGGTTTTAAACCCGCCCCTACGGCTCATAGCTCATAGCGATTGGGTGGAGGTTCCATGGAACGGACGTTGTCGATCATCAAGCCCGACGGGGTCAAAAAGGGACTGATCGGGGAAGTGATCGGGAGGTTTGAAAAGGCGGGCCTGAAGATCGCCGCCATGAAGATGATCCACATGAGCAAGAAGGAGGCGGAGGGTTTCTACGCCGTCCACCGGGGGAAGCCTTTCTACGGCAGCCTGACGGACTTCATGTCCTCGGGGCCCTGCGTGGTTCTGATCCTGGAGGGGGAAAAAGCCATCAGCCGGAACCGGGAGCTTATGGGCGCCACCAACCCGAAGGACGCCGCCCCGGGAACGATCCGTAAGGCCTTTGCCGCCAACGTGGAACAGAACATCGTCCACGGTTCGGACGCGCCGGAGACGGCGGCCTACGAGATGGGCTATTTCTTCAACGCCCTGGAGATCTGCGAACGACCTTAAAGACCTATTAGCCACAGAGGACACAGAGGCCACAGAGAATAAAAGACGATTCAAGTTGTTGGATTCAGTTTGTTGGAGGGCGCTCGTATTTTTTTGAAATATCTCTGTGTTCTCTGTGACCTCTGTGGTGAATGTCGTTGAATAAGAATAATGATGTCATTGTCATCGGAGGGGGAGCGTCGGGGCTGATGGCCGCGGGAAGGGCGGCCGAGCTGGGAGCCCGGGTCCTTCTCCTGGAAAAGATGGGACGGGTGGGCATCAAGCTGGCCCTCACCGGCAAGGGACGGTGCAACCTGACCAACGGCGGCGACCTCCCAACCTTCATCGAAAACTACCGCCACAACGGAAAATTCCTCCACAACGTCTTCTCCCGCTTCTTCAACCACGACCTTCTTTCCTTCTTCCAGAAGCGAGGCCTTTCCACGGTGGAAGAGAGGGGAAGAAGGGTGTTCCCCGCCTCCAACCGGGCTCAGGACGTGGTCCGGGTTTTGAAAGAATATGATTCTTCCCAGGGGGTCCGGACCTTGGTCCACGCTCCGGTAGAAGAGATTCTCCCGGAGAAGGGCCGGGTTGCCGGGGTGAAAACAGATTCCGGGGTCATGGAAGCCCCCCGGGTCATCCTGGCCACGGGAGGATCCTCTTACTCCCAAACAGGATCCACGGGGGATGGCTACCGGATGGCCCGGGCGCTGGGCCACACCCTTCAACCCCTTCGGCCGTCGCTGGTTCCGCTGGAGACCGAGGAGAGATATGGGCGGGACCTGCAGGGGTTGAGCCTCAAGAATGTGCGCGCCGCTCTCCTGGCCTCCGGCCAAAAAGTGGAGGAAGAATTTGGAGAGATGCTCTTCACCCACTTCGGGGTTTCCGGCCCGATCATCCTCACTCTGAGCGGCCGGGCGGTGGATGAACTGGGCAGGGGAAAAGTGGAGCTTTCCATCGACTTCAAACCGGCCCTTTCCCCCGAGCAGGTGGACCGGCGTCTCCTCCGGGAATTTGAGGCGGGGGGCAAAAGGAAGATCCTCAATATTCTGCCCAACCTTTTGCCCCAGAGGATGGTCCCCGTTTTTCTGCGGAGGGCGGAGCTGCCGCCTGACCGGAAAGGGGGAGAAATCCGCGCGGAAGCGCGAAAGAAAATGGTGCACCTGCTCAAGGACTGGCGGCTTACCCTGCGGAAGGCCAGGCCCATGGAAGAAGCGATCATCACCGCCGGCGGGGTCACGGTGAAGGAGATTCATCCCGCCACCCTGGAATCGAGGATCATCCGCGGTCTTTATTTCTGCGGGGAAGTGATCGACATCGACGGGAAGACCGGCGGGTATAACCTGCAGGCGGCCTTCAGCACGGGCTGGGCGGCCGGGGAGGCGGCGGCGAAAGAGCCATGAGCGAGACGAAGGGGCGCGTTTCCCTGAAAGACCTGTCGCTGAAGGACCTGGAGGCTTTCATCGTCTCCCTGGGGGAAAAGCCTTTCCGGGCCATCCAGGTGGCCCGGTGGCTGTACGGGAAGGGAGCCCGCAGCTTTGAGGAAATGACCAGCCTTTCCCGAGATTTCCGAAAAAAACTGGAAGAATCCGCCCGGATCACCTGGCTGGAACCGGCGGAAATCCACTCGTCCGAGGATGGGACGAAAAAATATCGGTTTATCCTTCCCGATGGAGAGGCGATCGAAAGCGTCCTTCTGCCGGAAAGGGACCACTTTACTCTCTGCCTCTCCAGCCAGGTGGGCTGCGCCCTGGGCTGCCGGTTCTGCCTGACCGGGAAACGGGGATGGGTGCGAAACTTAAAACCTTCAGAGATCATCGACCAGGTGATCAGCGTGCGGGCCGGCCTGTCTCCCCAACAAAAGCTCACCAATCTGGTCCTCATGGGGATGGGGGAACCCCTGCAGAATTTCGAGAATGTTCTTCAGGCCCTGGAGATTCTCCGGGCCCCCCTGGGACTCCAGTTCTCCAACCGCCGGATCACCCTGTCCACGGCGGGAATCATTCCGGAGATGGTGGACCTCCTCTCCCGCAGGAACTTCGTCAAACTGGCCATCTCCCTCAACGCCGCCACGGATGAACAGCGCAGCAGGCTCATGCCCGTCAACCGAAAGTACCCCCTGAAAGACCTCCTTTCCGCCTGCCGGAAGATTCCCCTCCCGAACCGGGAGAGGATCACCTTTGAATACGTCCTGATCCAGGGGGTGAATGATTCCAAAGAGGATGCGCTACGGCTGACCCAGCTGTTAAAAGGAATCCGGGCTAAGGTGAACCTGATCGCTTTCAATGAACACCCGGGAAGCCCTTTCCGCAGGCCCCCGGATGAGGCGGTGCAGAAGTTCCGGGAGATCCTCATGGCCAAAGGTTTCACGGCCATGCTCCGGCAGAGCAAGGGCGCGGATATTCTGGCAGCCTGCGGACAGTTGGGGGGACTGGCGAATGCGGAATGCGGAATGCGGAATGCGGAATAAAGAAAGCATAGAGTATAGTGCTTAAAAAACTCCTTTTTTTGAATGCAGGGGCGGTCACCCCCAAGGCGTGATGGCTGCCCGCTTGCCCGCAAATTTGCCCGCAAATATCTTGCCCACCTTCACTTTCCAGAAAGCAGATCAATGTCCATAGCTTAGAGGCCGTGACCGGCCCGGGGGCAAGGCCGTGGTTCTCGGCATGATGAGGCACGGATTCTTTCATCGGTCCGGGCGGAAACGGGCCTGGGGTGCGCAGATGGCCAAGCGTTTACCGCCTTCCTCTGCGGAAGGAAAGTGATCTTTCATCGGATCTTCTCCACCCGCCGATCCTGCCTTCAAACCACGGTCTAGCCCCCGGGCCACAAGAAAAGGTATCTTAAAAGTGAAGGTGGGCAAGCCGCAAATATCGCTTGACAGAATTTGGGTATTTGTGGTAATGGCAACGACGAACAGCCGAAGTGCTCTCCGAAGTGCTCTCGGCGGGCAAGGGACCGATTCCGCGGGTCGTCGGTCCAAGTGCGGAAAAGGAGGGTTTGAATGAAGTTGACGGGTCGGGTGAAGTGGTTCAATGATGCCAAAGGGTACGGTTTTATCGAACAGGAGGGGGGTCGAGACATCTTCGTGCATTATACGGCCATTGTGGGAGAAGGGTTCAAATCATTGACCGAAGGGCAGAAGGTGGAATTCGAGATCATCGAAGGCGCCAAAGGGCCCCAGGCGACAAAAGTGGTGAAGATGTAAATCGGTTTTCAATCCTAAGACCCGCATTCGACCCCGGAAGGGCAACCTTCCGGGGTTTTTATTTTAAAAAAATTGCGGATTGCGAATTGCGGATTTCGGATTGTCCTTTCCCAATCGCAGGTCTTATAAATCCGCAATCCGCAATCTCCAATCCGCAATGGGGAGGGCTTTTCCTCCTTGACCCATGGGGCGAAAGGGGCTAAACTTTTTTCAAAAACGAGGAGTTTCTTCCCGATGCTCAAAATCGCCGGCATCCAGATGAACGGGACCCCCGACCAAGAGAAGAATCTGGAAAAGGCCCGGGTGCTGATCGGGTTGGCCGCGGAGAGCGGCGCCAAAATGATCTGCCTCCAACAGCTCTTCACCACCCACTGGTTCCCCGCGGACACCAACCCGGAAAACTTTCGGCTGGCCGAAGAAGTTCCGGGTCCGACCACCGGGGTCATGCAGGAGATCGCCCGCCGGAACGGGGTCGTCCTGGTCCTCCCTCTTTTCGAGAAGGATCCCCGGGGGATGTATTTCAATACGGCTGTGGTGGTCGATGCGGACGGCGCCATTCTGGGCAAGTACCGGAAAAACCACGTTCCCCAACTGCCTCTGTGGGAGGAGAGGGAATACTTTCAGCCCGGCGACCTGGGGTTCCCCGTCTTTTCCACCCGTTACGGGACCATCGGAGTGCAGATCTGCTGGGATAATTTCTTTCCCGAGGGGTCCCGGATCCTGGCTTTGAAGGGAGCCCAGGTGATCTTCTCCCCCACGGCGGCGGCCCTGGAGTCCCACCGGAAATGGGAAAAGGTCATCTGCGCCAATGCCGCCGCCAGCGGGGTTTATATCCTGCGGGTCAACCGGGTGGGAAAGGAAGCCAAGCAGAATTTCTACGGGAAGAGTTTCTGCGCCACTCCGGAGGGGGAGCTGGCCGACCAGCCCAGCGGGGCGATTGAAGGGGTGGTCCTGGCCACCATCGACTTTTCGGAGATCGAACGGACCCGGCGGGTCTGGACTTTTCTGCGGGACCGGCGGCCGGAGCTGTACGGCGAGCTTATCGCCCGTTAAAGAAGTTTCACCACCGAGAACACAGCGCTGCAAAGCCGCAACCCAAAAGCAATCAACCACAGAGCACCCAGGGAGCACAGAGCTAAATTAAAAAAATTTCAAGATATGGATAAAGACAAGGATCTGAGCTGCTCTCAAAAGTTTTTCCTATGAACGCCCGGCATCCCAGAAATCCCCCCTCGCCCCCCTTTAATAAAGGGGGGTTGGGGGGATTTCAGAGAATCGTGGCCTAGAGAACCTTTTCTTTACAAAATTTAAAGAGTCTGCGCGTTAGTACAAAAGAGATCACAGAGATTTTTAAAAGGGAAAAAGACCAAAGGGCAAAACTGCAAGACAAGAAATGAACCGCAGAGAACGCGGAGAGCGCAGAGTCAAAAAAATGGAATCGTGGAAGAATGGAATAATGGGTAAAACAAATCCCCAATATTCCATCATTCCACCATTCCAATTCCGCTCTGCGATCTCTGCGGTTAAAAAGGTTTTGAAAATTCAATGAACGAAGTGACGCGAGCCATTGCCGAGTTTATCGCCGGGGAAACCGGGCAGCCGGCGGAGGAGGCGGAGAAGGGGATCGAAATTCCCCGGGATCCCCAGTGGGGGGATTACGCCTTCCCCTGTTTTTCCCTGGCCAAGGTGAAACGGAAAGCCCCTCATTTGATCGCCCAGGAGATCGCCCGGAAGTTCCAGCCGGGGAAGCTCCTGAGCGAATGCACCCCGGAGAGCGCCTACCTCAATTTCCGCATCCGGAGGGAGACCTGGGCGGAGATCATTCTGCGAAAGGTTTTTTCAGAAGGAGAGGACTACGGCCGGAGCGCGGAAGGGAAGGGGAAGACCGTTCTGGTGGAATTTTCCTCTCCCAACATTGCCAAGCCCTTTCACGTCGGCCACCTCCGCTCCACCATCCTCGGCCACTCCCTCGGCGAGATTTTCGAGCGCCTGGGGTATCCGGTGGTCCGCCTCAACCATCTGGGGGATTGGGGAAAGCAGTTCGGGGAGGTCATCACCGGGTTCAAACACTGGGGAAGTCCGGACGAACTGGAAGCCCAACCCCTGAAGCATCTCTTTGAAGTGTACAGCCGGTTCCATGCGGAAAGCGAAGCGCAGCCGCCCCTCCACGAAGAGGCCCGGGCCTGGTTCAAGAAGCTGGAAGAGGGAGACCCGGAGGCCCGCCGGCTCTGGGGGCGTTTCCGGGAGATCAGCATCGAGGAGTTCAAGCGGCTTTACCGTTTCCTGGGGGTTTCCTTCGACTCCTACGACGGGGAGAGCTTCTACCAGGACCGCCTGGCGGAGCTGGTGGAACGCCTGCGGGGAAGCGGCCTTCTCGTGGAAAGCCAGGGAGCCTGGATCATCCCCCTGGAGGCTTACGAACTGCCCCCGGCCCTCATCCTCAAAAAGGATGAAGCGACCCTCTACCTCACCCGGGACATCGCCGCCGCCGAGTACCGGTTCCAGCGGTGGAACTTCGAGAAGCTGATCTACGTCGTGGGAGCTCCCCAGAAGCTCCATTTCCAGCAGCTCTTCAAGGTCCTGGAGCTCATGGGGTACGACTGGAACCGGCGTATGGTCCACGTGGATTTCGGGCATGTCCTGGGCATGAGCACCCGCCGGGGAGAAGTGGTCTTCCTCCAGGATGTCATCGACGAAGCGGTGGCGCGGGCCGAAAGGGTCATCGAAGAGCGGGGAGAGGACAAGGAAGCACGCATCGGGAAGATCCCCGAGGGGGAAAGAAAGACCATCGCCCGCGCCGTGGGACTGGGGGCGATCATCTTCAACGACCTGCGCACCCGCCGGTCCAAGGACGTGGAGTTCGACTGGGACCGCATCCTGGGTTTCGAAGGAGCCACGGGTCCCTACTGCCAGAACGCCCATGTGCGCTGCTGCGGGATCATGCGGAAATTCGGCGGGACGGTGACGGAAGAGGCGGACTTTTCGGTCCTTTCCAGCGACGAGGAGTTCGACCTGATCAAACGGCTGGGAGAGCTGCCCGGGGTGACCCGCCGGGCGGCCGAAGAGCATGAGCCCTCGGTCATCGCCAACTACATGATGGACCTGGCCATGTCCCTGAACGTCTTTCTGGCCCGGCACCGGGTGCTGGGGGAGGAACCCCCGATCACCCGGGCCCGGGCCCTTTTGATCCATGGGGTGAAGGTCGTTCTGGCCGCCTGCCTGCGCATGCTGGGGATGGAAGTTCTGGAACGGATGTGATGGAATCGAGAAGGGAAAGACTGCGAAAAGCCGCGGCCCGGCGAAGGGCCAGGGATTTCTCCCCCGGCCCGGTTTTGCCCCCGCCGGCTTCGGGGGACAAGAGCAACCGGAAATTCTTTGCCGTTGCCGCAGGGGCCGTCATTCTGGCGCTGGTGGCTTTTATCTGCGGGGTCCACATGGGCAAGGCGCTCAGCGACCTGCGTTGGTCGGAAGAGGCCGGACCGCGCATCCAGGATCGAAAAGGGGAAGCCCCTCCCTTCCGGTTCATGGAAAAAGGGAAAGAGTCGTGGCCCATCCGGGAAGCCGGACCCCGGCCTCCCGAAGGGGGAGAAGGCAGGAAAGAATCGCCGGCCCCTCGAATCCCGGAAAAGACCCCCGCGGAGAAGACCCCGGGCCCCTCCCGGGAGTCATCGCCCCCCCCCTCGGAGGAAGGAAAGGCCGGTCCCGCCAAAGCCAAGTACACGCTCCAGGTGGGGGCGTTCAATAATCCTCAGGAGGCCCAGGAGCTGGTCAATCAGCTGAAGAAGAAAGGATATGATGCCTACCAGGTCACGGGAAGCGCGGCGGCCAAAGGAACGCTTCATCGGGTGAGAATCGGGCATTTTCAGAACCTCCAGGAAGCCAGGCAGTTTGCCCTGACATTCGAAAAGAAAGAAAATCTGAAACCCATTATTTCCAGTTTACAGAACCCCTGAGTGACATTTTCTTTCATTTCTTGCATTTCCCTTCTTGAGATCGGCCGGGTTGTATGCTAACATTTTAAAAATAGACAGTTTTTTAAGTATGGCCGGTTTGGTTCCGATAGGTTATGCAGCAGAGACGCCATGGACCCTGGAAAGATTCAATCTTTTCAGGCCCTTGGCCGCGGAGAGGCGGAGCTGAAAGGCCTTTATTTATAGTCGGGAGGATGGGAATCTCGCCGGGAAAAGGCTTAACCGCCATGATTGAGATGGTCCGCGTAAGCAAGGCTTACGAGGATAATCCGAATGCGCTCTTTGACATCACCCTGAGAGTTGAAAAAGGGCAATTCATTTATCTGCTGGGCTCAAACGGGGCGGGCAAGACCACCTTGTTCAAGCTGCTCTATGCGGAGGAGCGGCCCACGGCGGGAGAGATCCGGGTCAACGGATTCGAGGTGGCCCGTCTGAAACCCCGGAGGATTCCGTTCCTCCGAAGGACTCTGGGGCTGGTATTCCAGAATCTGAAGCTTCTGCCCCGGCGAACGGCCGTGGAAAACATCGCTTTCGCCCTGGAGGTCCTGGGAGCGGAAAGGGGCGAGGTCGCCAAAAAGGCCGCCCAGGCCCTTCGCTGGGTGGGACTGGAGCGGCGGGGCAACTGCCTTCCGTCCCAGCTTTCCGCGGGGGAGCAGCAGCGGCTGGCCATCGCCCGGGCGGTGGTCAATGATCCGGTTCTCCTGCTGGCGGATGAGCCCACGGGAAACCTCAGCATCACGGCGGCGGAAGAGATCATCCGCCTCTTTGAAAAGATCAACCTGCGGGGAACCACCGTGGTTCTGGCCACCCACAACGAGGGGCTCGTGGCCGCGTGGCCGAAGGAAAAGATTGTGCTGGAGCAGGGGAAATTGTT
>Ga0315274_10011147_pt1 | contig 12887 bp, 7 predicted proteins | sample YL17G02_20_MG_FD_203700 | JGI IMG/M metagenome (GOLD analysis project Ga0315274, IMG submission 203700) | Sediment microbial communities from Yellowstone Lake, YNP, Wyoming, USA - YL17G02_20 | ecosystem: Environmental > Aquatic > Freshwater > Lake > Sediment | place: USA: Wyoming | collected... | reverse complement strand
TTTGTTGAAAAATTTAATTTGAAGATTGTTCACACTCCACCTACGTTAAAATATAGTTATAGAAGGAGATAAGCATGCCAGTTCAATTTCAGCTTTTTGATCGTTTACGGTGTCTTTTTAAAAGGCATCACATTTATCGTGGTGAGAATATATTGCAGGATCAAGATGATATACGGAAGGTTATTCAAGGGAATGCCCCTCTTGATTTTGGTAAATCATCATCGATACTTGAACAGACAATGTTGCAGATTAACCGCTTAGAACGCTACAAAGACTACGATCAAATGGATGAGGTTGGTACCATAACTATGGCGCTTGACATATATAGTGATGAAGCAACGCTTATTGATCCGGAGAAAAAACACTCAATCATGGTAAAATCAGGGAACAAAAACGTAAAAAAAATAGTAGAAGAATTTCTCTATAATACATTAATGATTGATCGATATATACGTCCAATGATAAGATATCTTTGTAAATTTGGTGATTTTGCCACGGAAATTGTACCAACCCATAATAAAGATGGAGTAAGCTCAATACGATTTCTTAATATCTATAATTTCACTAGAATTCAAACTAAATATGGCGATTTAGTTGGATTTTATTTTCAAGATAAGATGGCTTCTGAACCAATATTTTTACATCCATGGCAAGTAATGCATACTAAATTAGAATCATTTGAAACACAATATTGGCCCTACGGACGCTGCTACGACGTTAATGGACCAATCTGGACTCCTAACGGATGGTCAACAATAAACGATCTAAAGATCGGCGATAAAGTCTATTCATTTAATCAAAAAGAACAAAAACCAGCCATAACTAAGGTTTTGAATAAGATTATTTCAGGGGTAAAGCCAACTTTACTTATTAATACGAAACACCGATCCATAAAAGTCACTTATAAACATCCAGTATTAGCCATCATCAAGGATAAATTTGGAATAGAAAAAGTTCATTGTTCTGGTAGCAAGAGAAACAAATCGCACATGCAATCATTTTATAAGAGAGACATTAATACTAAACAATATGTTTTAGCTGAAGATTTAGTTCTCGGCGACAAATTAGTACTTCCAAAGATCTATCTTGATGGGACAGACACTTTTATTAAAACATATATGTCAAAGCATGGAAAGAAAATGCTTTTTCCTGAGTTTGTTACTGAAGATTTTGCTAGATTAATGGGATTTTTAATTGGCGATGGTTGGATCTTAACTAACAATAATACGTTATGCTTTGCGGAAGGAGAATATGACGAAATCAATAAGGAATATATTGACATCATTAAGAGTTTTGGTTATGATAAGGATCCAATAAGAGTTCAAATCAGAGATAATCCTTATGGTTATTTTAAATTCCATTCAGTAGAACTTTCTAAGACGTTGTTGAACATGGGATTAGTAGGGAAATGTTATGAAAAAAAGATTCCGGAATGGGTTTTTACGTCTAAGGAATCAATAAAGAAGGCTTTTATTGAAGGTTTAGTAGATTCTGATGGTTCTACGAACGTTGATAAATGGAATTGTACTAGATATCAATTAGAGGTTACTTCAGAGAAATTGGTAAGAGGATTAAAAATTCTCTTAGATCAGATGAATGTAAAATGTGGAAACGTAGGTAAGCGTAATCGTTCTTCAATGTTTACCGTCATTCATGGGAAGAAATATGTTAGAAGATCTTCTTGGATTTTATATTGGTATGATTCTAAAATGCCTTGTGGCAATATTGTTCATAAAGGCAGGAAGTTGACTGTTTATGATAATTGTTCTAATGATTACGTAGTTGAATCCATTATTTCAATTAATGATGGTGGAGAAGTAGAAGTTGGTGACGTTCAAGTTGAAGAGAATGGTAATTTTATTGCTAATGGCGTCGTTGTTCATAATAGTGTGCTTGATGGTGGTCGTAAGGATTTTAAGAGATTGAGGTTGATGGAAGATGCGGCGATTATTTATAGGGTGACGAGAGCGCCGGAACGACGAGTTTTTTCTATTCCAGTTGGTCAAATTCCGCCACATGAAGTGCCTGAATATATGAGTTTAATTGCTGGCACGATGAAGAAAAAGAGGTTCGTGGATCCAGCTACGGGTCAATTTAACGAACGATGGTCTCCTCTCATTCAAGAAGATGATTATTTTTTACCTCGTCGTCCAGATGGTACTGGACCGACGGTAGATACGTTACCTGGTGCAGAGAATTTGGATAGCATTGCTGATATTGAATATTTTAAGAAGAACATGGTTGCTGGATTAAAAATTCCTTTTAATAGGCTTGGAATTGGCGAATCTGGCGAAAACGTTGGGAAATCACTTGCTTCATTGTCGCCTGAATTTGCTAAAGCCATTCAATGGATTCAAAGAGAAGTTGTGGTTGGGTTAAAAAAGATTTGTTTGGTTCATTTGGCCTTACGAGGTCAAAGCGTTATGGAGATGAAAAATTTTGATTTATATATGACTGCCGCATCGGCTATTGATGAATTATATCGTATAGAGACTTGGAATACTAGATCAACGATTATGGAAAATTTGAAAGGACTTGGTTTCTTTCCTGATGAATGGATCGTACAAACGTTTACTGATCTTACGATAGATGAGATTGAAGATATGCGTGCAAAGAAGACAGCCTCCATTGAAAACATTGCATCTCAAATGGAATCATGTTCGGAGAGTCAAAAGAAGATTATTGTTGAAGCATTATCAATGTTGTCTAAGAAGAAATCCATAATTAATGAATTGAACCCAATTGAATTTTTCATTAATAACAATGAGTTAGGTGGATTAGATGGAAATGATTTTCCAAAATTATTAAAGGACAATAAGCTTTGTCTTAAAATGAGTGAGGAAAAATTGAAATTAATTAATGAAACAAAGGATCGTTATAAAGATACTTTGACGTCTCGTGGCGTTTGTAATACTCATAAGGATGTTAATATTATTGCTGAGAGCATGTCAAAACGGTGATGTTGTTTTGATTGTGAGACGCAAAAATAATTTGTGCGGTTTGGCAGATTCAGGAAATCATGAGTAAGGGGAAAACGATGAAAGATCAGAAAGACGCTCCTGCGTCCGTAGTTGAGATGGACGTTAGGAAGTTTCTGCGACGGATCAACGGAAGTGCCAGAAGTCTTCTTTGGGAATGTGAAGAACAAGTTAGAAACATGGGTAGCAAAATAGGCAGGGAGATGTCGTTAGTTGCTCTTGATGCGCAAGGAATCATATTACAGGAAGAAAAGACAGGACGTTATTATCAAGCGGATTTAAAGAAGGTAAAATCGCAAACCGTCATTGAAAACATGAAAGAATTGCAATTAAGACCTTCTGAAGAAAAGGAAAAATTTTTTCAAGAAAGTTTAGATGGATTGATTGAATCAATTGAAGAAGATAATTATGAAAATGCTGATAGGTTCTTACGAAAATTGACTTTAGCTAGATTTCAGAGAAATACCGTTCCTCAGAATGGATTAGTTACTACACGAGATGGAGTGCTAAGATCTGTAAAGGTTAGTAATCATCGATTATCAAAAGAAGATAAAGTTTCAATTGTTAAATCTATTATAGAAACGACGACTGGTAACGTAAAGGTTAAACGTGGTAGAATCGTTGAGGCAGTTTTTAATGATGTTCCATTAATGATTCCCGTTAATGAATTTACAAGGAGGAGAATTGTTGCTCGTAAGATGAAGGAAGTAGCAATGGAGGCATATAAATCTCCTGGATTTCAGGATAGAATTGGTCATTGTCTTTCTCTTCTGAGTGAAGATAAGGGCGTAGAGAAGGTTGTTAATAATTTTGCTACGTTTCTTACCGAATCTCAAGAGTTTTGTTTATTGAATCTTGCAGAATCACAAGAACTTGTAGGTAAGGCACTAGCAACAAAGGGCGTCTTTAACGAGGAATCAGCAAATGATCTTGGAATTATTTTTTATAAAACTGGATGTAATGTAAATCATGATGAGATTCTAGAAAATTGGGCTAACGTTGCACGTATGGCCGAATTTCCACCATTGGTTGAAAACGTCAGAGTTTTAAAGAATTCAAAATCATTTGATGAAGATTATTCTGAATTTTTAAAGATGATTTTCGTTGAAGATGTTGATACTAGATCGGCAAAGAATAAAATGTATCTTGTTGCCTTAAAGGGAATGAAGAAAGCTATTGATGACGCTGATGAAGAGAATTCTGCAAAGTTAAATGATCTTATTCATAAAATGGAGTCGGCTGGGGCTGAAGTTGATGATGCGACTTTACGAGATGCCGAAGAATTGGTTGCATCCGTTGGTGAAAACGTTATTGGAGACATGGAAACGATTAATGATTTTGATGATATTCCACAAGAAGAGGAAGGTGAATCTACGTTTGGTGATGAGGATCTTGGTAGTGAAGAAGGAGAGAGTGAAAAAACTCTTGGCGCGTCTGCACCCACGGAACCTTCCGGATCAGGTTTAGATGATCTTCTTAAGGGTATGGGTGATGAAGGTGATGAAGGCGATGAAGACGAGGGAGAGGAAGGATTAGGTGAGGGAGAGGAGGAAGAGGAAGAGGAGGAAGAACCAGTACCGTTTGAGTCAATTCAGGGAAGTGTAGAAAAACAGTTACGTGAGGAGTTAAAAGATCTTCCTGTAGAATCAATTGAATCAGAATTGAAAATTTGGAAAAAGAATGGAAAGCAATTTTTTGAAAAGGATGGTTATGAAAAGTCAACTGCTCATTTGCAAGCTTGTATTGATGAATGTCGAAGTAGAAATAATGAAGATTTAGCTGAACAGTTTTCGGCGATTATGGAAGCTAATCTTCCTGAGAGTAATGAAGATGAAGATCCTTATAAATATGTTCCTATGGATGAAGATCATACAACGATGGCGAAGAAAATGCGTAGAGTAAAGAATGGTGGACAAGAAGGTGAAAAGGATTCATACTCTGGAGAAGCTATGGGTAGTGCAGAACATCCAGAAGATATGAACGTGAAAAAGGATGCTGGATATAAGGAAGCAATTCTAAAGGAAGGAATTGTTTGTCCTGAATGTCATCAAGAAGGGTTGACGCTATCTGAATGTTTGAAGAATGATGGAGTTCTTTGTCCTCATTGCGGGGCTGATGTTTATGATCTAATGTCGGAAGCTCTTTCTGGGGCTGGCCACAAAATGGACCGAGTTAGTGATGGAGATGGGATTGTAGGATCAAGCGTTGGTAAGGTGGCAATTTCTGGTAGCGGCGATAAACCAGCTATGGATCAAGATGGAAAAGGAATTCAAAAGAATAAAGTTATGACTGGCGATTCTGGTGGTGGTAAGGATGAAAAGATGGATCATCTTGGAGGAAAGGGAATTACTGGAAGGAGTGCACAGGATTCTGATGGAAAGACGGCTACTGGCGGGAAGAAGTCTGCTGAAGGAGCGAAGGAAGAAGATCAATTTAAATCAGGAACTCGTCGTAGAAGGATGGCTTTCCCAAATCAAGGGAAGGCTACCATTGCAGCAACTGAAGGAAAAATGAAAGCAATGACGATTATTACGGACAAGGATCCCGATGACGTTATTAAGGCAATAGAGCAAATTGCTGGCGGTATTGAATCTACTGACGTTGATATGGAAGATGAGCTTGAAGGTGGGACTGAAGGCGAGCTTGAAGGTGGGACTGAAGGTGAAATGAATCTTCCTCCTGAAGATTTAGAGGGAGAGGAAACTAAAGAGGAATTAACTTCTAATGAAGAGGGATTTCTAAATGAATTAGAATCAGAGGAAGATAAGGATGCGGTTCCTCCAATGGGGAAAGAAGGAGAGGAAGAAGAGGGAGAGGAAGAAGAAGGTGAAGAGGATGAGGAAGAGGAAGAAGGAAAACCTTTTGGTGAAGGGAAACTTCCTGATCATTTAAAACAATTTCAGTTTAAAGGTAAGAAGAAGGAAGGTGATGAAAAAGAAAAGAATAAAAAACCAGTACCTCCAAAGACGGACGAGACTGACGATGAAGAAGGATGTGTTGGCGAATGTTTGCCGGAAGATCATGATATTACTCAACCCAAAGATGATGATTATAATAGTGAAGATGCTGCGCGGAAGGATGGCGATGGTAAAGTAATGAATAAGAAACCTAAGATTGTTGATAAAGATTATGATGGTTCTAAGGGGGCAACGGTTGCTCGTCCTACTGGTAAGAAGTAATGGGACGGAGGTTTGTCCTTGGATCTTGATAAGGAGGATTGTTGATGAATCGGATCATTGATCGAGATAAAGTTTATAGAACTGGAGAAATACCTGATGGAGCGAAGTTGTTTCAAGATGACATACCTTGGCAAGTTTTGGATATGAAGAAGGGAATAATCAAGGAGGAGATTAATGGAAAGAGTGTTAGTAGACCAGTTATGAGAGTTACTGGCGTTTTTCAGAAGGCTGAAGAAAAGAATGCAAATGGAAGAATTTATCCATTACCAGTATTAAAAGAAGCAGTGGGGTCAATACAAAAGCCAATTAGTGAGAGAAGAGTACTTGGCGAATTGGATCATCCGAATGACGCGAAAATTCATATGGATCGCGTATGTCATTTAATTACCAAATTATGGTTAGAGGGGAATTCGGTTTATGGTGAATCTGAAATTTTAAATGATGATAGAATGCCATGTGGCAGCATGCTTGCTTGTTTGTTGGATAGGAAGGTTCCGGTTGGCGTTTCTTCTCGTGGCGTTGGTGATATGGACATTAAGAGTGAAGGTGGAGAAGAAGCTTATTTAGTTCAGCCTGGTTATCAGATTGTTACTTTTGATGCTGTTGCTGATCCTTCGGTTACGTCTGCACAGATGAAGATTATGGAATCAAGACAGAGGTTTTCAACTAATAAGATGAAACCATTATATGAAATTGCTCTCATTGATGAATTAATGAGGGTTATTAGACAAAAATAGAGAAGGAGAATTACGGTCGGATTGATCGGAACTCACGGACGGGGACAGGTGGACAAGATCCTGGTTGAACCGTCAGGGCGAGAGAAAGCCGAGCCAGATGAAAAAGGGATTCCTGGGGATCAGAGGAGATCAGCATGAAGAAGATTGAAGAGATGGTTAAAAAGTTAGGTGGTTCTCCGGAGATGGCAGTTGCTCTCCTGAGTGAGATGAATGCTTACGTTGATGGTGAAAGAAAAAAGCTAGATGAGGAATTTCGAGGAAAGTTTGTTAAGGCCAAGCAAGCCTGCGTTGAAGAAGTAACGAAGTATAAGACCGATCTTACTAACAAACTTGAGATTTGGTTGGAAGCGCGGAATGCAACAATTTCCCGTGAGATGAAGAAACAAGCGGCGATTGGCGAATCTGGGGCTATCCGAGTCCTTCAGGACGTTCGACGTCTAATTGAAGGAATCGAAGTGGAACACCCTAGCAGCCAAGCAGCGAAGGATGCCCACAAGTTGCGGGCAAAAATTGCGCAACTGCAAGAGGAGAAAGAGGCTGAAGTAAAGGCAAAAAAACGAGCCTACGATCTCAGCTCAAAACTCCTTGAACATAACAAGAAACTCCAAAGACAGATAAACGAAGATCCATCCAATGAAACGGAAGAAATGAAGGAGCAAGAATTTTCCCCAATCCCCCAAACCACTCGCGAGCCGACCCCCGAAACTCAAGTTATAGATCAGAAAGAGACGGAACAGGGAGAGGCGGAGATGGAAGGGGAAGGAAACGAAGAAGTAAGCCAGATCGCCGCCGGGTTGAATGCGGAACCCGCATACATCCGCTAACACATCCTGAAAAGGATCAAAGGAGAAGAAGATGAAGAAACTCATGACAGAACAACGAACCGCCAGGTTGATGGTAGAAGGCAATAGAAACAGACTAGTAAAAAAATGGAGTCCAGTTATTGAAAAATGTCAAGAAGTAACCTCTAGTAAGTTTAGTCTATTTGCTTCCATGCTAGAAAATCAATATAAACACTGCGGAGGAAAAGGAAACATCCTTACCGAAGAAGCAACCACTACCGGAGCCATCGCAGACTTCACCAGATTTGCCCTCCCTCTAATCCGCAAGAGCTACCCAAGACTCATCGCTGATAATCTCGTCGGCGTCCAGCCAATGAGCGCACCAGCAAGCCTCATCTTCTACATCCGCTACCGCTACGCCATTAACAAGGGTCAAACGGTTGCCGGAACCCAGATCATGCGGCAAAATACCGCCCAGATGTTCGCCCGACAAAACGGATGGGCATTAGACCCCTACTACAGCAGCCAGACGGTAAAAGGCGAAGACCTCACCATCGCCCCCGGCGGCGCTGTCATTTCAGGCACTCTCTTACACAAGCCAATACTTGCAGGAACGGTTGTCGTCCGGATTTACGCCTCTGATTCCGATAACTGCGAAGAAACTGAGCCCTGCGCTGAGATTGCATTCAACGCTAGTGGGACAGTTGATTTCGTTAGTTACCAGTCAACTGGCAACACTGGTTGTAGCAGCATTACGATTGATGAGTCGACTAGCGGAGCAACCGTTTTCGATCATGACACCGCTCAAGTCCAAATTACCCTTTCGAGCGGTACTCTTCCCGCAAATTCGATTGCCCGAGCTGATTATGAATACGATCTAGAGAACAACCCCTTCCAGCCAGAAGTTACCCTCAGCATCGATTCTGACTCAGTTAGCGCCACCACCCGGAAATTGAAGACTTCCTGGTCACTGGAAGCTGCACAGGATCTTAAAGCAGTTCACAATATTGATGCCGAAGGTACTATGACAGATTTGATGGCCGACGAGATGGTTGCTGAGATTGACAGGGAAATCTTGAACGATCTCATCATTGCAAGCAGCATTAGGGCAGTCCACAATTTCGCAACGGCTGCTGGAGCTAGCGTGAACTTTACGGATCGGAACATTGCACTACTTTATAAAACTCTGGAAGTTGCCAACATCATCCATAGAACCACTTTGCGAGCCCCTGCAAACTGGATGGTGACGAGCGCCGACATTGCCAGCAAGTTTGAGCAGTTGAATGATTTTCGTGGCAGTGATGCGTTGTCTCAAGATGGTATTGACATTGGTATTACTTCTAGTGGTACGATTCAGGGTAAGTTGAAGCTTTATAAGGACCCATTGTTCCCAAATTGTAAGATCTTGCTTGGGTTTAAGGGCAACTCGACGTTAGATTCTGGTTACTTCTACGCTCCTTATATTCCGTTGCTGAGCACCCCGACGGTTCTTAACCCGGATAGCTTTACTCCGTCTAAAGGCATCCTTACGAGGTACGGAAAGAAACTTATCGAGGATGGTGGGCTATACTACGGTGTCATAACGGTTTCGAACCTATAAGAGTCATAGTTACTGACCATAAACCCCAGATCTCGGTCTGGGGTTTTTTTATTGCATTAAATATGACAATATTTGGCAAATATAGTATGGAAAAAAGTTTTATGTATTTTACATAGCAGGAGGTGACCATGCCGATTCCAGTAATCGATCAATTCACAGAAAACCAAAAGAGTAGAATTCAAGAGTTGTGGTCACAAGGCAAAACGCAAGAACAAATGGCGAAGTTGTTTGGCGTTCCCAGACGAACGATCATGAAATTATGTAAACATTTTGGACTTAAACGTTCACCTAAAGAGGCATCAACGATTAAAAGTCCATTAGACACGCCAGAGGTTATTGAAAAGGTAAAGGCGCTTCGAAATAATCATAGTTTAGATGAGATCGTTAAAATTGTTGGTGGTTCACCAAGCGCCGTTGATCGTTTATGTAGGAAGTATGGAATTGTGTTAGATAGAGAAGCATATGCAGTCGTTCAGGCTGAGCGCATGAAATCTGCATGGACTCCAGAAAAAAGAGAAGATATTTCTGGATCAAGATATCCGGAATTGAACAATTCAGAATGGTTGAGAGAGCATTATGTCGATAAAGATATGTCTATGGGAGCAATTGCTAAATTAATTGATGCGCCATTGATGTCAGTATCATATCATCTTAAGAGGCATGGGATACCAATTAAATCAAAGGAGGTTGTTTATTCTAAATTAAGGAGACTTACAGCCAAACGATCAATAATGCAGACGAAATGGGGAATTTTTAAGCTACAAAGTAAGGCAGAAGAAGATTTTATAAATTCATTACCAGACACCACAACGATAGTTGAGAGTGAACAACATAGACTTGAACATATTGGTTTGCATTATATTCCGGATTTTAAAGTGGATGGCGAATTTGTTGAAATTAAGCCAATTGAATATTCAAAACATGCTGGAATAGATCGGCAGGCGTTTATTAAGCAGTGGTTAATAGCGCAAGCCAATCACACGGAAATTAAGTTATGGTATAAACACAAATATTTCTATCCAGACCCAATTGAAGATATTGATAGATATTTCTGTCTCAATTGGAAATTATTATTTAATTCTTCCATTGAGTGTTTTGGTTTTCTAGTTAGACATGGATTTATATCGTTACAATGGAGTCGTGATAATTTATTGGTTGGTCTTAATCATCTTGTAGATGTTAATGACAAAGATTGCTTGAATGTTAATGTTAATATGAAACATGCCCTTGATTTTATTAAACATTTTAATCTGCATTTTTGGACTTCAACCCATAAAGGATATAACACTATTAAATCAGCTTTTGGGGAGGGGAATAGGACAATTCTAAAACAAGCTCTAGATCAATTATGGACACAAAAGACAAATGTTAACATATATGGTTTGGTTCGTATTATTGCTAAAGAATTTAAAGATTTTACTATGGTTAGTGTGTTTAGGCCATGGATTGCAAAACACATATATAGTGAACTATTACCAAATGGTGGGATTGTTATTGATCCGTGTATGGGATGGGGAGGCAGGTTGTTAGGAACATTAGATGGCAATTATAAGTATGTTGGATATGATTTAAATCCAAATTCTATCAAATCCCATCATGACATGCGTAAATTTATCGGCGCTCGAATTGTTACTGAACCAGAATTTACTGTTGCCGATGCATCTAAAATTATTTGGCCTGATGGCGATTTGTTATTTACTAGTCCGCCATATGATGATATAGAATGTTATGATGGATTGGGAGTTCAATGTGAAGATGTTACGCCTATTTATGAAAATATTATGAAATTTAATGGCGTGGTTGCTTTAAATATTCCAAAAAGGCATCATGAGAAATGTATGTCAATAGCTGCTATGTCGGGTAGGAATTTAATTAAAGAATATAAAATGATTACTGCTAGTTTTATGGGAAGACGTGAATTGACGTATGAACCAATATAGGTTTTTAGGTGAATACTTTTATTAAGGGGATAGTCTAAGAAGGAGCGCAGATGATTGTCGATGAATACTTTTATAAAGTACATAAGTGTATGAGTAAGAATAGAGAATATGTGAAGAGGAGTAGACTTCGGAGAAATGTTCAGCAGATTTATCGGGATTCTAATAGATATAAGACATCATTTAGTAATTATATGACTAGGTTAATTGGCACGTCTAAACATGAAGATAAAAATAAAAATCGAGATTTTAACATTAATAGGAATTTTTTATTTAGTTTATTGAGGAAGCAAGAAGGAAAATGCGTTTTTACTAATTTATTATTAAAACATGATGGTTCATTATATTCAACGTCAATTGATAGAATTGACAATGGCGTTGGACATGTTCGTGATAATGTTCAGTTGGTTTGCATGGGTATTAATTTAGCTAGAAATAATGCTTCGTGTAGTGATGCATCTTTTTTAATAAAATGCATTAGAGACGTTAATTTATTTGTTCCGATTAATAAGTGGTCTAGAGATTATGTTTCAATCATTTGTCGCAATAATTCTTGTGATTTTTCTGCTGATTATGTTATGGAATTATTTAAAAAGCAAGATGGTCGTTGTGCTCTTTCAGGAATTCAAATGTGCCCATATAAGCATCCTTGTCTTTCAATTTCAATTGATAGGATTGATCCGCATATTGGGCATGTCGTTGGAAACGTAAGATTAGTCGTGAAAGCCTTAAATAGGGCTAGAAAAAACAGAGACGATGAAGAATTTTTGACTTTTTTAAAGGATGTTCGTAACTCATGATCAATCACGATGACGTTAAGAGACTTCATGCTGATTCTTATTCTCAGTTAGAGATTTCAAAGAGATTGGGTATTAGTTTGTCGTCCGTGAGGAGGGTTATGCGTGTTCTTAATTTGAGTGGTCATTCTTTGGGGAAGCGCGTTTTTCTTGATGATGATTTTTTTCATGTTATTGATAATGAGAGGAAGGCTTATTGGTTGGGGTTTTTGGTTGCTGACGGTTGTTTGGCAAAGTCTGCAGGCACTAGGAGGGCTATTAGGTTTTTTCTTTCTGATAAGGACAAGTGCGTTATTGATGAGTTCGTTCGGGATTTGAGATATGAGGGTAAGGTTTATTTTGATTTGGTTAGAAAGAATTGTGGGGTTGTTTTTAATAGCGTTCGGATGGCTGAGGATTTGGTTAAGATTGGATTTTTGGATTGGAAGAATGGATGCCCGGATTTGATGTTGAGGTCTATTCCAGATGTTTTGATTCATCATTTTGTTAGGGGATTTTTTGATGGTGATGGGAGCGTTGTAGTTCATCAACGTAAGGATAGAAATTCGAGGAGTGTTTTTGTCGTTTTTGTTGCTGATAGGAAAGATTTTAGGATTTTGGAGTCTATTAGGGATTTGATTTCTTCTAAGGTTGGCGTGTCGCGATTGGACGTTAAGTTTTGTAAGACTTGTTGCATAATTAGGTGGACTGGTAATCGGCAGATTAGGGTGATTGCTGATTGGATGTATTGTGGTGCTTCGGTTTTTTTGGCTCGTAAGAGAGTTAGATTTCAGTTTGGTGGTCTTTTTTTTGTTAGTAGTTTACATGATTTTAGATTTATGGTTAATACGAATGGCGTTTTTGACGTTGAGAGGGTTTCTAAGGAGTTTTTTGATTT
>Ga0315274_10011146_pt1 | contig 12887 bp, 14 predicted proteins | sample YL17G02_20_MG_FD_203700 | JGI IMG/M metagenome (GOLD analysis project Ga0315274, IMG submission 203700) | Sediment microbial communities from Yellowstone Lake, YNP, Wyoming, USA - YL17G02_20 | ecosystem: Environmental > Aquatic > Freshwater > Lake > Sediment | place: USA: Wyoming | collected... | reverse complement strand
AATCCGGCAGTTCCCTCTGTCCCAAGATTACCTTCTTTTTTTTTGCCTTGGAAATAAAAAACTAATCCTAAAATTAACGCTATTACAATAATAACAGCGACAATTAAAATTATGTTCTTTTGATTCATAATATATTTATTAAATATTTTTTATATTGACCTTTATTATATTATATAACATTGTTTTTTATATACTATATGTCGTAATCCGCGGTTTTTTGGTAGAATGGGCTATATGAAAAAAAGAGTTTTAATACTTCACGGATGGGAAAGTAATTCTAAAGAGCATTGGTTTTTAGAAGAAAAACAAAGATTAGAAAAATTAAACTGCGAAGTCATTGTACCTGATATGCCGAATACTTTCCATCCAGAAAAAGAAGAGTGGATTGAAATCGTTGAGGGTTTTACTCCTGATGATAATTCGGTTCTTATTGGTCATAGTTTAGGCGGAGTGACCACTTTAAGATTCGCGAGAAAAGCTGCTGAAGAGTACAGTATTGGAAGAATGGAACTGGGATTTCCATATCCAGTAGGCAGGGTCCGAGATTTATCTCCAGAAGTGAAGAAAGAAATAGAAGGAATAGCCGGTTCCTTTAAAGTCACCTGTCATGCACCGATGGACAACCTTGCGTCTATTGACGAAAGAAAGAGAAAGGAAAACATCAATGAAATGATTGCCTCTATAGAATTTAGCTTAGAAAAAGGAGCTAATCAATTCGTGATTCATCTGGCGGCAGCAGGAATATTTTCTTTTCTTCCTTGGTCCAACAAAAACAGCAACCATAAGTTAATACAAGAAGCAGGGGAGAAGAGTTTTCATGAAATCACGGAGTATTTCCAAGGAAAGAACCCAATCTATGGACTAGAGAACTTAACTAGTCACGAACCAGGATTTCAAGATCCCCAAGACTTTGCCCATCTTTTCAAAGATAACGTTGGCCTTACGATAGATACTGTGCATGCTATCAGTTGGAAATTGGATCCTGTAAGACTAATAGATCAATACCGGAAGCATCTAGTCGAAGTTCATTTAACTGATGGTACGGGACTAGGAAAGGTTGTAAAACATTACGCCTTAGGAAAAGGAATTGTTCCCTTGCAGAGAGTGCTTCAAAAGCTCAGAGAGATAGATTTCAGCGGCCCAGTAGTTATCGAGGTAGACTCCAAAAAAGATTTCGTAGCAAGCCTAGAATGGTTAGTAAGATCGCCAATGCAATAGCAAAGGCGATTTTTTTATTGAATTTTTGAAGAAATCGGGGTAGAGTGAAGACAGGGTCATAAAATTAACCTTGCAAACTCAAGTGATGAAATATTCTTTGTCTATATCAAATAATACTTACGATTCTTTAGCGCAAGAGTATGAAAACAGGGTAGAAGAATATCGCCCAATAACAGAAAAAGCTGTTTCTTTATTCACCCCCTATATCAAAACCGGAAAAAAAGTTCTAGATATAGGATGTGGTGTTGGTCTTGCTTTAGAAATTTTTAAACAAAAGGGGTTTTCCATCACGGGTATGGATATATCACGTAGAATGATTAAATTTGCCAGAAAAAGAAATAAAAATGGGAAATTTATCCTCGGGAATTTTTTATCATTAGATGTAGGGCGACAATTATTCGATGGAGTATATATGTCTGGTTTTTTACATCTTTTTCCAAAAGAAAAAGCCGTTAATGTTTTAAAACGTACATATCGAATTTTAAAACCCAAGGGAATCTTATTTATAGGCACAACTAAATCAATGATTAGCAAAGAAGGAATGGAAATTAAATCAAATTACCCGGGTAAACTTCAACGTTTTAGGAAGTATTGGACCGAAAAAGAGTTAAAAAATTTTATAATAGAGAATAGATTTAAAATCATTAAGATATATCACCTTAAGGGTCTCTTCCGAAAAACATGGATGGATTTTATAGTTCAAAAAGCAGTCCTCTAAACACTTATTTATAAAATTCAAATAGGCGTTGTAAGAAAAAAATGAAGAAGATAAAACGCCCATCACTGGGCAGTTTTTGTTTTAGCTCGCACAATCAGTTGACTTATTATAGAAATTATTTAATTATTTAATAGAAGGAGGTTGTACATTAAAATGCGAATTAATATTGCTATGGCTGGAGGTCCTTGTACTGGCAAAACAACATTAGCTGCTGCTTCATTTGCAGAACTTAAAAAACTGGGATATGACTACGATTTGGTTGCTGAAGAGGATCGCAAACTCAAAAGAGAATTTGGGAACTTTCGTAGCCCTTTTGAGAGGTTCTATATGTGGCGACAACAAGAGAGAGAAGAACTCCGTTCTACTGCCTTAGATGGTTTTGTCACAGATAAACCATTATTTCATTACTATGTTCAAGCCAGACAATATGCAACTGAGCCCAGAGATAAATTGGCAATAAGAGAACTTTTCCGTATGTGTCTTGAAATTGAAGACAGGTATCAGCTAATAGTCATTGCTGAAGATCCATTTGAGATCCCGTATAAAAAGGATCAAAGTAGAAAATCAGACGAAGCTTGGGCAAGAGAAAGACATAGTTTAATCAGAAGTTTTGTAGACCATTTCTGGCCTCAAAAACTATTTCTTGTAAAAGGAGAACTTCAAGAGCGATTATCGCAAGTAATCCAAAAAATAGAAGAAATGAACAAAGCGGCAAAGTAATAAACCAAGCCGCTTTTTTATTTCCGCCCGTCCATAATTAGACAGTTCTTTTAGCTCGCACAATCATTGAACGAGGAGCCAAAGCGACAAGAAGGCAGTTTTTTGGTAGAATTGAAATATGGAAAATATTAAATTAATTTGCTTTGATGTTGATGGAACCCTAGTTGATGGTAATGTTTGGTGGATGTTGACCAAAGCTTTAGGATATCCATCGGAAAAGATAGACAGCATTTTTAATCTAGCCAAAGAAGGGAAAATTTCTTTTCGTGAAGGTGAAAGATTATTTGCGAAAATGTTTCAAGAAAATGAGAATGCCACAAAGCAATTTATTAAGATTTTTTTTGAAAGTATTGACGTTAAACCTGAAGCCAAAGACTTAATCGCTTACTTAAAACCAAAAGGATACATAATCTATTTAATTTCTGGAGGAATCGATATGTACGTTGAATCTATTGCAAGAAAAATTAAAGCCGATGGCTTTTATGCAAATTCCTCTTTAGAGTTTGATAAGAAAGGAATGCTTCAAGGGATTCATTATCGTGAAAATCAAAAAGAAGTAAAAGCTGAACAACTTCAGGAACTTATTAGAAAAATCGGCATTGATATAAGCCAAGTCGTTTTTATTGGAGATAGCGAGAATGATATTGATGCTTTTAAGGTTACTAAACATGGAATAGCCGTCTCTACTTCTGATGAAGAATTAAAGAAAGTGGCTTGGAAATCGGTTAATTCGTTGTTGGAAATTAAAAATGTGCTTTGAGTTCCCTGTTTAATATTGTGCGACATTTATTTAGGGTAATTAAAAACAACGGAACGTAAAAAATCCGTTGTTTTTTGTTAATTCTTTGTAAATTTTATTTGTCTTTACTAAGAGAATGATACCCCAGTAGTAGATCAAAGCTCACTACGGGGCAAGTTGTTTATGGATAGTCATTTTTCCAAGTCTTTGCTCAAGGAATGAAACTGTTTATGGATATCCCGCAATCTTTTATTTGTAACGTGAGTGTAGATTTGGGTGCTGGTAATACTTCTGTGGCCCAGGAATTCCTGGATGATTCTCAAGTCAACTCCTTGAGTCAAAAGATCGGTTGCCATTGAGTGGCGGAGGGTGTGGGGAGTGGTGAAAAAGGGTACGCCTGACAAGACAGCACATTTTTTAACGATTCGTTCAATAGAACGGGCTGTAAGACGGGATCCAGATCCCTCGCGTGACCTATAATGTATAAATAGTGGTTTTTCTTTATCGTTGCGGGTTTCCAGATATTTCTTAACCCAATTCAGAGCCCTTTCTGAAAAGTAAACCGTTCGGGTATGGGCTCCTTTACCGACAACGCTGAGTTCCAGCTCTTTTTTATTTTTAATATTGGAAAACTGTTCCCGGTTTAAGGCCACTAATTCTGCTATTCTAAGCCCGGTTGAGAAAAGAGACTCTAAAATAGCCTTATCCCTTAAACCGGTGGGATTATCCGTCTCCGGAGCCATTAAAAGCTTCTCAATCTGCTCAAGATTAAGGAATTTGAGCGTTTTTTCGCCCTTAGCGTCCTTTGAAAGGGCTATCTTATCAGGGGGTATAGAAACTATGTCTTTAGCCACAAAATAGCCTAAAAAGGCCCTTAAAGCAATAAGATAGTAGTTCTGGGTAACCTTCTTTAAATTAAGGCCCTTTTTATCGCTAAAACGGCTTAAATATAGGCGATAGGCCCAAATATCGTCTATACTTAGCTCATGAGGTAAAATAGCCTCTTTTTTAGTGTTTTTAAGCCATAAAATGAACTTCTGGAGGTATCTCTGGTAGTTTTCCTGGGTTTTGAAGGAGAGACCTTTTTCAACCTCGCAATAGTCCAGAAAGTCGGGGATATGTTTTAAAATAGTTTTGTCAGATTTCATTTAATTCGAGGTAAACTCTATTAGTTTGTTATCACTTGGGACTATTAAATAAATAAAGTTTCTCATTTGGTCCAGATTCATCCAAAGTTTAAAGAATGAGGTTGTGCCTACTTCAATTAACAAATCTTTTTCTCCTTTTTTATATACTCCTAAATCAGCGCGACCCCAGTGTAGATTCGGTTCACGAACAACATCGAAACCTTGGGAAATAAAATGATTTTCAATTTTTTCCATTTTTTCTCTATGCCAATCTTGTCCGTGATATATTTTTGAGTTCTTACTTCGTTGACTAATTTCTGTCCAAAAACTTTTTAATTCAGGAGATTTCTTAATTTCCGTGGTAGTAATTCTTCCCGAAACGATTAAAACAGCTATTCTACGCATTAGACATTCTCTACAAGTTATTGGTGCATACTTTTCTTTATCCGAAAAAGTGTCAATTGATTCCCGAAGCCAATTAATTTCTTTCTGGATTTGTTCTTCAACCTTATGCCAAGCTGGAAATTTATAATTTGATGATGGGGGATTATTCATATCTTTTTTAGGATTTTAATTCTTTACCGCTATGGTATTGACGGTGTATATCACGAAGTCTTTTTGAGGTTACGTGAGTATATATTTGAGTAGTGGCAATATTGCGATGTCCTAGAAATTCCTGGACATTTCTTATATCTACGCCCTTATTTAATAAGTCAGTGGCAAAGGTATGACGCAACACATGAGGAGTAGTAGTAATGGGAACACCGGCCAGTATAGAATACTTCTTTACCAGATTTTCAATAGCACGAGCACTTAATCTTTTGCCATTTTGATTTTTTGGCCCACTGTAGTTAATGAAAAGAGATTTTTCTTTGTCTTTCCGGGTTTCGAAATAGTCTCTTAAAGCTTTTATTGCTCTTTCGGAAAAATATACCGTCCGGATGCGACTACCCTTTCCAGTAATGCTAATTTCAAGATCTTTGGTGATTGGAGTTATCTTGAGCTGTTCTCTGTTTATAGAGACCAATTCAGCAATTCTCATGCCGGTCGAAAAAAACGTTTCTAGTATGGCGCGATCCCGAAGGCCGGTAATATTTTTGGAATCAGGTGCTAAAAGCAATTTTTCTAATTGCTCTAGACTTAAAAATTTTATGGCCTTGTCTTCCTTTCCTTTTGTTAACTTAATTTTTTCCGCTGGCAAGGATTGGATATTTCTGCTTGTAAAATAATTTAATATATTTCTAAGGGATATAAGATAATAGTTCTGAGTTGAGCGTTTTATTGGTTCTTTGGTGCTTTTACTGAAGCTTTGTGATAGAAATACCCTATATTTCCAGATATGCTCTTCGGTAAGCTCATGGGGGAGTAGTTTTTCTAAATTTTGAGATTCTAGCCAATCAGAAAATTTTTTTAGAAATCTTCCGTAAGTTTCCTGACTTTTATTACTTAAACCTTTTTCAATATCTAAATATTCCAAAAAGTCGGGGATATGTTCTATTATAGGTTTCTCACTTTTTTTCATATTTTAGGGGAGAGGTTAACTTCTTATATTATACCATATATCAGACTTCGGTAAATATACATTATGCGTAGTCTACTATATCCATAATAACAGGGCAAAAACTCATGTCAAGTACCTCCCCCATGGTTTTGGGGCCTATAAAACAGAAAAAGAGGGATATGTATAGCTTTAGTTTTTTTGAAAGCTTTGTGCCCTCTTTGATTTATGTTGTTTTTTTGATTTTAATGATCCGGTTTTCTTCTGATGGGCTGCTAACAGCTCTTCTAAGTATCGTGCTCCGAGTCCAGCAAGTTCGTGATCTTGGAGTAACTTGTCAGTTGTTTCTTTACGGCCATTTCTGCCGCTAACACCTATTGCGCCAAGAACTTTTTTGGGTTCTTCGGGGTCGTATATCACTTTTGCACCAGGAAAAGCTGTAAAGTTGGGGTCGCAGAAGTTATCAATGCATTTACCTTTTGCCTGCCAATCTGCCCAAAAGATTGTATCCTTTTTTGTCATCACTGTGGTATAGGCTTTTTGCCAGCAAAGCATCGACGAAATTGGCATTGCCCCATTCATTGATCTTTTTGCTATTTCAACCAGAGGGTTGACCCCAACTATAACGACGGAAATTGGGAGTCCCCCATCTTTCTTTGCCCAGTCCGCTAAGAATATCACAACCATGTTAGCTAGCGTATCAGGAATTTCTTCCATGCATATCATCTCCTATGCTTATATTATAGCAAATAAAATATATTTTGTCAATAGAACAAAGAAAAAAGAGTGCTATTTGCACTCATCACTATTTGATTCAAGCGGCTCAGGTTAGAACCATGCTTAATTGAAGGATTAAGATGACTCGACCATCATCGCTTTTGCCATCAATAGATTTTGGCGAACTTCATCGATAGAAATACTGCGAGGGATCTCTGCAAGATGACGATCTCAGTCCTTTGCCATCTATTTAATTACAAGAAAAAAACCATCAATAACACGACGGTTTTCTATCGGTGGTAAAATGTCGCACAATAACCCTCACCACTTTTCTTGATGTATCTTTTCAGAACTGAAATCTTTATCTGTGTGCGGTTCTACTTTTTTTGCCGGGTAGCCAATTGGAATTATATTTATGGCTATATAATTTTTCGGAACATTCAGTAATTTCAATATCTTTTTAACCCAATCTGTATGCAGGTTTTTCCAGACTGTTCCTAATCCTAAAGCCACTGCCTGTAAAAAGATATTTTCTGAAGCAACTGATAAGTCTTGAACCGGCAAAACAGATTTTGTCTTATCAGTAATAGGAATAATTAATACCGGTGCATTTTTTACAAAATCCTGGAATTCTTGGCATATTTCAAAAATCTTATCTTTTGTTTTTTGTGCTCTGATGACAATAAATTCCACTGCCATATTGTGATTGGCACTGGGTGCGAACTGGCCGGCTTTTATTATTTCAACAATATTCTCATCTGACACAACTTTGGGTGCGTACTCTCTTACTGACCTGCGATTTATGATTTCTTTGATTACCATATATTAATCTTATGATATTAATCTTATGATTGTTTATATATAATAGATAACGTCTTTTCTTTCCACAATAATTTTCCAACCAACGTGTTTGGCATGTTGATAAAGTTTTTTATTTGGATTGAAACAAATTGGATTTTCCACCATTTTTAAAAAGGCGATGTCACTTTCTGTATCTCCTACCCCAAATGAATCTCTCAGTGTCAGATTTTCTTTTTCAATTGCGCGTTTTAAGACTTTGGCTTTATCAATAATCAAATCCAGATAGAGCACTTTGCCGGTAAAACGCTTTTTCTTATCAATTTCATATATCTGACCGTATACCTTGTCAAAGCCCAATTTCCTGCAAAATTCTTCAACGATTCTTTTGGGAGAGTGAGAAATTGCTAAAAGATAATAATTTTTTCTCTTTAATTTTTTTATAAGATCTCGGGAATATATATAGGTCCTGTTTTTTTGAAAAGCAACAACTTTTCTTGCAATTTTTGAAAATTCTTTGAATTGGACACCTTTTATATTTTTTCTGAACGCCCTGACAACTGCATTAATATATTCCTCGTACGGGCCTTTTCTGTCTAGCCAATTTTTATGATATATCGCATAAAATCTTTTGACCTTTGAAGAAAAAATACCTTCTTGAATGAAGGCATCGGTTAATTCTATAACCAAGCTTGATCTGAAAATAGTACCATCAATGTCAAAAATAGCGACTTTTTTCATTTTATTGCGCTTTTTTGTAAGACTAGATTACATAACGCTGACCATGTACAAAGCCATTCCGCCGACGGCAAAAGCTAAGGCAAGCACAATCAGAATATAACTCCAATTTGTTTTTCCTTCATGAATAAACATTGTTTAATTATACCAATTTATTTTTTCTTTTGGAATATCCGAGGCAAAAGTAATATTTTTTCCCAGAACCATTCAACTCCCGGTCGGATGTAATTGTTCCAAACCATCATAAACCAGTTACCCATTTTTTTCCAAACTTCAATCGTTAAACTCCAGGTTTTGTGGATGGCATCCCAAAAAGCACTTTTTACTTTTTCAGAAAAAAATGATTTTATTGAATTCCACCAATTTTCTAAAACTCCCGGTGTCCCATCTTTTATTGTATCAGTATTTATTTGAGCTAAAGCCATAATCGGAAGAAAAATCGAAGTTATCAATATAACACAAAGAGTCTTTTTCATATCGTTTCGTTAAAATAATTTTTCAGCTTCTTTAATTCTTTTTAGAGTTTTTTCCTTTCCTAAAATTTCAGCGATATCAAAAGGACCAGCCGAAGCTTTTTTTCCTGACAAAGCTGCACGCAACGGCCATAAAAGGTATCCCCTATCCCCTACTTTTCTTATCTCTTTTCCCAGGTTTTCTGCTTCTGGCAGTAAAATTTTTTCCAGATTTTCTTTATTCCAACCATCATTTTTTATTTTTGACAGTAATTTTTCTGCTTTTTTAAGAGAAATTTTAATCTCTTTATCATCTGCCTCCTTCCATTTCAATAATTGTTTATCAAGTCCTATTTTATCTTTAAAGAAAAAGTCAACTAAATCCGGGATCTCTGAAAGTTTTATTAATCTTTCTTGATAAATCGAAATAATTTTTTTAAGAAATTCAAGGTTTATTTCTTCTTTTGTGGCATTTATTGTATATTTTTGGATAATTTCCAATGCTCCATAAGCCGGCGGATACTGCCCGGTTTTAAAAGTTGGCGTAATCAGCCCTTTCTCGATCAAATACGGCAGGCAAAGTTCTGTTAATCTTTCAACTGATTTCTGGCGGATATAAAAAGCATTAAGAAAATCCAACCTTTTGATGTTAAAAATAGCTCCTCCTTTTTGAACTTTTTGGAGCTCAAATTCTTTTACTAAAGAGCTTAAAGAAAATATTTCTCTTTCAGTACCGGGATTCCAGCCTAAAAACGCCATAAAATTGACTAAAGCTTCAGGCAAGTAGCCTTCTTCCCGGTATTGCTTAATCGATGTTGAGCCATGTCTTTTACTTAATTTGCTTCTGTCAGATCCCAGAATAAGGGGAAGGTGAGCGTACTTTGGCTGGGAAAATCCCAAAGATTCCTGAAGAAGGATTTGTTTTGGCGTATTGGAAAGATGATCTTCTCCTCTTATGACGTAAGATATTTTCATTTCGAAATCATCAACAACAACCGAAAAATTATATAAAGGCGAAGTTAAATCTTTGGCAATCACTATATCTCCTATTGGAGATGTATCAAACTCAACTTTTCCTCTGATAATATCTTGAAATTCAACTTTTTTTGCCGGGGTCCGAAACCTGATTACCGATTTTTTACCTTGGCCGACAAGATTTTTTATTTCTTCTTTCTTCAGTTTACTGCATTTACCGTTATAATGAGGCGATTCACCCATTGACATTTGATACTGCTTTTGAGCCTCTAATTCCTCTTCAGAGCAAAAACAATAATAAGCTTTATCTTCTTTCAGCAACTTTTCCAGGTATTTTTTGTAAATATCCAGCCTTTCACTCTGTCTATAAGGGCCGTGTTCTCCGATATATTTTTGATTTTCTAGTTTTAAATTTTGAATTTGATCTTCAGCGATTGGTCCTTCATCCCATTCAAGCCCCAGCCATTTCAAACCTTCAATGATATCGTCTTCGTATTCTTTTTTTGATCGTTCCTTGTCGGTGTCCTCGATTCTTAAAACAAAAACTCCTTTAAGTTTTTTAGCAAAAAGAAAATTAAAAAGAGTGGCTCTGGCCGTTCCAATATGTAAAAAACCAGTAGGAGAAGGAGCCATTCTCACTCTTACCTCTCCCGGTTTAATAAATTGGAAATCTTCTTCGATCATATCTTTAAATATTCTAATAAATAACTGGCCATAATATAGGCTGCTCGGGGTCTGGCAAAAGCCAAGGCTTTTTGTGACATCTCATTTAAAGCTGTGGGTGAAGATGCCAGAGATTTTAATCTTTCCAAGAAGAACCCAGAAGTTAAGTTGGCTTCTTCTATAACTATAGCGGCTCCACTCGCGGCATAGGTATAAGCATTTTTTTGCTGGTGGTTTTGGGCAGACCCCTCGATTGGAATCAGAATACTTGGTTTTCCCAGGGCGGCAATTTCAAAAATACTTCCGGAACCAGCCCGACTAACTATAATGTCAGCTGCCTGATAAGCTTGACGCAATTCCCCTTCTTTTAAAAAAGGAAAAAGATGATAATATCTCTGGCTTTCCGGATCTATTGTTGCCCTGACTAGTTGTCTTGCCGATTCATAATTCTTAGAACCGCACTGGTGAATTATTTCAAAATATCCAAGGCAATCTTTTAAAATTACAAACAAAGTGTCATTTATTTTTTGGGCACCTTGAGATCCTCCAAAAACAAGTACTACCGGTTTTTCCCCAGTTAATTTCAAATCTTCCAAAGCCTCTTTTATTGAACCCGTAAGGAGCTCCCGACGAATGGGATTGCCGACTAAAGTCATTTTTCTGGAAGAGAAATATTCTGTTCTGGGAAAAGAAGTAAATACTTCCAAAGCGAAACGGCTTAAAAACCGATTGGCCAAACCTGGCGTAACATCGGATTCATGCAAAAAAATAGAAGTTCTCAGCATCCAGCCGGCAATTACCGTGGGCAAGGAACCATATCCTCCTTTGCTGAATATAATATCCGGGGACAAGAAGAATAAAGACCAAAAAGCTTTGATAATTCCCCAAGGAATTCTGAAAACTATATCGATAAAATTGGAAAAAGAAAAATACCTTCTTAATTTTCCGCCCGGTATTATTTTTATTTTAATTCCTTCTTGCGATAGTACTGTCGATGCAAAATTATCTTCCGGCCCGTAATAAAACAATTTCAAATCTTCCTCCAGATGAATACGTCTTAATTCTCGGGCTATTGCCACTATTGGAAAAATGTGACCGCCGGTTCCGCCGCCGGTAAAAACTATTTTCACCCTTACACCAAACGAACTTATGCTTCAAGGCAAATCTTAATTCTCTGTAAAAGTTGCCGTAAAGCTTTCGCTCGCAGTTTTAAATTATTTTCTCTTTTTGTTGCATCTTGCCTTGAAGAATATGCTTCATAGTAAACAAGGTGCCAAGGTCTTTTTGATTTAGTTGATCTAACAAGACCTGAATTATGTTCTTTAAATCTTTTTCTTAAATCACTTGTATAACCAATATATAAACTTTTATCTTTTCTACTTTTTAAAATATAAACAAAGAACATAATTCAAAGCTCGTTATGGTGTCAGGGTTCATGTAATTTTTTTTGAAATATTTAATAACATACCTACACCGATAAATTCTGTTATCAAATGAGAACCGCCATAACTTATAAATGGCAGAGGAACGCCTGTTAACGGCAGTAATCCAATCATCGATCCGATGTTAATAAAAGCTTGAAAAGATATCCAGAAAGTTATTCCTGCAGCTAGAATTTTTCGGAATTTATCCTCTGAATTTCTTACGATTTTAAAAGCCCGCCAAATAAAAAATAAGAAGAGCAGAACTAAAATCGTAGCGCCGATAAAGCCGGTTTCTTCGGCAAAGATGGCAAAAATTGAATCTGATATTGTCTGGGGCAAAAACCCGAATTTCTGACGTGACATACCCAATCCAAGCCCGGAAACACCGCCCGAACCTACGGTAATTAAAGCCTGTTTTGTCTGATATCCCATTCCCATTGGATCTGTATCGGGATTTAAAAAGACAAGAATTCTATTTGCGCGGTAAGGGGCGACTTTAACAATAATAACTAAGGCAACTATTCCAATTAAGATTATTAAAATACTATGCCAAAGAGGCGTGTCCGCCAGAAAATAAATTAATATTGAAAAGACAATGATTATTCCTAAGGTTCCGATATCTGGCTGAAAAATCAGGAAAGCACTCAAAGCGGCGATAATAATAATAAAAGCTAATAAGGTCCGGTTCCATTCTTTTTCTGGCAAAGTACGGCTTACTAACCAGCTGGCAAGATAAACAAGGAAAGTAATCTTCAAAAATTCCGACGGTTGAATAAGAAAAAGACCTAATTTTATCCATCTAGCCGCTCCTCCCAGAGATACTCCTATTTTTGGGATGAAAACCATTACCAAAAGAAAGAGATTGACCAGAAGGAAAAAGATTATATTTTTCTTAAAAAATTCCAAAGGGATCAAATAGACCAAAAAACCCAGAATTAAACCCGGCAAAATCCCTACTAAAAATTGATGCTTTAAATAATAATAACTGTTGCCAAATCTTTCAAGCGAAAGAGAAGCAGAGATGCTGGTTAAAATCAGAACTCCCAGCGTAATCAAGACAATCGTTACTCCAAATAAAGCAAAATCCGGTTTTCTATTAT
>Ga0315274_10011144_pt1 | contig 12887 bp, 9 predicted proteins | sample YL17G02_20_MG_FD_203700 | JGI IMG/M metagenome (GOLD analysis project Ga0315274, IMG submission 203700) | Sediment microbial communities from Yellowstone Lake, YNP, Wyoming, USA - YL17G02_20 | ecosystem: Environmental > Aquatic > Freshwater > Lake > Sediment | place: USA: Wyoming | collected... | reverse complement strand
CATGATCGTGTTGATGAATTTCGCCACAACATGATCATTGTACTTGGGATCCGGCAAAACCTCTCTTATTAATGATGCTCTTTTCTTTCTCGGCATATTTTTTTCGTGATTCGTGATTCGTGATTCGTGATTCGAAAAAACGATTCACGATCCACGATCCACGATTCACTTCGGTTTCTTGGTACCGTATTTTGAACGGCTTTTCTTTCTATTCTCCACTCCGACTGTGTCGAGCGTCCCGCGAACGATGTGGTAACGGACGCCCGGAAGATCTTTCACGCGGCCTCCGCGCACCATCACCACGGAGTGCTCCTGCAGATTGTGCCCTTCGCCCGGAATGTAGCTTGTGACTTCCAGCCCGTTCGTCAAACGAACGCGCGCAACTTTTCTAAGTGCGGAGTTCGGTTTTTTCGGCGTCGTCGTGTAAACACGGATGCAGACGCCGCGCCTTTGCGGACATCTCATCAGCGCAGGCGACGCAGATCTGATTTTCAGTGTTTCTCTTCCAACTCTCACCAGTTGATTGATCGTCGGCATCTTTCGTTACCTCTCAACTAATCTTTATATTTCAGCATGTTAGACCACACTTCGCCGCCCTAATTTAAAAGGCGGTGGAAGCTAACAAACGCATCCGGTAAAGTCAACTGATTTTAAGGTGTTAGAAGCCTTTTTAGGGTTTAACCCGCAACCCCTTGACTTGCCGTCAGTTCTTCCCCTGCTGCTACAGCCTGTTCCGGCTCCTCGACCTGCTCCACCTCCATCTCCAACCCCTTATATTTTTTAAGGCCCGTGCCCGCCGGGATCAAACGTCCCATGATGACGTTTTCTTTTAAACCCCGGAGATAATCAACGCGGCCCGACACCGCGGCTTCAGTCAAGACCTTCGTCGTTTCCTGGAAAGAAGCGGCGGAAATGAAGCTGTCGGTTGAAAGCGACGCCTTTGTGATACCCAAAAGCATCGGCTCCGCAATTGCCGGCTTGCCGCCCTTCGCCCTGATTTTTTCGTTTGTCTCCTCGAACTCCAATCTTTCAACCTGCTCGTCCTCAAGCCACTCTGTGTCGCCCGCATCAACGATGCGGACACGCTTGAGCATCTGACGGACGATCACCTCGATGTGCTTGTCGTTGATCCTCACACCCTGCAATCTGTAAACCTCCTGAATTTCATCCACGAGATAGCGCGCAAGTTCCTTCTGACCCAAGACGCGCAAAATATCGTGCGGGTTGGCCGAGCCGTCCATCAGGGGTTCGCCTGCGCGTATGAAGTCTCCTTCGTGGACGGAGATGTGCTTCCCCCTCGGAATGAGATACTCTTTTTTCTCACCGACTTCCGGCGTGACGTAAACGACTCTTTTGCCCTTCTGATCTTCTCCGAATGAGACCATGCCGTCGATTTCGCTTATCACAGCGACTTCCTTCGGCTTCCTTGTTTCAAAAAGCTCCGCGACGCGCGGCAGACCGCCGGTGATATCCTTTGTCTTTGTCGTCTCGCGCGGGATCTTTGCCAGGACGTCGCCTGCCCGAACCTCTTCGCCTTCGGTCACAATAATGTTTGCGCCGACCGGCATCAGGTAGCGCGCCTCGCCTCGGCCCGCCGAAAGCTGCAGCGTTTTTCCCGCCGGATTTTTGATCGAAACGCGCGGACGCTTCGAAGGATCCTTCGACGCGGTGACGACTTTTCTCGAAAGGCCGGTCACCTCGTCGACCTGCTCGACCATTGTGACGCCTTCCTCGATATCACCGAATTTCATCCTGCCTGAAATCTCCGTGAGGATCGGAATTGTGTATGGATCCCACTCCGCAAGGAGCGTTCCCTGCTTGACCTTGTCGCCTTCACTGACCTTGAGATACGCGCCGTAGTTGATTTTGTAGCGCTCACGCTCGCGACCGCTCTCATCCGTGATCACAATCTCCCCGTTTCTGTTCATCGCCGTGAGATGACCTTCCTTGTTCACAACCGTTGTGAGGTTTTCAAATTTCACGAGACCTTCGTGGCGCGAATCCAGCATCGACTGCTCTACGCGTCTGGATGCGGTTCCTCCGATGTGGAAGGTACGCATCGTAAGCTGCGTGCCCGGCTCTCCGATCGACTGCGCCGCAATGACGCCGACCGCTTCGCCGATGTTCACCAGATGCCCTCTTGCGAGGTCACGCCCGTAGCACTTGATGCAAGTGCCGTGCTTGCTCTTGCAGGTAAGCACCGATCTTATCGTGACTTTTTCAAGCCCCGAATCTTCGATCTTGCCTACGAGCTCTTCAGTTATCTCGCGGCCTGACGGAACGATCACTTCATCAGTATAAGGATCGCGGATATCGTCGAGTGCGACACGACCCAGGAGGCGCTCGCCCAAAGGTTCGATGACCTCTCCGCCTTCGACGAGTGCCTGAACAACCATCGCGTCAAGCGTGCCGCAATCTTCTTCTAAAATCGTCGAATCCTGCGCGACATCCACAAGCCGGCGCGTCAGGTAACCGGAGTTCGCCGTCTTGAGAGCCGTATCTGCCAAACCTTTGCGGGCACCGTGCGTAGATATGAAGTATTGAAGAACGTTCAAACCTTCGCGGAAATTTGCAGTGATGGGCGTCTCGATGATTTCCCCGGAGGGTTTCGCCATCAAACCGCGCATACCAGCAAGCTGCCTCATCTGCTGCGCCGAACCCCTGGCGCCCGAATCGGCCATGATGAAGATGGGGTTGAAGCTCAACTGCTCGCGCGTCTCTCCCTTGGCCGACGTGACCTTCTCCATGCCCATGCCTTTCATCATTTCGCCTGCGATCTGCTCCGTGGTCGCCGCCCAGATATCGACCACCTTGTTATATTTTTCGCCCGATGTGATGAGACCTTCGGTATACTGGTCTTCGACGCCGCGGACTTCATCGAAGGCTTCATTGAGCAACTTTTCCTTCGTCTGCGGTATCTTCATGTCGTCGATGCAGATTGAAATTCCCGCCCTCGTTGCGAAATGGAAGCCGAGAGAACGAAGGTGGTCGCAAAGAAGCACGGTCTCTTTGTCCTTGCAGAGCCTGTAGCACTGGTCGATCAAATCGGCGACTTTGCCCTTGTCCATCACCTTGTTGACGTATGAGAATGCGATTTGATGCGGAATAATTTCATAGAGAAGGCTGCGACCGACTGTGGTTTCCACCAGCTTGCCGCCCATCCTGACCTTGACACGCGCCTGCAGATCAACGGCACCTGCATCATATGCGATATGAAGCTCTAGAGGAGAGGAGAAGATTGAGCCTTCGCCCTTCGCAAATGCGCGCTCGCGCGTCATATAGTATAGACCCAGGATCATGTCCTGTGTGGGGACGATGATGGGCTTTCCGCTTGCAGGAGATAAAATGTTGTTTGTCGAGAGCAAAAGCACGCGCGCTTCGATCTGCGCCTCGACAGAAAGCGGAACGTGGACCGCCATCTGGTCACCGTCGAAGTCGGCGTTGAACGCCGCGCAAACGAGCGGATGCAGCTGGATCGCCTTGCCCTCGATGAGGACCGGCTCAAATGCCTGCATGCCCAACCGGTGCAAAGTGGGCGCGCGGTTGAGCATCACCGGATGCTCTTTGATCACGTCATCCAACGCGTCCCAGACCTCCGGGACATCTTTCTCGACCAGGCGCTTTGCGCTCTTGATCGTTGATGCAAGGCCGCGCTCCATGAGTTTTTGAAATATGAACGGTTTGAAGAGTTCCTTTGCCATGACCTTCGGCAGACCGCACTGGTGGAGCTTGAGCTCGGGGCCCACTACGATCACCGAACGACCCGAATAATCGACGCGCTTTCCCAAAAGGTTCTGACGGAAGCGGCCCTGCTTTCCCTTGAGCATGTCGGAGAGGGAACGGAGAGGCCTTCTGTTGGGCCCCACAAACGGCCTTCCGCGGCGGCCGTTGTCAAAGAGCGCATCCACAGCTTCCTGAAGCATGCGCTTCTCGTTTCTTATAATGATGTCGGGGGCGGAGAGCTCCATCAGGCGTTTAAGCCTGTTGTTGCGGTTGATGACGCGCCTGTAGAGGTCGTTTAAATCCGATGTCGCAAAGCGGCCGCCGTCCAGCGGAACAAGCGGGCGGAGATCCGGCGGCAAAACAGGAACCACTTCCATCATCATCCACTCGGGGCGGTTATTCGCCTCACGGAATTGCTCACACAGTTTCAAACGTTTGGAGAGTTTTTTCGAAATGGCGACGGACTTTGTCTTCTTTAGATCTTTACGCAGTTTCTTTGAAAGTTCATCAAGATCGATCTTTGCCAAAAGAGAGCGGACGGCCTCGCCGCCCATTCCCACTTTGAACGTCGGGCCGAATTCTTCGATCGCCTTCTGATATCTGTCCTCTATCAGGACTTCCTTCTCCAGCAGCGTTGTGTTGCCGGGATCCGTCACGATATAGGCCTCGCAGTAAAGGACGCGCTCAAGATCGCGAAGCGGGAGATCGAGCATCGTCCCGATGCGGGACGGCAAACTCTTCAGGAACCATATATGGGCCACGGGCGTTGCAAGCGTGATGTGCCCCATGCGTTCGCGCCGCACCTTGCTTTGAATGACCTCGACGCCGCACTTCTCGCAGACGATCCCGCGGTGCTTCATGCGCTTGTATTTTCCGCAGTTGCATTCGTAGTCCTTCACGGGTCCGAAGATCTTGGCGCAGAACAGGCCGTCGCGTTCCGGCTTGAAGGTCCTGTAATTGATCGTCTCCGGTTTTTTCACCTCGCCGTGAGACCACTGCAGAATGCGCTCCGGAGAGGCCACCTTTATGCGCACGCCCTCGAAGCTTATAGGATCCTTGGGTCTTTCAAAGAAGTGATAAATGTCCATGCCTTCCTCCGGCGAAAAGTTCTGTTATTGGGCTTCGATCAACTCAACATCCAGACACAGAGCCTGAAGCTCTTTTATTAAAACGTTGAAGGATTCGGGGAGCCCCGTTTCCAGAACCCTCTCTCCCTTCACGATCGCTTCATACATCCTTGTTCTGCCTATCACGTCGTCTGATTTGACGGTCAGGAATTCCTGCAGCGCGTATGCGGCGCCGTAGGCCTCCATCGCCCAGACTTCCATTTCTCCCAGGCGCTGCCCGCCGAACTGCGCCTTGCCGCCCAGCGGCTGCTGCGTGACCAGTGAATACGGCCCTATCGAGCGCGCGTGGATTTTTTCATCGACCAGGTGATGCAGCTTCATCATATACATGATGCCGACTGTGATCGGCGTGTCGAACGCCTCGCCCGTCTTGCCGTCAAAGAGTATCGTCTGGCCGTTTTCAGGGAGCCCCGCTTCGCGCAGGATATCTTTGATCTCCGTCTCTTTCGCGCCGTCGAACACGGGCGACGTCATCGGGACGCCCTTCGATAAAAGCTTTGCAAACTCGATGACGTGCTTTTCAGACGCATTATCTATGAACTCATCGACTAAAGGATTACCGAAATACTTTTTGAGCATGCGCGCGAGGTGATCGCGCGAGTAATTTTCATCAATATGCTTTTGAATCTGTTCGCCCAGCACTCTGGCGCCCCAGCCGAGATGCGTTTCCAGAATCTGGCCGACGTTCATGCGTGAAGGCACGCCAAGCGGGTTGAGCACGATGTCGACGGGGCGGCCGTCTGAAAGATACGGCATATCTTCTTCGGGCAGCACGCGAGAGATGACGCCCTTGTTTCCGTGCCTTCCCGCCATCTTGTCGCCGACCGACAATTTTCTCTTGATCGCGATGTAGACCTTCACCAGTTTGATGACGCCCGGCGGCAGTTCGTCTCCCTTCGTCAGGCGATTGATCCTCTGATCATACTTCATCCTCACCAGCTCTCCCTGCTCCTCCACGCCTTCGAAGAGATCGGCAAGCTCGGATTCAATTTCATCGCCGCCTTCGACTGAGATCTCCGACCACTTGGAGAACGGAATCCTGCTTAGAGTATCCTCTGTTACTGTCTTGCCCTTGGCCAGGAGAACCTTTTCTTCCTCATCATCCACGACCTTTGATGTAGAGGTCTTTCCGATGAGCAACTGCTTTATGCGTTTTGCCGCTGTCTCGCGGATGCCCCTAAGCTCCGCCTCAAGATCCTTATTTATCTTCTGGCTCTCCTCGCCCTGGATCTCTTTTGTCCTCTCGTCCGGCTCCACACCCTCGCGCGAGAAAACCTGCGCGTGGATGATAATGCCGCCGACGCCCGGCGGAACGCGGAGGCCCGTGTCTTTCACGTCGCCCGCCTTTTCGCCGAATATCGCGCGAAGGAGTCTCTCTTCAGGTGAGAGCTGCGTCTCACCCTTTGGAGTCACCTTGCCGACGAGAATGTCGCCGGGGTTCACTTCCGCGCCGATCCTTATTATTCCGCTCTCGTCTAAATCCTTCAAGGCCTCTTCGCCGACGTTCGGAATATCGCGCGTGATGTCTTCTTTTCCGAGTTTTGTGTCGCGCGCCGCGCACTCAAATTCTTCAATATGGATCGACGTGAAGCTGTCGTCTTTCACCAGGCGTTCGGAAACGAGGATCGAGTCCTCAAAGTTGTAGCCGCCCCACGGCATGAACGCGACGAGCACGTTCGTGCCGAGCGCCAACTCGCCGCCCTCTGTTGCCTGACCGTCGGCTATCACATCTCCTTCACGGACCTTGTCGCCCTTCTTCACGATCGGCTTCTGGCTGATGCATGTGCCCTGATTCGACCTCTGGAATTTGATGAGGCCGTAGATGTCGACTTCGGATGCGAATTTCTTTCTCTTCGCGCCTTCGGCCTTCACGACGATCCTTGTTGCATCCACTTCGGTCACGACGCCGTCATGTTTGGCTACGAGCGTGACTCCGGAATCTGCGGCCGTCACGGCCTCGATTCCCGTCCCGATGAGCGGGGCCTGCGTGCGGATGAGCGGCACCGCCTGGCGCTGCATGTTCGATCCCATGAGCGCGCGGTTCGCGTCGTCGTGCTCCAAGAACGGTATGAGCGCCGCCGCAACAGACACCAGCTGCTGCGGTGAGACGTCCATGAGGTTCACGTCGTCCGCGTTGCCCAACACAAATTCGCCGTGCTTCCTGCACTGAACTTTTTCAGAAGTGAACTTTCCATGGCGATCTATGGGTGCGTTGGCCTGCGCTATCAAAAGATCGCTTTCATCAAGTGCGGAGCAGTACCTCACTTCATCCGTGACCTTGCCTTTTTGAACTTTGCGATACGGTGTTTCGACGAAACCGAAATCGTTGACCTTCGCGTAGATTGAAAGCGACGCAATAAGACCGATGTTCGGTCCTTCCGGCGTTTCGATCGGACATATGCGCCCGTAGTGCGTCGTGTGGACGTCGCGCACTTCGAATCCCGCGCGTTCCCTTGTCAGACCGCCGGGGCCAAGCGCGGACAGACGCCTCTTGTGCGTCACTTCCGCCAATGGATTTGTCTGATCGAGAAACTGCGAAAGCTGGCTCGATCCGAAGAATTCCTTGATCGCTGCCGAGACCGGCTTCGCGTTCACAAGATCGTGCGGCATGAGCGTTTCCACGTCCTGCAGGCTCATGCGTTCGCGGATCGCGCGCTCCATCCTGACCAGGCCGACACGATATTGGTTTTCTAAAAGCTCGCCGACCGACCGGACGCGCCTGTTGCCCAGATGGTCGATGTCGTCGATTTCGCCTTCGCCGTCTTTCAGGTGCATCAGATAGCGGACTGCCTCGACGATGTCCTCCTTGCGGAGAGTTCCCACTTCCAGCGGCACATCGAAACCGAACTTGTAGTTCATCTTGAGCCTGCCGACCCTCGACAGGTCATAGCGCTCCGGATTGAAGAAAAGATTTTCAAAAAGCGCGGTCACAGACTCTGCAGTGGAAGGATCGCCCGGACGAAGCCTCCTGTAGATCTCAAGCTTCGCCTCTTCCGGCGTATTCACCTTGTCCGCAATGAGCGTATTTCTAAGATACGGGCCGACATTGAGATCGTCGATGAACAGAAGCGGAACTTCAGGAATCTTTCTTTTGACGATATCGTCAAAGATCTCTTCTGTCAGGACTTCATTGCATCCCAAGACCACCTCGCCCGTTTCAGGATCCACTATGTCGTGAGCTGCAACGCGGCCGAATATCTCCTCGCGCTCCGCAGGTATTTTCGTGACCTTCGCCTTCTTCATCTTCTCGATCGCGGAGAACGTGAATTTCCCGTCCTTCTTTACTATTATCTCATCCGTCTTAGGATCTTTGATATCCTTCGTCGCGCGCTGATAGATCAAAACCTCCGGCGTGACCGATTTCTGTATCTTCGCCTTTCCTTCGTATGTGATCACTTCAGTGTGATAGAAGATGTTGAGCAATTCCTCCGCGGAGTATCCGAGCGCGCGAAGCAGGATGGTCGACGGCATCTTGCGGCGCCTGTCGATGCGGACATACATCAAATCGCGCGCATCGAACTCGAAATCGAGCCATGCGCCGCGGTACGGAATCACACGCGCGGAAAAGAGAAGCTTTCCAGACGAGTGGGTCTTGCCTTTGTCGTGCTCGAAGAAAACTCCGGGACTCCTGTGCAATTGCGAAACGATGACGCGTTCGATTCCATTGATGATGAAGGTTCCGAACTGCGTCATGAGCGGGACCTCGCCGAAAAAGACCTCCTGCTCCTTCACGTCGCGGATCGACTGCGCACCGGTAGCCTCGTCTATGTCCCACACGACAAGCCTCACCATCATGCGCATCGGAGCCGCGTAGGTCATACCGCGGTTTCTGCACTCCGCCTCCATGTATTTCGGCGGATCGAGTCTATAGCTCACAAACTCCAGAGAAGCGGTCTGCGTGAATCCCCTGATCGGAAACACGCTTTTAAACACGCCCTGAAGCCCGACATTGGCGCGCTCCTCCGGAAGGACATCCGCCTGCAGAAATTCGGCAAAGGATTTTTGCTGGACCTCTATGAGCGGAGGAAAATCAGCAACACGCTTGATCTTGGAAAAATCCCTCCGGAAACGCTGGATCGGAATCGTGGCCATATAAGCTCCTCAAACTGAATTTTTCACCACCAAAGACACCAAGACACCAATAAAAACATAACGTTTTTATTTTTGTGTCTTAGTGCCTTGGAGGTAAATAATATTTTTTTTTCAACACCAATTTACTTTATTTCTATTTTTGCGCCGACCGCTTCCAGCTTCTTCTTCATCGCGTCGGCGTCTTCCTTCGTCACGCCTTCCTTAACTGTTTTCGGCGCTCCCTCGACAAAGTCCTTGGCCTCTTTGAGTCCAAGCCCCGTGATCGCACGGACCTCTTTGATCACGCCGATCTTGTTTGCGCCGGCTTCAGCGAGGACGACGTCGAATTCGGTCTTCTCTTCCACTGCCGCGGCTCCCGCACCGGGCATCGCAGCAATTGCGACAGGTGCCGCTGCGGAGACGCCGAACGTGGTCTCGAGATCTTTCACCAGCTCTGCAACCTCCAAGAGTGGCATGCTCTTGAGAGATTCAATGATTTCCGCTCTTCCTACCGTTGCCATACAATTCCTCCTGTTTCGCACCCCAAACAACATCGTACCGCGTATTTACGTTACAGATATGAGTGGGCCCCTTCATCTTTAGGAAGGGAATTTAAGTGCAATATGTTATTTAAGCCTTTTTCTCCTTGATCGCGTTAATCGCCCTGACCAGCTTCTGCGGAAGCGCATTCAGCACACAGGCGAGATTCGTCGCCGGTGACAGCATAGATGCCATCGCGCGGCTCAAGAGCACTTCGCGGCTGGGCAGCTTCGCCAGCGTGTCGATCATCTTTATATCCAGCATCTTGCCGTCAAGATATCCGCCCTTGAGCTTCAAGCGCTCGTGATCCTTTGCAAACTCCACAAGCACTTTTGCAACTGCGGCAGGATCGCTCTCCGAGGTGGCAATAGCAATCGGCTCATGGAAATATTTTTCCAGATCCTTCATGCCCTCCTGATTGAGCACGCGCTTCACAAGGCGGTTTTTCACGACTTTCATCACCGATGCGGATTTTTTAAGCTTGGACCGGAGTTCCGTGATCTCGGAAACTTTGAGGCCGCGGTATCCCGCAAAGATAATCGCCTTCGCCTTTTTGAAACGATCCGAAAGTTTTACGACTTCCTGTTCTTTTTCCGTGCGGTTCATTTTGACTTCCTCCAATAAATTCTAATGATCAGTGACCAGTGATCAGCGTTTCAAACACTTTTCTGGTACTTCGTAACATCGAGGCGGATGCCCGGTGACATCGTCGATGATATCGCCATCGAACGGATGAAATTGCCCTTGACCGATGCCGGCCTCGCCTTGACGATCACATCAAGGAGCGTCACGATATTTTCTTTGAGCTTTTCCGCACCGAACGAGCGCTTACCAACCGGCGTATGGACCACGCCCGCCTTGTCGGTCCTGTACTCGACTTTTCCGGCCTTCACTTCCTTCACGGCCTTTGCGACATCGAAGGTCACGGTTCCCACTTTGGGGTTCGGCATCAGGCCGCGCGGGCCCAATACTTTTCCAAGTTTACCTACGACTCCCATCATGTCCGGAGTTGCAATTGCCGCGTCGAATTCCATCCAGCCGCCGGAAATTTTCTCGGCGAGATCGTCGGCGCCGACAGCATCCGCACCCGCATCCGTCGCCTCGCGCTGCTTTTCGCCCTTTGCAAACACCACAACGCGAACCGTCTTGCCTATTCCGTGCGGCAATGAGCATGCGCCTCTCACCTGCTGATCGGTCTGCTTGGGATCGACACCCAGACGGATTGCGACGTCCACCATCTCGTCGAACTTCGCCTTCTCAAAGGTTTCAATGATCTTCAATGCCTCTTCCAGAGAATACCTTTTATCCATGTCGACCTTTGTCTGGCTTGCTTTGTATTTTTTTCCTACCATTTAGAGCCTCCCGCTATCCTTCTACTGTAATGCCCATGTTCCGTGCGGTCCCCTCGATGGTCCGGACGGCCGATTCAAGTGAATCGCAGTTTAGGTCGGGCAGTTTGATTTTTGCTATCTCTTCCACTTGCGCCTTCGTGACCTTCCCCACCTTGATCTTATTCGGTGTGCCGGATCCCTTCTCGATGCCCGCCGCCTTCTTGAGCAGAATAGACGCGGGCGGGGTTTTCAAAATAAACGAGAAGGACCTGTCCTGATAGATGGTCACGATAACGGGGATTATCATCCCCTCCTGCTTCGCTGTCTTTGCGTTGAACTGCTTGCAAAACTCCATGATGTTGACGCCGTGCTGGCCCAATGCCGGACCGACCGGCGGCGCCGGGTTTGCCTGTCCCGCGGGACATTGCAGTTTCACCTGTGCTGTCACTTTCTTAGCCATTTTGTTCCTCCCAACTTACGTCGCCTTCTCAACTTGAGTAAAATCAAGTTCAATTGGTGTTGCCCTTCCAAAGATCGAAACCAGAACACGAAGTTTTCCTTTTGTCTCATTCACGTTATCGACAATGCCCGTAAAGCTTGAGAACGGTCCGCTGACGACCCTCACATTCTCGCCCTTCTCAAACTCAACCTTAGATTTGGGCTTTAGTGTCCCTTCCTCTATCTGATGGGTGATCCGTGCGACTTCCTCCTCCGGGACAACTGCCGGATGGAGCGAACCGCCCACGAATCCCGTGATCTTCGGCGTCTCCTTCACAAGCCGCCATGTCACCTCATTTAACTCCATCTTGACCAATATATAGCCGGGGAAAAATTGGCGCTTCAATGTGCGCTTTGCGCCTTTCTTCACCTCGACGACGTCTTCCGCCGGCACTAGGATATCGCCGAAGAGATGCGCCATATTATGCTGCTTTACCCTCTCCTCAAGCGCCTTCTTCGCCTTCTGCTCATAGCCCGAATACGTGTGAACGACGTACCACTGTTGTGCCATAGATCACCTATAAAAGAAGCGAACCATCACCCCCCAAATCATGTCGAAGCCAAAAAGTATCGCCGCACATATGCCCACAAGAATTGAGACAACCCCGGTTGAAAGCACAGTCTCTTTGCGGTTCGGCCACACTACCTCTCCCAGTTCCGTGATCACCTCGTTTGTGAACGTGTTGACCTTTTCGTTTTTCAAAAGCGCCAAAAACACGGCAAGCCCTATAGCGCCAGCGATGAGCTCCGTCGGCGGGATGACCCAGTCCACGGGCATCGAGATCTTCGTGATGATCCAGATCGTTTGGACCATCTCGCGCATGATGAGCCATGTGACCACGCCCATGGCGAGATAAATAAGACTCACTGTCTTTTTGCTTCTCTTCATATTCGTTTATCGTGAATCGTGCATCGTGGATCGTAACTGATATTCAGCAAGGTTACGAATCACTAATCACTAATCACGAATCCTTGCAGGGGAGACAGGGATCGAACCCGCAACCCCCGGTTTTGGAGACCGGTGCTCTACCAATTGAGCTACTCCCCTAAACTTACTTCGTCTCCTTATGAATCGTGTGTTTCCTGCAGAACCGGCAGTATTTCTTCATTTCCAGACGGTCGGGAGTCTTCTGCTTATTCTTCGTCGTGGAATAATTGCGGTTCTTACATTCCGAACATGCCAACTGGATAATCGTTCTCATATCACTTCACTTTCTTATTCAATGATTTCTGTAACAACGCCCGCGCCAACCGTCCTTCCGCCTTCGCGAATAGCGAACCGGAGTTCCTTCTCCATAGCGATCGGTGTGATCAGCTCGATCTCCATCGTCACATTGTCACCGGGCATCACCATCTCAACATTTTCGGGCAACTGGCAAACACCGGTCACATCCGTCGTCCTGAAATAAAATTGCGGACGATATCCCTTGAAAAACGGCGTGTGCCGCCCGCCTTCCTCCTTCGTCAATACGTAAATCTCCGCCTTGAACTTCTTGTGCGGCGTGATCGATCCCGGCGCAGCTATAACCTGCCCGCGCTCAACCTCCTCGCGCTTCGTGCCACGCAGCAAAATTCCAATGTTGTCTCCGGCGCGACC
>Ga0315274_10011140_pt1 | contig 12891 bp, 15 predicted proteins | sample YL17G02_20_MG_FD_203700 | JGI IMG/M metagenome (GOLD analysis project Ga0315274, IMG submission 203700) | Sediment microbial communities from Yellowstone Lake, YNP, Wyoming, USA - YL17G02_20 | ecosystem: Environmental > Aquatic > Freshwater > Lake > Sediment | place: USA: Wyoming | collected... | reverse complement strand
CGAAAGTAGCTCTTACAGCCTGTATGCGCAAGCTGTTGACGATCCTCAATGCCATGATGAAACATCTCACTCCCTGGCAGGTTGACTATACTGCTACCCCTCTCGCTTAACACAGTCGCTCACGCCTCATGCCCAACGCTTCACGGGTTTTGCCGTTTAGTCCGCATCAGCCCTGAAAGCATCCGACCCACGGCATCCATCAGGTCGGACAGTTTAGCCCAAGTAGTTTTGTCCAAATACCCCAGTCGCAGAGCGATCTCTAATTCCGTGTCGAGCTCTGAAAGCGAGGCCCGGGCGAAACTCCAGAACTGCAGTTTCTCGCGAGCCGTGGTGCGGGCTGCTCCTTCGGCGATGTTAGCGGGAATCGAAATCACGGCGCGGCGGATCTGCTCGCCCAAGATATACCGCTCGTCTTTCGGGAAGCCCTTTATTACGCGATAGGTATCCACGACCAGCTCTATACTGTGCTCCCACACCCTCAATTTGCGGTGGATCTTCTCTTCGCGGGTACTTCCTTCCTTACCTTCCATGCCTTTTCTCCTTACGCCTCACACATCACGCCTTACGGTTTTTGTCCCTTGCGCCTTACGCCTCACGCCTAACGCCTTACGTCTTTGGCAGCGCACACCGCCCTCCATCCTTGATGTGCTGCTCGAACTCCTCCCGGAACTTGGTCACGAACGACTTCAAGGGCCAGGCCAGGGCTTCGCCCATCGGGCAGATGGTCCGGCCCTCGATGTTGAACGCGATGTCCAGCAGGAGGTCCACGTCGCCCATATCTCCTTTGCCGTCCTGGATGCGGTGGAGCACGCGCTTGGCCCAGCCCGAGCCCTCCCGGCACGGGGTGCACTGCCCGCAGGACTCGTGGGCGTAGAAGTCCGTGATGACCGAGATGCTCTTCACCATGCAGGCGGTCTCGTCGAACACGATCATCCCACCCGAGCCCAGCATCGAGCCCTTCTGGGCGATGGACTCGTAGTCCAGGAGCATGCCCTCGGTCTCCCTGGCCGTCATCACGTAGCCCGAGCTCCCTCCCGGAATCAGGGCCTTGAGCTTCCTTCCCTTCTTAACCCCGCCGCAATGCTCCTGCAGGAATTTGTCGAAGGGATAGCCCATCTCCACCTCGTACACTCCCGGCTTCTCCACGTGCCCGGACACGCTCCAGAGTTTGGTCCCCTTGCTCTGCTCGGTTCCCATCCTGGCATAGGCCTCGCTGCCGTGCGTGATGATCCAGGGCAGGCTGGCCAGGGTCTCCACGTTATTGATCACCGTAGGGCATTTGTATAACCCCTCGACCGCCGGGAACGGCGGCTTGAGCCGGGGATAGCCCCGCTTGCCCTCGATAGATTCCAACAAGCCCGTTTCTTCCCCGCAGATGTAGGCCCCCGCGCCTCGGAACACGATGATGTCGCAGTCGAACCCGCTCCCCAGGATCTTCTTCCCGATATAGCCTCCCTTGCGGGCCTCCTCGATGGCTTCGGCCAACACTTTCGCCGGATACACGAACTCCCCCCGGATGTAGATGAAGGCCAGGTGGGACTTGATAGCATGGCAGGCGATCAGGATGCCCTCCAGGACCGCGTGGGGGTCATTCTCCATCAGTAGCCGGTCCTTGAACGTCCCCGGCTCGCTCTCGTCCGCGTTGCAGACCACGTAGCGCGGCTTCGGCGAGTCCTTGGGCACGAAGCTCCACTTCATCCCGGCTGGGAATCCCGCCCCGCCTCGTCCCCGGATGCCCGACTTCTTGGCCTCCTCGATGACCTCCTCGGGTTTCATCGCCAGGGCTTTCTTCAGGGCCTGATACCCGCCCCGCGCGAGGTAGGTTGCGAGCTTCTTCTGCTCCGGGTCTCCCGTGTATTTCGTCAGCACCAATTCCATGTCATTCCTCGCATTATGCCTTCGTTCTCACGATCTCCACCCCGGGGACGACCCCTTTGGCGATCACCCCCGGCTTTCGTATTCTGACCCTGACTTCCCTCGCCTTGAACCGCCTCAATACCTCTCCGGAAATCATCTCCGCCCAGCCTTCCAGGAGACAAACGGTCTTCTGCTCAATAATCTTCTTCGCAACGTTGTAGAGTTCTCCGTAATCCACCGTATCCAAGAGAAGATCGCTCTTTCCCGCCTTGGCGCACGAGGTCCCTACCTCCAGGTCCACCAGGACCTTCCGCCTTTTCCTCCTCTGCTCCGCAGTCACACCGCAGCGCCCGAAGAACGCCATCCCCTCTATGAATATCCGGTCCGCCTCACGCCTCACGCCTTACGCCTTACGCTCTTATCGGTCCAGTTCGCCCGCGATGATGTTCAGGCTCGCCATAATGGCCACAGCATCCGCGATGGTGTGGCCCGCGAGCATCTTCTCGTAAGCCTGGAAGACCGGGAAGCAGGGTGGCCTCACCTTGATGCGGTAGGGCTTTCCGCTTCCGTCGCTCACGATGTAGAATCCCAATTCCCCGTTGGCCGCTTCGGTGAAGGAATAGACCTCGCCCGTGGGGACCCGGATGCCCTCGGTGACGACCTTGAAGTGGTTCATCAGGTTTTCGATGTTCGTGTAGGTCCCGCCCTTATCCGGGAGCGCGACCCGGGGATCATCCGTCATCACCGGTCCTGGCTTCAGCCGCTCCAGGGCTTGCTCGATGATCCTCATGCTTTGCCGCACTTCTTCCAGGCGCACCAGGTAACGGTCGAAGATGTCTCCGTTCCTACCGATGGGCACCTCGAACTCATAGGTTTCATAATCGTAATAGGGATGCGCCCGCCGCACGTCGTAGGGCACCCCGCAGGCCCGCAGGCAGGGGCCCGTCCAGCCCCAGTCCAGCGCCTCCTCAGCGGACATGGCACCCACGCCCTTCGTCCGCTCGATGTAGATCGGATTGTGGGTGTTCAGTCTATCGACATCGTCAAGATAACGGGGCAGGTTCTTCAGGATGTCCCGGCATTTGGCTTCGAATCCGGCGGGTGCATCCACGGCCAGCCCCCCGATCCTCCCGTAGGACACGGTCAAACGTGCCCCGCAGCAGGCCTCCAGGAGCTCGTAGATCTCTTCCCGGGGCCGGAAGGTGTACCAGAAGTTCGTGATCGCGCCCAGGTCCACGATGGACGGCCCGATGCAGGTCATGTGGTCCATGATGCGGTTGAACTCTAAAAGGATGACCCGCAGGACCTTGGCCCGCTCCGGGATCGCGATTCCCATCAGGTCCTCGACCGCCTTGCAGTATCCCACGTTGTTCATGAACGACGAGCAGTAGTTCAGCCGGTCCGTGAACGGGATGGCCTGGGTCCAGGTGTGCTCCTCGCACATTTTCTCGAAGCAGCGGTGCAGGTATCCGATCTCGGCCCGGGCCTCTAAGATCTTCTCCCCGTCCATCAGGCACTGTGCCCGGAAGGTCCCGTGCGTGGCCGGGTGCGATGGCCCGAGGTTGATGATCATCCGTTCCCCGACGTCGGGTTGATCCAGGATTTCCTTTTCCGTCATCGCCATGTTCATTGCCTCGCTAACAAGGGTATGAAAATTGCCGCTTAGGTCTTTATGCCACGATAGAAATGGTTTACCGGCCCGTGTCCGTGCCCGATGGGGTAGGCCTTCTGGATCGCCAGGGTCAGATAACGCTTCGCGGCCTTGATCGCGGCCAGCGGCTCCAGCCCCTTGGCCAGCCCCGCGGCGATGGCTGCAGAGAACGTGCACCCGGTGCCGTGCGTGCTGGTCGTTTGAAGCCTCTCCGCAGTGAGCCGGATGAATTTCTTGCCGTCGAATACGATATCCACGGCTTTACCAGTCCGGTGTCCCCCTTTGAGGACCACGACCTTGGGCCCCATTCCGGCGATCTTCCGGCAGGCCTCCTCGGCCTCCTCCTTAGTCTCAATCCTGTGGCCGACCAGCTTCTCTGCCTCGGGCCAGTTCGGGGTCACGACCATGGCCCGGGGTAAAAGCTTGGTCATCAGGGCGGCTACGGCCTGCTCCTGCAAAAGGGCTGCCCCGCTCTTGGACACCATTACGGGGTCCACGACCAGTTTCTTGAGCTTGTGCTTCCGGATTTCCTCGGCCACGACCTCGATCAGGTCCGTGCTGGAGAGCATTCCGGTCTTGGCCGCATCCACCCCGATGTCCGTGACGACGGCCTCGATCTGGGCCGCCACCATCTCCGGACAGAGTTCTTCGATCGCCGTGACTTCAACCGTGTTCTGTGCCGTCACCGCGGTCAGGGCGCTCGTTCCGTAGACGCCTAAGGCCGCGAAGGTCTTGAGGTCCGCCTGGATCCCCGCCCCGCCCCCGGAGTCCGAGCCCGCGATGGTCAGGGCAACCGGGATTCTGTTTTTTTTATCCTTCATCCAAATATTTCCCTACATTGAAAAAGGCAATGCTAATAGCAAGCATGAAGAAAACAGAAATGCCCAAAACCCAGTATATATGACGATTCCAAACTCAGCCAAAAGTATAAACAAAACTATGTTCTTTTTGTACTCTTTGATCATAAAGTCTTTATGGTGGGTAATAACAAAACATAAGTAACTGAGAAGGCCAGAGCCAATCAATTGGACAAGCCAGTAAAGCCAAGAGCATCCCCATTCCCATTTCTCTTGTAGTACGCCTTTCGGCCTTTTCTCTAAGAAGAACGTTTCATTATCTCCACCATAAGCACATTTGCTTACTACCCTGCCCTGTTTATAACTGATTACCGCCCAACTGCCAGAGGTGGCCGTCAATATGGGGATGCTATACATGTATATTTCATCGAAATCACCCTCAAGTCGTGCCCTTGAAGGCATTTCAGATTCTAAGCTTCCCTCACCAAGGATTGTTTCGACATAGTCCTTGTCTGCACCAATTAAAATAGCATCAAATTTGTTGCGCTGTAGCAAATAATTCCTGTCAAAAACATAGGATATTGTTGCTGCGATCTCTCCAAAGAGAAACGTGAGGAATAACCCGATGATGGCTAATGTCTTAACTATTTTCTGCAATTTGTTTCTTCAATAACTACGTGACTAATCGGGTTATTGTTCAGGGTTCTTGGCAACTTGGATTCCTTCCCTCTCAAACCGCTCGATGTCCTCCGGTCTGAAGGCATCGTATGTGTGAGAGAGGAGATGGCGTCGATCCGGGGCATAATCTTTTCTAAGGGCGTGGCCCTTGAAATCCTGATGGCAGAGGATGCGCCGCAGGTCGGGGTGGCCCTTGAACGTGATGCCGAATAGGTCGTAGGCCTCGCGCTCGAACCAGTTGGCCACCTTCCACACCGAGGTCACGGAGTCCACCACCGGGTCTTCCTCGGGCACGCGCACCTTAAGCCTCACGCGATGCTTTTTGGGAAAGGAATACAGGTGATAGACTACGTCGAAGCGTTCCTTGCGCTCGAGCTTCGGCGCCTCGTGCCCCGGCCACTCGATGGTCGCGGCCACAGTGCCCTCCCGCTTCTGCCCGAAGGCGGAATAGTCCACCCCGCAGATATCCAACATGAGATTGTAATCCATCTCCGGGTCCTCTTTCAAGGTCCGGCACACCTTGAGGATATCCTCTCTCCGGACCGTGATGACGAGATACCCCAACTTCTCATCGGCCTCAAGAATGGAGGAGGGATGTTTCTCCTTAAGTACTCTGACGGTCACGTTCTGAGATAAGTCCGCCATCTTCTCCCTTCGCTCCTTATTAGTATGATGATACCCTCTATGCCGGTGATCGGACTATAAACGGACGATAAATAGGGGACAAACGGGCGATAAACGGCGGACAAATGGGCTGATAGGCTCGATAAATCCTGCCGCAGACCCCGCGTAATCCCCACATCCCGTTTCTCATTTCTTATACAGCCTCTCCAATCCTTCTCGCCCTGGCCATTTCTTCCGGGGAAAGCGGACCCAGCTCCAAGGCCTTGAGGTTCTCTCGCATCTCCCTGGCATTCTTTGGGGCCGTGATCGCCACCTGCACCGCAGGATGGGACAAGGCGAACCGGTAGCAGTCCGCGGCCGTGAGTGGTTCCTCGCCCCTGGAAATCCTGCGCTTGGAGACCAACTGTCCCCAGTTCGTGACCGTGAAGGCCACCATCCCCGGCCCGTTCTCACTTGCCAGATGCGGAAAGATGTCCCGCTCGGCGCCGGTATGCACCGCGTTGTAACGGATATGATACACGTCGAACAGCCTGTCCTTCTCCCAGACCTGAACCAATTTACGATTGTGCGTGGAGATGCCCAGGAACCGGACCTTGCCCTGTTCCTTCAGTTTCCGTGCCGCCCGCAGGAGCCCGGCGCGCGGGGTCTTGTTGAACATCCCCAGGATCAGGACATCGGCGTAATCCAGCCCCAGACGTTTGAGCCCGCTCTCCACACTCTGGGAAAGGAACCAGGGCCAGCGCGTATAGGACTGAAGCACGACCACGGCCTTCTCCCGGTTACGCTTCACGATGGCGCGGACGGCCTTTCCCATTCCCCTCCTGCGGTAGGTGCCCCAATACAGGTAGTTGACCCCTTGCTCGAAGGCTTCCTCTACCGCTTTAGTCGGAACCCCGTAGCTCGCCGCCACCCCTAACCTTCCGACCACCAACCCAGTCCTTCCCAAGACGACGGGGGCAAAACCCATTAGCAGGCCTCGCTCTCCTTGAACCGCTGCCACACCGACAACATTAAGCCGATGAGGACGAGGGTCGTCCCCAACCAGAAGAGATTGATGAGGGGCTTGATGCTCACCTCCAGGGCCAGGAACTCGTTGGCTGCTCCGGTTTCCTTGACCGTGCCGGGGAGGCCGTGGAACTCCAAGACGACCCTTCCGCTCGTGGCATCTACCTTGGTGAGCGTCACATCGCCTCCTCCGGGGACATTCACGGGTTCGCTCCTCGGCCCCTGGGTCGTGGTCATGAAGTACGGTATCACCGGATAGATCTTCCCGCCCTTCATGACCTTCAGGATGGCCCCCACCGTGACCCCCGGCGCCTCGCCCATGTGCGAGATGTCGAACTTCAGGAACTTGACCCGGAGCCCCCGGATCTCCTTCTCCTCGCCCTTCATTAAGGCCAGGCTCTGACCTTCCTCGTCTTCGGTCCGGTAATGCTCGATGGGCGAGAGGTAAAGGTCATATAACGGGTACCGACGGATGGTCGGGGTCTTCATTACCCCCTGGCTATATTCGCTGTAGAAAAGCTGGGGACGGGCCGTGAATTGCTCTCCCTTCCCGGACACACTGACCGACATTTCTCCCCGTGCGGTCCCGGGAACCTCCCTCCACCCCTGATAGGTGAACGAGTAGCCCAAGGCCTCCTGGGTCATATTCAAGGGCAGGTTCACCCGCTGGCTACGGGTGTAGCCTTCGGAGGTCACAGCCCCCACGAGAAGCAGGCCCACCCCGAGGTGGGAGACCACAGATCCGACCCGTGCCAGGCTCCTCGCCCGCCGTCTGAGGAACCCGAGGATATCCGTGAGTACCGCGAAACAGGAGAACGTGATCAAGAGTAAAAACAGGGGATTCCTCACCCCCAGAAACCAAGCCAGGACGCCGCATCCCGCGCTCAAGCCCGAGGCCAGATAGAACCAGGAATCCACCCCTCTCCCCTCCTTCTCGAATCTCGGCAGGGTGGCGAGCCCTAAAAGCAACGCCCCTAACACCGACAGAGGCGTGACGACGGTCTGGTAGTAACTCGCCTGCACGCCGTAAGGCTTTCCCGCGAGCCGAGACAGGAGCGGCAAGGACATCCCCAGGAGCACGAGCAGGGCGATGGCCAGAAACAGAAAGAGCGAGAGCCCCAGATAAGGTTCGTGGGTTTTCCAGTTCCACACGAGCCCCGGGCTCGCAAGAAGCTTCCACCGCCAAGCGATGAGGATAAGCGCAACGAGCGCGAACAGCCCGATGAACGCGACCAGGAATCCGTTGATCCCAAGGTCCGTGAAGGAATGCACCGAGAAGTCTGCCAGGACCCCGGACCGGGTCAGGAACGTGCCATAGATTACCAGGAGGAACCCTAGGCTGGCCAGGATGGCGTTCGTCCGACCGAGGCTTCCCCGCCTTCGCTGGAGGAGCAGGCCGTGGAGGAGCGCCAAGGACACGACCCAGGGCACGAAGGAGGAGTTCTCCACGGGGTCCCAACCCCAGTAACCTCCCCATCCCAGGGTCTTGTAAGCCCAATAGGCCCCCAGGATGATTCCCAGCCCCAGGACGAGGCTTCCCAGGCCCGTCCACGGCAGGGCAGGTTTCACCCATCCGTCTTTGTCCCCCCGCAGGAGACCGGCGAGGGCGAAGGCGAAGGGCACTGCCAGGAGCACATACCCTGCGAACAGCGCCGGGGGATGCACCACCATCCAGGGGTCCTGGAGAAGGGGGTTCAGCCCTCGCCCGTCCTCCGGAACCTCCGGAAGGAGCAGGAACGGACCCCGTTTCACCAGAATCAAGAGAAGGAAGGCTTGAATCGCTCCGTAGACGCCCATCACCCCGGGCTCCATCTCTCTGGCGGATCTCATGAGAAAGAGACCGACGATTGCCCCGAAGGCCGCCCACAGGAGAAACGTCCCTTCCTGGCCGGCCCAGAATGCCGAGACGAGATAAAAGAGCGGCAGGTCCCGTGAGCTGTACTCCGCGACGTAACGATACGCGAAGCGGTGGCCGAGGAAGTGAGAAAAAAGAAGGACAGAGGCCAGGACCAGGAACAGGGTTTCGCCCCCAAAGAGCCATCGCGCCCCGTTGAGCAGTTTCACCTTTCCCCACCCGGCCAGGAAGTAGAAGGCCACGGAGCCCAGGGAGAGGAGGAAAGACACCCATAGGAGGACCTGTCCGAGGTTCACTTCTTTTCCAGGGCCTGATACTTGGAGGGGCACTTCACCAAGATCTGGTCGGCTTGAAAGGCCTCGCCCCGGTAGGTTCCTATGGCCACCAGGCTCGTAGCCTGCTCGAAATTGCCCGGCCTTACCCCCCGATAGGTCACGGGCATGGTCTTCCCCTTGCCATCCGTGAGATTGAAGCGCAGGATGCCCTCATTCGGATCGTACTTGGCCGAAGCCTGGTCGATCGTCCCGTGTACCTGAACCACGCTGCGACTGGCCTCCGCTTCAGCGAAGCTGAGGTAAGGCGTCATGTTCCTGCGCAGGGACAATAACCCAAAGCATACCCCCGCCACTATGATCACCAGGCCGACTATATATTTAGCTTTGCCCTTCACTAGTCTGTTATCCTGCTTTGTCTTTCTTCAACAACGCCCTCACTTTGCGGTCCAGACGGAAGAGATAGAAGAACACCCCTGCCCAGACGAGAAGAATCACGCCCATCACGACGAAGTCCGCGATCACCCGCTGACCCGCGGTCCGGCTCAGGTCTTGCAGCATAGTGTTCATGAAGCCTCCTCCTGCTTTCGCTTCAGACGGGCGACCTTCCAGGACAGGTCGAAGATCCAGAAGTAGAGCACCGTGAACCCCGCCAGAGAGGCCAAGAACACCTGGAGCATCCTGGGGTGCATCTCCAGCCTGCCCTGCGCGTTCAGCAGGGGATCCGGGTGCAGGGAGAAATACAGCCGGGGCACGATGAACACCAGGAAGGGCACGGTCACGAAGGCAATAATGTTGTAGACCGCGGCCAGCCGGGCCCTCTTGTCCTCCCCCTCCACGGCCGAGCGCAGGGTCAGGTAGGCCCCGTAGATGAGGAGGAGCAGGAAGATCGAGGTCTCCCTGGGATCCCAGTTCCAGAAAGCCCCCCACATGGCTTTGGCGAAGATGGCCCCCGAGGCCGTGGCCAGAACCGCGAACAGGAGGCCAAGCTGCGCGCTGATCGCGGCCCGGGCATCGTCCCCCCAGGAGCGGGTCATCAGGTAGCGGATGCTGAACACCGTGGAGACCAGGAAGGCCATCACCGCCACCCAGGCCACCGGGATGTGGAAGTAGATGATCCGGGTCATCTCGTAAAGCTTCTCGGCCAGGGGGGCGTACAGGAACCCCGCCACGATGACCAGGGACATCCAGACGAAGAGCAAAAGCTGCCAGACCATCAGGCCTTGGCCTTTTTCAACAGGACGATCTGACCGGCGTGATAGAGGTCATGCTGGACGGCTCCGTGAATCAGCACGTAGAACGGGAACTCCTTACCCGGCACGGTCTCATTCAGCCTGTCTTCTGGAAAGCGGGAAAGCGCCTGGCGCAGGGCAAGGTGACCCTGCACGAGCACGTCCACGGCCCTCCGCCAGGCGGCTGGGCTGGGGTCATGGACCTCCGGCCAATCCTCGACTCCGGTAAATCCTTTCAAGGTCTCCCCCTCCAGGTGCCGGCGCACGAAAGACTCCCAGGCGGCGATGTGGAGCACGATCTCCCAGATCGTATGGGCATCCGGCAGGACTTTCCTTGCCGCCGTCTCCGGGGTGACGCCCTCCAGGACTTCCCTCACCGAAGGCCCGTGCCAGGCATCCCCCTCGAAAGCCCTGCGAAGCTGATCCGTGATTCGTTCTATCTCACTCATTCCAGATGAACTCAAACAATAGTGATGCCGCCGTGATCACGACCACGGCATAGGCCGCGAGGATCTGTGTCTCCTGTCCCGCGCCGCCGTCCCCCCGGAACAGGTGTCTCGTCCCGCTCGTGGCCGCGGCCAGGAGCGGAATCAAAATCGGGTAGGACAGGCCGGCCAGGAGCGCTCCCTTGCCTTTAGCCTGGGCGATGATCGCTGCGATGAGGGTCGTGGCCCCGGCCAGACCGATGCTTCCCAGGATCAGGATAGCTAAGAACCCTCCCCAGTCGCTTACGCGGGGATTCAAGAGAATAAAGAACAAAGGGATGATGATGACTTCCAACCCCAGGAGAAGCACGAGGTTGAAGAAGAATTTCCCGGTCCACACCTCGGAGGGCCGCGCGACCAGCCGTAAAGTCGTGAAGGTGCGGGACTCCACTTCCTTGATGAAGACCTGTCCCAGCCCGGCCATGGAGGAGAACAGGATGACCACCCAGAGGAACGCCGCCAGGAGGTCACCCGAGATGCCGAACGCTCCGATCGCGAAGCTCACCACGACCAGCGTGGTCACGGCGAAGAGCAGGGCCGCGTTCAGGGCATAACGGGTGCGGAACTCCGAGCGCCAGTCCTTGAGAAAGACGGCAAGGACGCCCTCAAGCCAGGGCAAGTTTTTCCTCCCCGTAGGCGAGCTCCCGTTCATCGTTCGTAGCCACGACCAAGGCCCCCCGCGCTTTCTGCTTCGAGATGACCTCTTTCACAATGGCCCGTCCGTCTTCGTCCAGGCTGCTCCCGGGCTCATCCAAAAGCAGGAGCATGGGCTCATGCTGGATTGCGAAGGCCAGTTTGAGGCGCTGCTTCATCCCTGAGGAGAACGCGCCCACGAGGTCACGGCCTCTCTCTTTCAAGCCGACCCGCTCCAGCAGTGCGAGATGGTCCGCCCTTGTCCGTTTCAACCTCCTGACCCTGGCGAAGAACTCCAGGTTCTCCAGGGCAGTGAGCTCCTCATAGAGCGCCAGCTCCGGGGTGATGAAGCCGATGTGCCTCAGTCGCTCCTCCGGAGAAATCGCCTTCCCGTCGATGTTCAGGCGGACCTCTCCCTGGGTCGGGCGAAGAAGGCCTGAGAGGATGCGCAGGAGCGTGGTTTTCCCTGAGCCGTTCGGCCCGGTGACGACGAGCCCCTGTCCTTTGGGAACCTCAAAGGTAAGGCTTTCAAAGATCTTGTTCGGCCCGAAGCGCTGGGTCAGAGCCTGGGCGCATAGGGTCACCTCCCGCTGGTTTGGCGGGGCCACCCTTACCCTCTTTGAGCGTTAGCCGTGGAGCTATTCATGCCAGAGACAGCATCCGGTCCAGGGCCAGGCGAGCTCCCTCGGCCACTTTGGCTGGGACTTTAACCTGGTTCACGATCCTGCCCTCAGCCAGGTTGTCCAGAACCCAGGCCAGGTGCTGGGGATCGATCCGGTACATCGTGGTGCACACGCAGACCACCGGGTCCAGGAGAATGACCGTTTTGTCCGGGTTTTGTTTGGCCAGCCGGTTCACCAGGTTCACCTCGGTCCCCACGCCCCAAATCGAACCCGGCGGGGACTCGGTGATCGTCTTCTTGATGAACTCCGTGGAGCCCACGGAGTCCGCCATCTTGCAGGTCTCGTAGGGACATTCCGGATGCACGATGATCTTGATCCCGGGGTATTCCCTCCGGGCCCATTCCACCCGCTCCGCGCGGAACCGCTGGTGCACCGAGCAGTGCCCCTTCCAGAGGATGAGCTTGGCTTTCTTCAGGGACTCCGGCGAGTTTCCTCCCAGGAGGAGCTCCGGGTCCCAGAGGACCATCCCGTCCAGGGAGACGCCCATCCGCACCGCGGTGTTCCGGCCCAGGTGCTGGTCTGGAAGGAACAGGACCTTCTCCTTCTGCCCCCAGGCCCACTTCATCGCCCTGGCGGCGTTGGAGGAGGTACAGATGGTCCCTCCCCGGCGGCCCACGAAGTCCTTGATCTCCGCCGTGGAGTTGATGTACACGACCGGCAGGACTGTATCCCCGGCCAGGGAGGTCAGGATCTCCCAACTGTCCTCCACCTGAGCCAGGCTGGCCATGTCAGCCATGGAACAGCCCGCGTCCATGTCCGGCAGGATGACGACCTGGTGAGGCTGGGACAGGATGTCCGCGCTCTCGGCCATGAAGTGCACCCCGCAGAACACGATGTACTTCGCATCCCCCCGGCTGGCCGCGTGCTGGGCCAGCTTCAGGGAATCCCCCTGATAATCCGCGAACTGGATGATCTCGTCCCGCTGGTAGTGATGCCCCAGGATCAGAAGCTTTGAGCCCAGCTCCTGCTTCCTCATCCGGATGCGCTCCAGAAGCTGGGCATCCGCTGAAATCATGTACGATTCAGGTAACGCTACTTGCAAAGGCATTTAACCGACTCGTTTAATGCAGCTTCCACTGTTTTTTCTGGCTTGGTTGAGAAAGTGAACCACTATATATT
>Ga0315274_10011138_pt1 | contig 12891 bp, 10 predicted proteins | sample YL17G02_20_MG_FD_203700 | JGI IMG/M metagenome (GOLD analysis project Ga0315274, IMG submission 203700) | Sediment microbial communities from Yellowstone Lake, YNP, Wyoming, USA - YL17G02_20 | ecosystem: Environmental > Aquatic > Freshwater > Lake > Sediment | place: USA: Wyoming | collected... | reverse complement strand
AGAAAAAGAACAATAACACTTGCCTGCAATACTTCGTTTGAGAGTCCTTATGCACGAAGCCCTCCGGTACGAGAAAACTGAAAATAACGCGGTGAAATGCTCACTCTGCAACCACCGCTGCGCTATTCAGGAAGGCAGTCACGGGATTTGCGGGGTGAGGCTGAACGAACACGGCACCCTGTATGCTGCAACCTACGGGAAGATCAGTTCTGAAGCCGTGGACCCGATCGAGAAAAAACCCCTCTTCCACTACCTGCCGGGCACGCTCTCGTACTCGCTCGGCAGTATCGGCTGCAATTTCCATTGCCAGCACTGCCAGAACTGGCACATCTCGCGTGCAGCACTGGAAGGCGCACGGTTGCGTAACCTGTCAGCGGAGGAAGGGGTTGAACGGGCGATTGCTAGCAAAAGTGCGAGCATAGCGTGGACCTACAATGAACCGACCATCTGGCACGAGTATGCTCTCGACATGGGAACCATCGCCCGCAGAAAAGGGCTTGGTACCATCTACGTTACCAACGGTTACATCACCGAGGAGGGACTCCGTGAACTTGCACCCATGCTTGCTGCATTCCGGGTAGACCTCAAGGCATTCACGGATGATTTTTACAAAAAAGTCTGTGGTGCCCGCCTCCAGCCGGTGCTTGACTCGGCGGCGCTTGCACGGGAGCTCGGCATGCACGTGGAGACGGTGACCCTCGTCATTCCCGGACTCAATGACAGCCGGGAGGAGATGGAGAGGCTGATCCGCTGGGTCATCGACCATCTCGGCCCGGCAACCCCGATGCATTTCTCTGCGTTCCATCCGGATTACAAGATGACTGACCGGGGTGCAACACCGCTTGCAACACTTGAAAAGATCTACACCATGGCAAAAGAGCTCGGGCTCCGGTTCCCGTATCTTGGTAATGTGTATAATCACCCGTACGAGAACACCTACTGCCCGGTCTGCGGTGTAACGCTCATCGAGCGGCAGGGATTTTCGAGCACGGTTCTGGCGCTCGACGGGCAGCAGTGCGGGAACTGCGCAGAAAAGATCGAGATCGTGCGCCATGTCTCCTGAACCCCCTGCTGAAACCCGGTTCATTACTGACCGAATGCTGGGGACACTGAGCCGGTACCTCCGGTTTATGGGCTACAATACTGTGAGTGCCAACGGGTTTGCTGAAGGGAATGCAAAAGAGGATACCCTGCTTCTTACCCTTGCCACAGGGGAGAACCGCATCCTGCTCACGCGGGACATCGAACTTGCAATGCGGGGAAAGGATCGGGCGGTTCTGATGAAATCCGATGAGGTGATGGAACAGGTGCAGCAGCTTATCGATCGCGGGTTGATTGTGCGCAGGTTGATGATGACCCGCTGTTCGCTGTGTAACACGGTACTGAGGGAAGCGACGCTCCAGGAGATTACCCATGCGGATTATGCACCAAGGGATAAGAACGGGTGTATATTCTTCTGGTGTGAGCAGTGCAGCAAACTCTACTGGAACGGTTCGCACGGGAAGCACATTTCAGAAAGAATTGAGCATGAGCTGAAAGAATAGAGAACAGGCTCTAGGGAAACGTACATGAACCGGTTCGGTTCACATCCAAATCATGAAAATCATCCTCGATATGAGGGATCCCGCCTCGGGGCCTCTCCGAGGCACGGCGGGAAGGAGGGTTCTGAGGTTTTATCCCTGAACCGCCGCGGGGGCGCCCCGTCGGGGGCGGCGGCATTCATCGTAAAAGGTGAATAGCGTGATAACAATCTCCCATTCTATCTGAATAAAACGTTTTTCATAGGAGCCCGTTCCCTTTCCCCACCGCCACCTCTATCCTTTTCAAATGTGGAGTTTTTTTTGTTCAGGAAAGTATCGTATCGTAGGGGAGCCTCAAAGTATATAGGGAAAAAACGCTGTTGAGCGTTCGGGTTTTTACTAACCTGGTCTAAAAGAACCTGCAAATTACTGACCTTTGGTACACTAAAAACCGTAAAGGTTAAGCACCAATTCCTTATTGGAAATAACGGATGAAGCACCTTAAAAGTTGGAATTGGTGATTGCCAACAGACTTCTCACCCCGGATCATTAAACACTATATCCATAAACAACAGATCAGTTCTCATGGCAGTCCACCCCATTGAGGAGCGGTACGGCACGCCCGAGATGCGTGCGGTATGGAGTGAGAAGACCCGGTTTGCCTGTGTTATTGCCGTGGAAGTGGCGCTGGCAAAGGCCGAAGCGGCACACGGCATGATCCCGGCAGCAGCAGCAGCCGAAATTGGCCGGCATGCACAGAAGGCATCACTGGAGCGGGCAAAAGCAATCGAACGCGAGATCAGCCACGACATGATGGCGATGGTAACAGCAATCTCGGAAGTCTGCGGGGATTCCGGGCGATGGGTCCACTATGGTGCAACGAGCAACGATATCCTTGATACCGCAACCGGGCTGCAGCTCCTGCAGGCGCTCAAGCTGATCGATAAGAAGTTGCGTCTCTTGCTAGAGGTGCTCATAAAAAGATCAGAGAAAACAAAATCGTTGGTCTGCATCGGGCGGACCCACGGACAGCATGGGGTGCCGACCACGTACGGTCTGCGGTTTGCCATCTGGGCAAGTGAGGTCGGCCGGCACATCGAACGCCTCGAACAGCTCCGTCCGCGTGTCGTGGTCGGGCAGATGACCGGTGCAGTGGGCACCCAGGCGGCACTCGGACCGCAGGCAATGGAGGTACAGGAAACGATGATGGAGGTGCTGGGCATTGGTTCGGTGGACGTATCCAACCAGGTGATATCCCGCGACCGGTATGCGGAATACTTCATGTTCTGTGCAAACGTGGCGACTACGCTTGACAAGATCGCAATTGAGATCCGCTCGCTCCAGCGGACCGAGATTGGCGAGGTGGAAGAAGCGTTCGGTGCGAACCAGGTGGGTTCCTCCACCATGCCGCACAAACGCAATCCGATTAAGTCCGAGCAGGTCTGCGGCCTTGCCCGCATCGTACGGTCAGCGGTCGAGCCGGCACTCCAGAACAACACGCTCTGGGACGAGCGCGACTTAACCAACTCCTCCTGCGAGCGGGTGTTGTTCCCTGAGGCATCAATCCTCACGGATCACTGCATCCGGGTGATGACAACCGTGCTCGAAGGACTCGTGATCAACCGTGCTGCAATCCGCCGGAACCTTGCCTTTCTCCATGGCATCAATATGGCCGAATCCGTTATGATCGAACTCACCAAACGGGGTATGAACCGCCAGGATGCCCACGAGCGGATCCGGATGGCAAGCATGCAGGCACTTGTTGAAGAGCGATCGCTCGCTGATGTGCTGGGAGCGGATCCTGAAGTACTGCGCTATTGTTCCCGGACCGATATTGCTGCACTCCTCAACCCGGATTCCTATATAGGTACATCGGTCCGTCAAGTGGACCGGGTCATAGAAAAACTCACACACCTGTGCTTTTAGATCCCCATAAAAATAGTATATTTATAAATTCTGAAAATGAACATAGAGAGTAGGCATGAAACCGTACGTCAGGATTTTTGGACATTCGGTTTCACATACGGATCTTACCCGTATTATCATTATTGCATCCCTCACCCTTGTGTGCATCATTATCACCACATTATCTATTTCCCAGTCTCTTGAAACACTATACGCCCAGCTCTTCTATTTCCCTATCGTCTATGCAACCTATTTTTATCCCAAGCGGGGACTCTGGCTGGCCGGCGCCTGTGCCATTCTGTATGAGAGCTTTGCGTATCTCTACCTGTTTCCTGATACCGGCGCGTTGATCTATGTTACCGGACAAGCGATCCTGTTCATATGTGTTGCGGCCCTGGTTGCCTATGTAAGTGAGAAATTGAATTCCCGTGAGGCACGCAGTCGCAGCATCGTTGAAAAAGCTCAATCGGGCATCATTCTTTTTGACCAGAGTACCCTTGCAATCCACCTAACGAACGCCTATCTGGAACACATGCTGGGATTTACCGGTGAAGAGCTGGCCGGCATGACATTTCCCCAGCTCTTCTTATCCACAGAAGATCAACAGAAATTCTTTGAATCCTTAAAATCCGGAGAGGATACCAAAAATATCGAGACCATTTTTGTGACCAGGCATAAAGGGCCCATCTGGGTAAACCTTTCCGGGAGCCGGATCACCGAAAATCTGATTAGCTGCACGGTCATCGATATCAATAAATTCAAACTCGCAAAGCAGGCAGCCGATGAAATTGATGCCCAGTACAAACAGGTGGCCGATAATTTCCCGATCTGCATTATCATCATCAGGAACCAGATGATTGTGTACACAAATCCGTCATTTGAGGCATTCTCCGGCTACTCTCGTAAAGACCTGATGGGCAAAGATCCAATCTCGCTCATTTACCCGGGCGACCATGAGGATTTCCGGAATTCCTGTCATCTTGCAGAGACCCGGTCACCGCCTCCTGGCAGGATTGAGGTGGGTATTCGTATAAAATCCGGCAAGATTCGACCTGCTACCCTGTTTTTTACAAGGATACTGCAGGGTGAGATACCTGCCGTACTCATCAACCTCGTGAACATCCACGGACATGAGGGCTTAAAAGAACAGATCCTGCAGGATTCCCAACGACAACGAAGCATCATCAGCACCTTTGCCTTTGAGCTGCGCACACCCCTGCAGCCAATCATGGGATATATCAACCTGCTGATGCAGGACCCTGATAAATACGGGGTCACTGAGGAGACCAAGCTCATTCTTGACCGCTGCGCAAAGAGCGTTGACCGGGAGCGCCAGGTCATTAACCAGATGCTCGAACTCTCCGTCATCGATGCAGGAAAGATACCTCTGGATTACTCGATATTCCCTGTCCATGACCTGCTCACAACAATCATCGATGTAGGGGGATATCGGACAAACGCGGACATTACCATCGATATCCCGCACTATCTCACGTTTGATGCTGACAAGAACAAGATCTCAACGGTGATAGACACCATGCTCTCCAATGCAGTGAATTACTCAAATCCTCCCCGTAAGATCCACATCGCCTATATCTCTTCACCCAATGATACCATGGACCGCCTTTCCATCAAGGACAATGGTATTGGCATATCGGATTCCCGGCTTGATGAGATCTTTGAACCTTTCCCAATAGACAATTCCGGGGAGCAGAAACAGAAATATGAACGAATCGGGCTTTCGCTTGCCATTGCAAAAAAATATATCAAAATGCATGTGGGGTACATCAGCGTGGACAGCATTATGAACCTCGAGACCACGTTCTGCATTCACATCCCAAAAAAAAGACCTGAGGAGTTAGAGCACAATGTCACATAAAATCATGGTAGTGGAGGATGATCAACCCATCCTCGATCTGATGGATCTGATGATCCGGAAACTCGGGTACGAGCCGGTCCTGATTGCAAACGGGCTTGAAGCACTTGAACTCATTACAAAGGAACCGCCAGCCCTTATCCTGCTGGATATTATGATGGTACCCATCAACGGGTGGGAATTTTTGGAAAAACTCCGTTGGGATTATGGAATGCGTGAGATGCCGGTCATTCTTTTTACCGCTTCACCCCTGGTTGATGAAAAGATGGAGCAGCTCAAAGATCCGTTCCTGAGTGTGCTCATCAAGCCGGTCTCTTTTAGGGAGCTGAAAGCAGGAATCGCACGCTTTCTTGAGTAAACAAGAGCGGTTGGTTCTGGAAAAGTGCGAGAAATCATGCAAAGAATTTCTAATATTTCCAAATTTTAAACGCTCTTGGGGGCTTTGCCCCCGCCACTGAGGCATCCCCCAATGTGATAAGACTGCATTACCCAATCTTATACAATAATCCGAATTTTCTTCATGGAATCAGTATTTTCCCTCAACTTCACAGACGATAGATACTCAATTTCTGAATTTATTTATTCACCTTTCAATCATTTCAAAATTATTTCTCCTGACGCGTCCGAGCGGTCGCTCCCGCCGCTTTGTGCTTTCCCAAAAATGCGATAACTCCCAAACAGGAAATACGTTAGTATCGCGAGGCGCAGGGGCAGTACGGGGGGACAGGCACTGTTCCCTCCGTCAATATATGCGTTGGCTTTTACTAAAAAACAAGGTTTTCCAGAGAGCAAAAATTTAAAAAATCAGATATACCGTACCTTCTTTGAAAGTTTCCGCGGTGTATACAGGGGCCTGAACGGTTTACCCGCAGTATCCTTGTGCACCGCCTCTAACAGCGTATCAAGGGTGAACTGCTCCTTAAACGGTTTGTTGGGTTGCGACTTCCTGCGGATGGTGACCGTTAATTTCCTGCTTGCAATCTCTTCATACCAATAACAATAACAAATGGTATCCAGTCCATCCCGGCTTCGCGGACTTTTTTGCCCACACTCTCTTCACGGTCGTCAACATCACAGCGGATCTCTGCGGCATTGATCACGCTGCAGATCTCCTCTGCAAATGCACCATGGCGTTCGGCAACCGGTACAACACGCACCTGCACCGGTGAGAGCCACGTCGGGAGGGCGGGAACCGGTTGTGTGGAGATGTTTTCGAGAATGGCACAGATCACGCGCTCAACGCTACCGGTGGGGGAACAGTGGAGAATAGGAGGGGGATACCGTTACCGTGTCAACGGAAAAGACCGGCCATATGACAGCACACTGGCCGTTACAGGAGCTTGAACCACTCGCGGGTATGTCTTTTGCGAATAATACAGGGTTTTGCCCTGGGCATCCACCCGGATAGTGCCAAGTGGACTGCTGGCTGTCCCAATCGTACTGGCGGGTTTTACTGCTGTCGGTTGAGGAGTTGGTTGTACCGGCAGTTGCTGGGCGCATCCGGCAATGAATAGTGTCGAAATGACTACCAGCAAAAGGAGGAAAAGTGTTGTGTTTTCATGTATCATCGTCTATATAGGCAGTGTAAAATTCCCTCTGTTGGTACGATAACTCTTTTGATAGTTTTCAATTTTTAGAAATTGACAGGATAAACAGTGGATTAACGGGATGACTTCTGGGGTGAGAACTATGGATAGAATATGGGACCTCTCCTGTACTGTAATGGTCGAAACAAGGAAAATTTTGAATTGAGAGTAATCTTTCATTTTTCCACGATTTACGTCCCCTCTGTGGTAAACGTGCCCTACGACACTAAGAAACTCCAAGATATCGAAGCAAAAAAAAGGATTTTTCAGATTTAATGAAACTTTTTAAATTAACTCCTTTTACCCGTTACCTGTGTCCAGCCGGGCAGGCCAAAGGCGGTGACCAGTCTTTCCGTTGGCGTGCCATCCCAGACTCCGTTGCCACTGACATCAAGGTACCAGTTTCCAGACTCCGGTTACAGCCTGGACGCCCGGGGATCCAAACGTATGATAGTCATCACCGTCATCCCACATCCCATATCCATTGGTGTCAAGCCACCATCCCCCATTGTAGAATACGCCTATCTCATCTTTGCCATTGTGGTTCCAGTCTCCGGTCACGGCCTGGACTCCCGGGGATCCAAACGTATGATAGTCATCGCCGGTATTCCATATCCCGTCTCCGTTGGCGTCAAGCCACCATCCCCCATTGTAGAATACGCCTACCTCATCTTTGCCATCGTGGTTCCAGTCTCCGGTCACGGCCTGGACGCCCGGGGATCCAAACGTATGATAGTCATCGCCGGCATTCCATATCCCGTCTCCGTTGGCGTCAAGCCACCATCCCCCATTGTAGAATACGCCTACCTCATCTTTGCCATCGTGGTTCCAGTCTCCGGTTACGGGCTGGACGCCCGGGGATCCAAACGTATGATAGTCATCGCCGGCATCCCACATCCCGTCTCCGTTGGTGTCAAGCCGCCATCCCCCGTTCAGGAATACGCCTACCTCATCTTTGCCATCGTGGTTCCAGTCTCCGGTTACGGGCTGGACGCCCGGGGATCCAAATGTATGATATTCATCGCCGTCATCCCATATTCCGTTTCCGTTGGCGTCAAGCCACCACCCCCCGTTCAGGAATACGCCTACCATTATTGTCGGGTTGGCGGCTGACGTAGAAGTGACATTGATGAACGTAACCTGTGTTGAGAGGTTATATCCTGCACTATTGCTGGCATTCAATACGATGGAGTAGTTACCCACGCCAAATGTATAGGCCGGGTCTTGTAATGAGCTAAACCATACCTGCGTATTGTCCCCCGTCACGTTCCTGAACGACCAGTTCCATGCGATTGGTGTGCGACCGGTTGAAGTATCAGTGAACAGTACGGATAACGGGGCTGTTCCGTTTATGGGTGTCCCGATGAATTTAGCGATCGGGGGATTTGAGGCAAGGACCGCCTTATACGCATTCAACCGCCCTCCCGATGCAACTTTTCCGGATAGGGAACTCTTCACATCTACGGTCGAAAGGATAATATTTTTTATTTGTTCGGATGTCAATGACGGATTCACTGCTTTTACGAGTGCCGCAACGCCGGCAACGTGAGGTGTTGCCATGGATGTGCCACTCAAAGAAGCATAATTTCCATCCAAATAAGTACTCCAAATATTCGTACCCGGTGCCGCAAGATCCACAAAACTTAATCCATAATTTGAGAACCACGCAAGGATGTCATTGTTATCGGTTGCGGCAACTGAAAGGATATTCGTACTGGAATAACTTGCCGGATACACAGGCAAGACATCATTATTACTTGCACTATTTCCTGCAGCACAGACAACAACTGCCGGAGATGCATCAATCGCATCCTTCAGGCCTTGAGAAAACGAACCACCACCCCAGGAGTTGCTAATTACGAATGCACCATTTGCATTTGCATACTCGACAGCTTTAATTGCATCAGAAGTATCCCCATAACCTGCAGAATCGAATGCCTTAAGAGGCATGATCTTGACCTGCCAGTTTACACCCGCCACGCCAATAGAATTGTTCCCTACGGCACCGATTATTCCAGAAACATGTGTACCATGATGGTTATCATCGATCGGATCTGAAGTATTGGCGACAAAATTCCATCCTAGTACATCATCAATATAACCATTATGATCATCATCTTTACCGTTACCAGGAATTTCATCCGTATTATTCCAGATATTTTCTGAGAGATCACTATGGTCATAAAGGACTCCGGTATCGATCACCGCAACAACGACACTGTTCGATCCAGTTGAGATATCCCATGCTGCCAATGCATTGATATCGGCACCAGGAGTTCCCCCTGTCTGACCTGTATTATGAAAACTCCATTGGTAGTAAAAGTTATCATCGTTGGGTATTGAGAGAATAGTTGCGGAATTTACATCATTGATATTTGAGCCGGTTTGATCCGGTATTATAGATAGCACATAATCCGGCTCTGCGTACAGGACATCAGGATTTGATTCGTATGCAATAATTGCCGATTGTACATCGGTTCCGTCTGGCAGTTGAACAAGCTGCAACCCGCCAACACCTCCGGTACTGAAATCTTCCTCTACCTTTGCCCCCACGTTTGCATGAGCCATGCGTATTTTTTCTTGTGAAATGGATAATTCTGCATTCTTTTGGAATTTAAACCGGACAATTACCCGGTCTTTTACATATTTTTGACCACTACGGGAATCCGTAATAATATCCTGTTTATTTTCATAAAATGAACCCTTTTGAGTGTCATTCTGAAAAAGATTTGAGGAATTCGATAATCCTATATCTTTTTCGGAAAGAAGTTGCTTATCTGAAACTGCTGTCGGTGGAATACCTACTGCTTGTATTACCCCGATCAACCAAACAAGAAAAATTAGGATAAGTATACAATACCTCCATTTTTTCAAATCTGGTACCCCCACTACCTACCTGCTGCTAAGGATTGATTATTTTTTTTTATAAAAATGAAGCTGGTGTATGATACTAGGTTTATGCGAGGAATAAATAGTTGCACGGCACTGATGCATTGCCAGCCTCGATTATTTCATCAGAATAGGTAATCGTTAAGGAAGATCCGAACAGATGTAACCATGATAGTCCTTTCTTCGGGTCTTTCCATGTCGCTATTAGTTGGATTGATCGATACGGTCCAATGAGAGGGTGATTAGAAGATCTTATTTCATCTTATCGTGAGAACAACCTGAGCCCCTTTTCTCTTTTTTACGCTCTGCTAAAAGACAGTGGACGAACTGGTATCCCTGCTTTTCTGAGAGAGAAGCACTCTCCATCATCCTACCGATCACATTCAGTCTTGAGGCACGGTATTAGTGCAAGATCAAAATCTACCCCGTTATTAATCCAGGTAACAATCGAATTTTTGTTTGAATACCAATAAGATTCCATGATCTCTGTTCTTGGCTGGATCTAAAAGAAGGAAGTACTATGGACGGCGTGAAATTGATTGAAGAAATTATGTAAAATTCCTAAAAATAAGGGAATTGATATTTTTCAACTCCATTCGCCAATGACTGGAGTCCAGCCGGGCGAGCCGAATGCAGTGACCAGTCTGTCCGTTCGCGTACCATCCCAGACGCCGTTGCCATTCCTGTCGAGATACCAGGTACCATCTTTGTACACGCCAACCTTCGTCCTGCCATCGCCGTTCCAGTCTCCCGTTACCTGTGTCCAGCCGGGCAGGCCGAATGCGGTGACCAGTCTGTCGGTTCGCGTGCCATCCCAGACGCCGTTGCCATTCATGTCAAGGTACCAGGTACCATCTTTGTACACTCCTACCTTCGTCCTGCCATCACCGTTCCAGTCTCCCGTTACCTGTGTCCAGCCGGGCAGGCCGAATGCGGTGACCAGTCTGTCGGTTACCGGACCATCCCAGACTCTGTTGCGATTCATGTCGAGATACCAGGTACCATCTTTGTACACGCCTATCTCTATCCTGCCATCGCCGTTCCAGTCTCCCGTTACCGGTGTCCAGCCGGGCAGGCCGAATGCGGTGACCAGTCTGTCCGTTCGCGTACCATCCCAGACGCCGTTGCCATTCCTGTCGAGATACCAGGTACCATCTTTGTACACGCCTATCTCTATCCTGCCATCGCCGTTCCAGTCTCCCGTTACCTTCGTCCAGCCGGGCAGGCCAAAGGCGGTGACCAGTTTGTCGGTTACCGGACCATCCCAGACTCCGTTGCCATTCATGTCAAGGTACCAGGTACCATCTTTGTAAATACCTACCTTCATCCTTCCATCGCCGTTCCAGTCGCCAATAACTGGAGTCCAGCCGGGCGAGCCGAAATTAAACTGTTTATCGGTGCTGGTATCAAAGATACCGTTCGTGTTGTAGTCCAGATACCAAACGCCATTCTGGTAGATTCCTATCGTCATCTGTCCGTCGGCTGTTGGTGTCGGAGCCGGAGTTAGTGATGGAGTTGACGTCGGCGTAGGTGTTTTTGTTGGTGTTGGTGATGGAATTGGTGTTTTTGTGGGAGTTGGTGTAACGGCGGCGGTTGTTACCCGGGCCTGCATGGAATCCTGTCGTATCATCAATGAGGAGGTATCCACCGCTTCAAAATCTTTCAGACTCAGCGTACGCAGAGTTGATAAAACGGGGGAACCCCAACTGGTATCCCATCGGGGATCAGAGTTACCAATAATTTCGACGTTTGTTGTTCCGCCATGCTGGTCCGTGACTATCAAGCCATACGTTTTAAGAGCCTGGGCAATGGTTTTTGCCTGTGGAGGAAACCCTGAAATATCGACAGATGATTTCAGTCGGAACCTCTGTCCTACCGGGGGATACGTGCCATCTTTATGAGGTTCTCCGTTACTATGGAAATACGGCCAGACATACGAATCGTCAGTATGACTAATAGTAGCCTGGATTGCATGATTGATTGTCCCGGACATAACTTCATCATACTTGATTTGCATTTGCCCCTCCGGCGGCCGATTGATATTCAAACGAAGATCGTTACTTGACATATCATAGTAATTAGCAACCGATGCACTCCACGTGCCATCTTGAGCCTGGACTGCATGATACATATTGTAGTAGAAATTAGTATCCGTGTTATAAATTTGGAGAACTTGATCATAATCGTCTGGGTGTAGTTGAGCGGATTCTGGTATAGGATACGGAATATTATCGCTTAACCACATAGAACCAATAGACGTAAGGTATTGCGGAACAACCGAATTATCGACAACATTGTATGGCTGAGCCGTATAAAAACGCAACACACCGATAAAATCACTTGCTATCCAGGTATCCGAATGGGAATCCACCGGCAGTTTGTCAACAGGGGTATTGAAGATGTTGTCTTTCGGAAGAAGTTGCATACCGCTTAAATCACTGGTGCTCGTTGCCGCTTGAACGGTTGGCACAGTGATAAAAATAATCGCAAGAGCCAATGTAAAAATTGCCAGTCTTTTCATCAGCTTTAAAGATTATTTGAGCCTCCTATTAAATTCAAATACCCCTAATGGTTTGAGCTTCGAACTTGTGGATTACATTAAAGCACTATAACAATATAATGTATTAATATATTACAATAAAATTATGCATATATTACTTTTGAATACTAAAAATCGGAAAGAGTTGCTCGATCCCCATAGGAGATGTTTTTTGAGTGTCATAGTGAGAAAAAATTTGGTGTGGCAGATACTCAATCTAGAAAGATTTGGAGAGAGATCACATCTTATATACCTTTCATCGGGTCTTCCGCTTTCTTTAGGGTTCCCTATCGGCGTTCTGTTGGCGATTACCAGGGAGTAGATTTGTAACCCAACGATGAAAAAGGGGAATTATTCTTCAAGGTCTTCAAGCAGGATAACGACAACCTTTCTCCCGGTTCATAATTTAGGGAGAAAAAAACGATGTGGCTTGGTTACCGCAGTGAACGATGTCAGCCTTACGGTACCTGAAGGAGCGATCTTCGGCTTCCCCGGTCCCAACGGTGCCGGAAAGACCATCACCATTCGGCTGCTTACCGGGGTTCTTACACCAGACTCAGGAACCGTCCGCATCAA
>Ga0315274_10011137_pt1 | contig 12891 bp, 19 predicted proteins | sample YL17G02_20_MG_FD_203700 | JGI IMG/M metagenome (GOLD analysis project Ga0315274, IMG submission 203700) | Sediment microbial communities from Yellowstone Lake, YNP, Wyoming, USA - YL17G02_20 | ecosystem: Environmental > Aquatic > Freshwater > Lake > Sediment | place: USA: Wyoming | collected... | reverse complement strand
GCACACTACGAGGACGCCTCACCTCGCGTCCCATGTTCCGAGCATGGCCTCGACTTGTTGCTTCAGGGGCGGCAAGTCGACCTGCACGATCTCCCACACAATCGCCAGGTCCACCTGGAAATAAGCATGGACCAACCGATTTCGCATGCCGACGATCTGGCTCCAAGGGATCTCAGGATGCATCCCCCGGGCCTGCTGTGAGACATGGCCCGCTGCCTCGCCCATGATTTCCAATTGGCGGACTAACGCGTCTTGGAGAAGCTCACTGCCGAAGAACTCCTCCCTTGAGATACCCGTGAGGTGCCGCTCGATGCGCTCTATGGCATCTTGAATGTGATGAAGGTACAGAAGGTCACTCTTCCTCATACAGAACGACCATCTCTGCCTCAACCTGGGGGCGGAGGTAGGGGCTGAGGGCGTCGGCACTCACCAGTTCTACCTCCCGTCCCAGAAGGCGGCCCAACTCTTGCTCCAGCGCGAACCATTTCAACCCTATGGGCGGACGGCTGCCAGGTTCTTTGAGTTCAACCAAGATGTCCACATCGCTGTCAGCACTATCTTCTCCCCTCGCCATGGAGCCAAAGACCGCGATACGCTTGGCGCCCCAAGGCAGCAGAACACCGACAACCTTCTCTCTCAACTCCTCCGCTCGCTCCATCTATCGTCTCCTGAAGTATCCCCCTAGCCTGATTGCTAGGTTCCCACACCCATTGTACGTGGACTGGCTTTGCCGGTCAAGCCTCGCGCGGCGGGGTCATCTTGCATCGCGAGACCTCAGCGCCATACCCAGTCTGGTCAGGCGCCTGAAGACTGATGGCAGTACACCCGTCGATCCCAAGCTTTCAACCTCAGGTAGCGCCACCTTGGTGACAGCGCTGCTGATGCGCGCCGCCGCCTGGTGCGTTGACCCTGGCGCCCTGGATCATGGGGTGAAGCTCCACGGTTGGCACCACCGCCGAACGTCCACTAGTCTCCCCGCGTGTCGAGAGCACAGGGCTCGAACAGCAGGATGTAGGAAGGTCCTTCGCTCTTGGGACAGTGCTCCGTCCCCTTGGGGACAACCGCCATCCTTCCTTCACCGAGCACCACGTGTGGCTGGTCCTTGAGTTGAATGACAATGCTCCCCTTTAGCACGTAGAATAGTTCGTCCTGGCTGGTATGTTTGTGCCAGTGGTACTCGCCCTGGATTTCGGCCAAACGCACGACCTAGTCGTTGACCCGTGCGATCTCTATGGGTGACCAGGGCTTGTCGATCTCCATGGCCTTTTCCTCCAGGCTGATGCCCATCACCATCGCCCTTCCTTCAGCCATGAGTTCTCCATCGTGGCCGCCGTCAACGCACTAGGCGATCTCGCACACCTCGGGCTCCCCAAGAGCCCCCACCTGGATCGTAGATTCGATGATCCCATACTCGTGAGCCAGATAATCGTTCACGCGAGCGATCAGCGCGTCCGGCTCCACCGAGTCGTCCAGGTCACCCAACTGCACGTGGGCGGAGAAGACGATCATCCCGGCGGTGATGGTCCACAAGTGTGTGTTGTAGATCTCTCTGATCTCAGGGAACCTGTGTTTAAGATCTTGGCTGATGATGTCGCTGTTCAGTCCCGTGGGGGCTATCTCCAGTAGCACCTTGGTCGAGTCCTTCAGTATACCCCACGACCAACGTACGAGCAGAGCAGAGATGCCCAGGCTCACCAGGGGGTCTACGACGTTCCATCCGGTGTAGAAGATGACTATGGCTGCCGCCACGATACCCACCGAGGAGGCAGCATCGGCCACCATATGATAGAACACGCTTCTGACGTTGATGTCCTCGCTCAACCTCCCCTGGAGAATGGCGATGCTGGCCAGGTTAGTCCCCAACCCAACGAGAGCCAGGAAGAGCATCTGAAGACCCAGGACCTCCTCTGGCCGAATGATCCTCAATACCGCCTCGTAGATCACAATCCCCGCCACCACCAGCAGGAAGAGACCATTGATGAAGGCGGCCAGGATCTCCGCTCTGTACAGGCCGAAGGTTCGATGATGGCAGGGAGGCCGCCGGGCGATGACGATGGCCACCAGGCTGATGGTGATGGCGAAGGAGTGCGTAAACATATGCCCCGCATCGCTGATGAGGGCGATGCTACTGGTCATGATGCCTCCCACGATCTCGACCACCATCACCACCAGGGTGATGCCCAGTGACAGGGCCAGCCGCCTGGCCGCTACGGCCCGGAACTCAAACAGATGCTCCGAGAATGGGCTGTCGTGCCTGTGCGTCTCCGAAGAACTCATCTCCAATCCCTCGGCGCCCGCATGCCGTTTACCAAGGCGCTGCGACGATGACCCTGGCGCTACGAGCCCTGGGGCCGCCTCATGAGGCCAACGAGCAACGTCAGATGTGACGAGAATAGTGTGGTCAACAACTGCAAGAATGGCGAAATGAAGATCATCAACACCAGCCAGCCGATGAAGCTGACCTTGGGATCATAGAGGATCATCGGTATGCCGAAGTTGGCGAAATCGGCGGCGGGGTCGAATAGCATCCGAGCCACGTTTCCCCAGAGCAGGGCCATCATGGCGAAGGTCACCGCCGATGTAACTGTCGCCTGAACGACAGTTCTCTTCAAGACTCCGGCCAGATCGGAGGTTGATCGGACAGCTCTGGCCGCGACGTACCAGCCAACAGGGAACCCCAATCCGATGCAGAAGATGGGAACACCCATGCCCATGCCCACGCAGAGCACGTCAAGAAAGACGAAGACGGCGAAGGCGACCCACCTGTTCAAGCTTAGCAATCTGGCCACTCGTCATCCTCCGCTCGGGAACACCCGCATCCACCAGAGCACAGGCCGGTGCTTCTCATCTCTGGGCACGCCAGGCCCGCAGCTGCTCGGCATGGCTGCGCTCATGCGACACTGCAAAGGCGAACCACTTGCTCAGAGTCATGGGCTTTCCTCGCAGTTGCCACTCCCCCTCCGTCCACTCTGGCGGCAGGGCACGGACGTACGACAGCACATCCTCGTAGCAGTTCTCGAACTCCATCAGCACGTCCTTCACCGGGTGAAGACCCCAGGCCTCGGCCACGTGGCGGTTCACCGCGTCGGCGTCAAAGGATGGGGTGGAAATCGTCTCCGGCCCGTGCTTGACCATCTGCCGAAGCCTGTTCAGCCCCCAGCGGTTCCAATGGTTGATGTGAGCCAGCATGTCTCGAATGCGCCACTCACCCGGGGCCAGGGGACTCTCCAGATCAGTCTCGCTCAGCCCCTCCAGCGCATCCAGCAGTTCCTGGCGCGCTGCGGCCATGTCCGCCAGTGTGGACTCCTGTTGCGGTCTCCCATGCACGGCCATCTCGCCCTCCCTTGACTTGCATTGTAGCCCAACCCCACCGCTACCTCAAGGCTCCGTCTGGAAGTCATGCGTAGAGAACGCCGCGGCACGCGTGTGGGCTGTGCTTGCTGCGCCTTCCCAGCTCCGAGTCTTCCCACGGAGCTCATCCGCGTCCCTCACAGGCCATGAACAACTCAAGCCATGGGCGCGACAGGCGCCGGGCATTGACAGGGGCACGCATATCCTCATATAATGCCAATGTCGCAGCTTTGCCACAAAGCGAGGAGAACCCTGGCAGTGCAACGATTGGTGCTCAATATAGACGACGAGGAATTGCTCGACCGCCTGGAAAGCGAAGCCGAGAGACGAGGAACACCGTTGCAGGACCTTGTCCTCGAAGCCTTGGAGTGGTGGGTACAAGCCATGGAAGTAGCTCAGGATCTGGCCGACTCCGAGACCTCCCTGGCGGAATACGAACTGGAGGGAGGCATTGACGCCTTCAAGTACTTCCGAGAACGAGCACGCGGCGGCGACCTACAGGGTTGAACTCACACCGGCCGCAAGCAGATCGCTCGACCGGCTACATGGGTCGGATCTGGCAAGACTGAGAACAGCCATAGAGAGCTTGGCGGACGAACCTCGAACACGCAGTTGCCGCAAGTTGGCCCCCAAGAGAGATTTCTATCGCATCCCCGTTGGAGACTACAGGGTGATATACACCGTCCGCGACCACGACCGCGCAGTCATCGTCACCAAGGTCGCCAGACGCACCACCACCACGCACAGGTAGCGCTCTTCTTTCTCGGGGTTTCCCTCTCGCCTCGGTACATCGGCAGCCACGTCCGCCAGCGACCCGAGGACGCAGGCCCAGCAGGGCACACACTGCCCCTCATCAGCCAGGTGCCGCTCACAAGACGGCAGGCGGCACGTAGACCCGAATCGCCGCCTCGCCGTTCATGAGGCACATCTCCTCGCAGACGATGCACGGCTTGACACCTGCCCAGGCGATACAGCGATGCCCGTCGATGTACGCCTGGCAGACGGTCTGCAGCCACCCAGAAGGCTAGCCCTCCCGCCGCGCCAGTTCGCGGACGTGGAGGATCTCGCGACCACCGACGGGCCGGATGTCTTCGCGCTTCAGAGTCGGCAACGCAACAGTCGCACCTTCCGCGCTGACGAACTCCACCTCGTACGTGGTGCCATCTCGGTAGCAGTGCACCAGAGCCCCTATGTCGCCTTCTCTGAGACCATACTCCTCAAGGTCTCGAGTGAGAACCACCGTATCCAGCTCTCGAATCATGCTACGTTTCCTCTTGCCCGGGTTGCAGGGCATAGGCAGTGACCAAACGAGGCACCTGTGTGCCGGATTCAATGATCCATACCGTCCTCAGGGTGAGTCGGCGCCCGCTGGGCGTCCCAATCTCCCCTTCGACAACGTACTTCGTCCCGTGGGCAGACCGCTCCACACTGCTGACGTCCTGGGAGCGAACCACCGAGAGCAAAGCCTCCTCCAACTCCCATACGTTTGTCTCATCGAAACCGGCATACTTCGGCCACCGAAGTCATCCCCATCGTGAGCCGGCAGCCACGTCCGCCAGCGACCCGACGACGCCGACTTACAAGCGCACACACTGCCCCTCATCAGCCAGGTGCCGTTCAGCAGACGGCGGGCGGCACGTAGACCCGAATCGCCGCCTCGCCGTTCACCGGGCACTTGTACTCGCAGATCCCGCACCCGATGCACCGCTCCCGGACCACGCGTGGGCGCTGCACCGTCACAGTCTCTCCGTCGGGCGTCACCGCCTCCACCGTCTCCAGCTTGATGGCCTTGTCAGGCACCGGGCACATCTCCTCGCAGACGATGCAGGGCTTGAGATCGGCCCAGGCGATGCAGCGGTCCTGGTCGATGTAGGCCTTGCCGATGACTTGCTGCCGCTTCTCTTCCAGAGACAGCGGGGGTATGGCGTGCACCGGGCAGATTTGGCCACAGGCGTTACACGAGTAGTCGCAGTAGCCCAGCCTGGGCACCAGCACCGGCGTCCATAGTCCCTCCAGGCCGGCCTCTACAAGGGAGGGCTGGATGGCACTGGTGGGACAGGCCCTGATGCACTCCCCGCAGCGGATACACTTGGATAGTAGATTGTTCTCCCGAGCACCCGGCGGCCGGATGAGTCTCCCATGATCGCGCGCTGAGGTGCCGGTGCTGCGGGCCAGTGCCAGGCCCACGATGGCCGCACCGAAGGCCGCCAAGGCCTGCCGGCGACTGGGGTCGTAGGTCTGCCACTCAGCGGGTGTGAGCTGCCACGTGAATTCAATGGCCCCGTAAGGGCAGGCCTCCAGACAGTTGAGGCACACCGTACACTCACCGGGGTCGCTCGCATACCCTCTCTCTGCGTTTATGGTTCCCGTGGAGCAAACCCCCACGCAGGAGTCGCACTCCAGGCAACGGTCGTTCACCTCCCGGCGCTTGAAGGAGACCTTGCTCACCAGCCCCAAGAGACCCCCCAGAGGGCAAAGGTAACGGCACCAGAAGCGGGAGGCCACCAGGTTCAGGGCCACTATCCCCAGGAACACGCCGGCGTACAGCGCCGTGTATCGATAGAACACAGGCTGGGCAGGCAGCACTGTGGGGCGTACCAGCCCGTCGAGATTGGACACAAGAGATCGCAGCGCCGGGACGCGATAGAGTGTCAACTCAGCAACCGTCACCACCTGATCCGCCGCTGGCCACACGCTCACCGACAGGGTGCGGAAGAGGATGGTCAGCGGATCGAAGATCATCAAGGTGAGGTTGGCGAACAGGGCCGCTATGAGCACGGACAACAGCAAGCCGTACTTCAGCTTCCGCCAGGAGTCTGGGGGAGCCGCTCTCCTACTGCGCCACCACCGCAACGAGAACAGGTCCAGCACCGTCCCCAGCGGGCACAGCCACCCGCACCACGCCCTCCCGAGGACAACCGTCAGGAGAAGCACCAGCAGCGCCAGAGAGGAGCTGAGGAGCACCGTGCGGCTGGAAAGCAGGTGCGAGAGCATGGCCAGGGGATCCAGGCGCAGGGGGATGTTGACGATGGAGGGAGGCCATCCGCCGCGCCGTGACCACACGAACAGCCCCAGCAAGGCGGCCAGGGCCAGCCCCTGGACCGTCCTCCTGAGGAGAACCCAGGGAACCCGGCGTCTGCTTCTACGCTCCAAGGGACAGCTCCTCAATCCTCAGATTGGCGAGGTCGCTGCGACCCAGCCCCATCTCCGTGGCGGCGCGGACATAGTCCAGGTCCAACGCCTGAAGGCCAAAGAGGGTGGCTGCGTAGGAGTCGGCGGCTACGATGTCTGTCGTAGCGATCACCGTATCCAGCTTCCTCACGTCGTCCAAGTTGCCTCCCGTAGGACCGTTCGTCGTGAGAACGCGGACGGCATCCACTACGATCAGCCCCGGCCGGACTCGACTGGCCAGATCGGCCAGCCGCTGCCCCAGGTTGATGTGCATGGCCGGCCGGTCGCGGATCACGCCCATGAGGTTCTTCATGCTGAGGGTGAGCTTGGCCAGGCCGTGATGCTTGGCGATGGGCACGTCGATCACCAGGTCGGCGTTGAGCACCTCGTCGTAGATCTCGCAGCGCCTCAGGTCCCTCCCCTCCGGGATGTCCGTAGGCACGAACTTGAACTGGGGCATGACTTCCATCTCGCCGCCGGCGGCCAGCACCTGCTCCTGGATGCCGCTAATTAGGTACGCCTCCTCGGGCGTGCCCCCGAAGGGCATGTCCATCACCCTGACCCGGGCCGCACCCGCCTCGCGGCAGAGCTTGACCAGCCCGGCCACGACCCAGGGGTTGGTGGTGGCTCCGTACTCGTAGCTGTGGTAGGCCACGCAGATGTTGGGCTTGATGACCACGCTGAAGCCGGGATGCACGAAGCTCTCCATGCCTCCCAGCGCGGCCATGGCTCGCCGGACCAACTCCTCAGGCTCCCCGCCCCGGGCCACCACCAGGTCTGGCGATCCTGCCGATGGTGTTGCCGCGGCCGTCGGAGCCTGGGCCTGTGTGGGCGAGGGGACGCCTGGTTCGGCACCAGCCGTGGTCGGCGAAGCCACCGAGGTCTCCCCCGCTGTGCCTGTGGCCGCTGCGCCGATAGTCGGGCCCGGCGGGACCTGGGCAGTGGCTGGAGCAACCGCAGTCGCACCGGGTGCCGCCTCTTCTCCTCCGCACGCACTGAGCAGCCAGCCGCCGAACAAGGCGCCCGCCCCTGCTGCCAGCCGGTTGAAGAACTGCTTTCTGGTCAATCGAAACATGCTATCTAGAGCCTCCTGTGACCGTAATTCAAGCTTCCCAGGCAAAAGAACCGCCCGGTTTCCTCCGGGCGCACCTCTGCCTTGTGGTTGGCAAGTCTGCCTACAAGGTAGGGAGTGTTCGCACAGCGGCGCGCCGCTCTCCCTTACATCTATACTACGCATTGGGGCGCGAGTCGTCAAAACGGCGGGAGAACCGACCGTGTGCGGACCGCTGATCGTGGTGGGGGGCTGATCCATCCTTGGCGCTGCGGTCACCCTGGCCGCGCTGCGCTGTCGAGCCAGGCGTCACCGGTGTCGAAGCCTGCGGGAGTGGCAGTCGGGATAACGCCCGTCGCCCGCTGGGCGATGATGTAGGTACGGTATGGCGGGCTCTCTGTGCGCCGAGCACAGCGTGCTAGGATAGCACTCGGCCTACTTCAGCATCCACAGGCTGGCGGCCATCACCGCCATACCCAGGCCCACCCCCACGATGGAGAGATGTTCCTGGCCAAAGGAACGGGCCACCGGCATCAGCTCGTCCAGGGAGATGAAGACCATGATCCCAGCCACCACCGCCAGCATCAACCCCAGGACCGCCTCGCTGAGGAAGGGCAGCAGAACCAATGCCGCCACCGCTGCGCCGGCCGGTTCCGCCACGCCCGCCAGAAACGACCACAGGAAGGCTTTGCTGCGGCTGCCGGTGGCCGCATACACCGGGGCCGACACCGCCAGCCCCTCGGGGATGTTGTGAAGGGCAATCGCTCCGGCAATGGCCACACCCAGGCTCACGTCCTGCATAGCCCCTGCGAACGTAGCCATCCCCTCCGGGAAATTGTGGATGCCTATCCCCAGGGCCACGAGCAGGCCCGCCTTCAGAAGGCCCTCCTGCCCTGCTCCTTCGGTCCGGTGCCGCTCGGCCATGTACTCGTGGGGGATCAAGAAGTCGATGAAGAACATGCCCAGCATCCCGGCGAAGAAAGCAAGGTGGGCTGGGCCGAAGCCCACCGTTTCTATGCCGCCCTGGAGCAGTTCCACGAACGACACCAGGATCATCACGCCGCCGGCGAAGCCCATGGTCAGAGCCATGAAGCGCGGCCCCGGCTTCTTGACGAAGATACCCAGCAAGCCCCCGATGGTGGTGGACAGGCCGGCCACCGCTGTCAGTGCCAGCGACACGGCTATGTTACCGGCCATCGACTACCTCGCGCGCAGAATATCCCCAAGGGTGACGAGCGCGCTTGCGAAGGGGAGTCTACGCCAGTAGGCCCTGGTACGTCAACCTCGGGTGTACGACGCGTGCAACAGCTACCGCTGGGGGAGGGGGAGGCACCAGGTCCTGCACGGCGCTGGGATCGACTTGACCGCTGAGCTCAAGCAGGCGCCCCACGGCGCGCACCTCCTGGAGAGGGTGCCGGCGGTGGGGACGCTGCGGGACGGGTGACGGGTCAACTCAGGGCTCACTCATGAGGTTCTATTCCACATCCACAAAGCGCCTCGTGGCCAGAGCACCTGGTGTTGCAGCTACGAACGGATAGCCGCCTGCTACCCTCGAGCCGTTCTACCGCGAGGGGCCTTCTCGGCGCGATCCCGGGCATGAGACAGCACTCGAACGTGCATCTGCAACTAGTCCAGGAACCCCTCTTGCTTCAGTATGCTGCGCGCTGCATCGACGGTGATTCGTGGCAATTCCTCGCCCAACGCTCCGAGCAGCACAACTGTAGCATAGTCGAGTATCCTCCTGGGCACTCCTTGCGCCACCTTGAGGACGAAGTCGACGAAATCCTCGTCGTATGGGATCAACGGCTCTCCAGCAACTTCTTCTGTTCGGCTCTTGGCTAGACGCCAGGCAATGAGATCGCGGCATCCTTCACGGTTCAACGGAGCAAGTGTGATGATACTGGTGCGAGAAATGCGTTGTGCAAACGGGACCACACCTGCCCCGCCGGTTTTCCGAGCGGTATCCCGAGTTAGCTCCTGCAGACGCTCCCAACCTGCGGGCGAACCCGAAAGGATCAAGATGATCTTGGCGCTGCTTCCGGCTGCATATCTCAGTTCAACTTCTGGTTGGTGGTCGTAGACATCTCTGAGAGTGTTCACAAGTTGACTGACCTTAGTGGATGTCAAGATCATGATATACTCGAACTCATCCACAAGCCAAAGGAGAGCGCGGCGGCCAGCAGCTGCCAAGACGAACTGGAATGCAAACAGAGCCTCCTGCGCGACCATATTGTCTCTGTTCTTGCTGAGGCTGTCGATTGCCCCATCCCTTGTCGTTGAGTCCTCGCTAGCCAAGTTGCGGAACAGGTCCAACACAGCAGGATTGCCCACACACTCTTGCCAGGAATCCTCGGCTTGGCGGACCAACTCTATGACTTGATCGTAGCCTATGCCTAGGCGGAGCGTGCGGCCGATCAAGTCCGCAGCGAAACGCGAAGTACTCTCACTGCTGAGCAGCGGGATTGGCTTGGCTACACATAGATCATCTCCACCCTTATAGTGCTCATGCATTTGCCACAAGGTATAGGTTTTTCCCATTCCGTAGTCGCCAAGAATGACGATGATGTCGTTACCACGACGGGAGAGCGCTTGCTCGACACGACGTTGTATCCCAGCCCACTCAGTCGCCCGACCCGCCATGCGGACTTTGTAGTCCGGTCCGAAAGGATCGCTCTTCAACTTGTACCGAGCGAGCTTATCCTCGAATGTAGCTTCAGTCATCGCCTTCTCCCTTCGAAGGGTAGATCGACACGTAGTAGTAGTAGTCCTTGTCCACCCAGATCCCTCCCTCGCTTCTGCGGCCTGGCGGTGACAGCAGAATGGCATACTCTTCCGTAAGCTTGGGCAGTCCTCCCAGTAGATCATCGAACTGTGCTTCGCTGATTGGCATCCCCTGCTCGAGCAGGTGGCCTGCAACATGGTGGCGCAGGTCGGGGATTGGGACGTATGCCGACCCCATGGCGCGCCTCTTCAGTTCGCCATAGGTCTCAAGGAGCAGCCGCCGGAAGAGCTCATCCGCTACCTCCACCCTGTTGGCTGCCACGCTGGCCTCGATCTGGGCAGGATTGAGTGTGATACGCGCGTCTCGCAGATCGACAAACCGGATGTATTCCAGATATGCCAACCACTTTGCCAAGCGGTCTGTCAACATAGCAAGGGTTAGCCCTTGTTCAGTCAAATGTGCGTGATGCTTGGCCCAAAGCCGAGAAACCAAGGCATCGCTGCTGGCCGGCATCTCGGAAGCGCCCATGTCCGCCAGCTCAGAGAGCACCTGTAGCCCCCTGTTGCTGTCCAGGGCATGTAGCAAGTACCCAAGACGGCGCAGAGCAGCGTCGAAGCCTTGTTGGGCTGCGTGCACCAAACTCTCACCGTCTGGACTGCACCGCAGACTCCCTCCTCTGCCCTCAATCAACCCAAGGTGACTCAAGGTAGGTACAGCATATGCCCGAATCAAGTTCCTCCTTGAGGCGCTACTGACATCGCTCAAGTACTCGACGACAGCATCATCCATGGCCCTGCGACTGCCTGCAAACCGACGCACAATCTCGACTAGGCCAATCACCCTGTCAGCCGGTGCCTTCAGGGCTGGAATGCTGCGATAGAGATTCATGCGTTTTCACCATCAGCGTAGCAAACCGCTTCGTACACGCAGTCTCGGCACCCTTCCCGGTCACCGGGGTACCCCGGATCCTGCCCATCTCTGATCAGGCGCAGCTTCTGCTCTAGCTTCTCCAGGAGCCTAAGCCGAGCTGTTGTATCCAGGGGGAAGATCTGGCTGTCTTTGTAGATCGGTACATTCTTGCGCCGGTGGCGGTCATGCGAGACGTGCAGAATGATCCCCCAGTCTATCGGCTCACGGTATTCCTGCTCCCATGCCATTGCGTAAGCGGTGCAGCAAAGCTCGAACATGCCCCCTGGCCCAGCATCAACCTCTCCGGTCTTGATGTCACCGATGATCCGCCGGCGGTACAAGAAATCCGGTGTTACTGGCTCCGTCAGCCCAAGCCATCGGGCGTGTAGTTCCTGCTCGATCGCTCGAAAGTCAAAGACTGTGTCCATTGTCTGGCGGAGTGAGCGAGCCCCCATCCCTGTTGCTGCAATGTGGTAGTTCAGGAGCGCGGCTGCTGTTATCGCCTCGAAGGCCGCAATCTGTTGCAGATGCAAGACAAGGCTGTTGACCTCTCCGCCGGGATGGTAACCACTGGCCAGCAAACCCTCACGAACCTCGCCGATGTACTGGTTCGAGAACGCAGTCAATGCCCCACAAACGTCGAGGTTCCGCAGGGATCTATGCTGGCTAGCGAAATCCGCAACGTATTGCTGTAAGAATGCATGAAGTTGCTGAAGCAACCTGTGGATTTCCCTCCCTGCGACGCGAGGCCATTCCTCGGTGGTCCGGCCCGCGGCTCCTAGGACCCGTTCGATGTAGACATTCCGATCCACAGGGCAATAACTAGTGGCCAGAAGGCTGACAGAGATGGGTTCTGCGCGCAAATCGGCCGGAAACATAAAATTGTAGCCGCGCAAGTCATCTCGCACCACTACCTGCTGCGTGTGAGTGATCTGCCTGAGCTCAAACAGGTCCCATAGAGCGATGTAGTACAAGGATGCAGCCTCACTTCTTGAGCATCAATACCCACTCATCGGTGATGAGGCCGGCGGTCTCATGACGCTTGGTGATGAGGCCTCTCGATCTGATCTCGTCAACGAGAATCGTCTGCAATGAGAAGCCAACGTCGTGCTCCCCTATTTCCGCGAGTATCCTGTGGTTCTCGACGATGTTGCCGCAGACTGTATTGTCCCCAACCACCAGCACGAACCAGCTTCCTGGCTTGAGTACGCGATGGACTTCGCTCATGACCGCACGCATATCGCGGAAGTATCTTGAGACAATGCCTGCCCGCTGCGGGCTGGACTGATAGATGCGTCTCAACACTGCGTCGGCGCGACCGTTGCCCACGAGCCTCAGCTCCTTATACTCGTCGTACGGAACTCTCTCCGTCCCCACGAACTGTTCGGCGAATTCGCTCAGCTCATCCGAACTGGGCGGTACCATGCCCAGCCACCACAGCTCAAGCTTTGTGGTGCGTACGTATTTTTGGGCGTTGATGTACGGTGGTGACGTAATTACGACCCCTATGCTATTGTCTGCGAGCCGAGTAGCCGCATTCTTGTCTAGGCTCCCTTTGGCGACATAGGGTGCTTCACTTAGTGACCGAGCATCGTCCCACACGATTCCGGCCATTGGTGCGTTCCCGCCGTGACTAGAGTGCTGAGCCTCCCACAGCTGTACCATGCGCTCGATATTTCGCAGCACA
>Ga0315274_10011136_pt1 | contig 12893 bp, 11 predicted proteins | sample YL17G02_20_MG_FD_203700 | JGI IMG/M metagenome (GOLD analysis project Ga0315274, IMG submission 203700) | Sediment microbial communities from Yellowstone Lake, YNP, Wyoming, USA - YL17G02_20 | ecosystem: Environmental > Aquatic > Freshwater > Lake > Sediment | place: USA: Wyoming | collected... | reverse complement strand
CCGTTCAGGCGCACAGCGACTGGCTGCAACTATTGATCGAACTCGGTCTGCCTGGCTTGTTGATCGTCCTTGTGGGTCTCTATCTGATGCTGCGACGTGGATGGGACAGTTGGCAGCGGCTCACCGACTCTAATCTTCAGCTCGAGTTGACGGCCCCTCTGATGGGGGTGGCGGCGGTCATGTTCCATGCGCTGGCCGACTTCCCCATCCATGTCGTTTCGACCTCGGCCACGGCGATTTTCCTGCTGGCCGTCTGGGCCGGCTGCGGGCAGATCGAGTCGCCCGTGGCGAGTCCCGCACCGGTCGCCGCCGGGCGCGACTCGAAAGGCGCGAAGCGAGCGGCGCAAAGCCGGAACGCGCCCACGCCTTCGCCCGCCTCCCGTCTCCCGCTTCTCGCCTCCCGCCTCGTGTTGATCCTGGTCATTCCCGCTTCTCTCGGCGCGGCCGCCTGGTTCTACTCGCTTCTGCACGCCGCGATGTATGAGTCGCTCGGGACCAGCTATCGCATCTATTATGGCGATCGCTACAACGAGATGAGCGATCGCGAGCGCCGATACGTTCTGGCTCTTGCCTATGACATCCTGAAACGGGGTCACAAGTTGGCTCCGCTCGATTGCCAGATTGTCTTTCGCGTCGGCGAGGTGGCCACGCTCTATGGAGTCCTCGATTTTCTCGAGGCCGAACGAATTCACGGCGCCGACGACCCAACCAGCAAGAGCCGGGAAGCGGCGCTTCGCAGCGAAGCCGTCATGCGCTTGACGGCGGCGGTGAATTGGCTCCAACGCTGCCAGACCGAGGTGCGCTATCACGAAGTGTTTCACTATCTCGGCATGGCGCACGAACATCTGTTCCGGCTCCTTGGCGTCGAGGACGACCGCCAGAAGGCCAAGCACTACTACCGTCTGGCCGTGCGCTACTCGCCGTGTTTCTCGCGCTCGCTCTACCGGCTGTTCGGCCTGCTTCAGCAGGAGGCCCCGCCCAACGTGACGGAGCTGCGCGAGGTGACGCGGCAAATCGCCCGCTTCGACCCGCCGATGTTCCAGCGGCAATTCACCGAGCCGGTGATGAAATCCATCGAACGACGGGACTTCAAACAGGCCGCCGCCAAGATCGAGGTGCTGCTGGACGTAGAGCCCAACCGTCCGGACCTGTGGTTGACGAAAATCCATCTGCTGGTCTATGGGGGCCGAGGCGCAGACGCCCAGGCGACTCTGGCCGAATTCGTTCGCACTTTCCCGGACTATTCCCCCGGCCTCCTGCTGGGCTATCAGGCCGAAACCGCTTTTGCCGGCGGGCAATATGCGGACGCGGCCAGGATGGCCGAAGCCCTGATGGCGGCCGCCGGACACGAGGGACTCGTTCCGTATTATCGCTGCCTGCGCGCAGCGGCGCTCGACAAGCTGAAGCGGCCGGAAGCCAAGTCGGAGTGGGCCGAAATTGAGCGTCTGGCCGCAACCAATCCGGCCTATCAGACCAGCGCGGCCGACGTGCTTTTCTTTCTCCTGGGCGATCGCGACCGCGCGTATCCGTTTCTTGTGAAATGTTGCCAATCCGAAACGCCGGCTCCGGCTTCGATTTTCCGTCTTGCCGCCGACTTGTCATTCAAGCGCGGGGACAAGCAACAGGGCGTGACGTTCCTTGAGCGCGCCCTCGAGCTCGACCCCGAGGATCCGCAGACCCAGCTGCTGCTGAAAACGGCTCGACCGTGAGGGCAACATGCGACGGTTCGAGACATCCTTCTGGGCCTTGGCGATCGTTGTGGGGGGCGGACTGCTCATGACCTGGTTTGGGGCGAGGAGCGCCGCCGTGGCCGGTCGGGTGGGCTTCCCGCTGGACGACGCATGGATTCACGTGCGGTTCGCGCAGAACGTGGCTCAAAACGGCTGCTTTGCATTCAACCCGGGCGAGCCGACCGCCGGTTCGACCTCTCCGCTGTGGGTCATCCTTCTGGCCGGCGCCTCTTTGCTTTCGGGCGAATTCCTCTATACGGCGATCTACCTCGGTGTCCTGACCTATCTCCTTTGGGTCCTTTCGACCTACTGGATAGTCCGAAGACAGTTCGGCGAAAACGGCCCGGCGATTTTGGCGGCGCTGATCGTTTTGGTGAACGTTCGGGTGGCGTGGGGGGCGCTGTCGGGAATGGAAATTTGTCTGGCCGGATGGCTGGCCCTCGTGGCGTGCGCTTGCTTTGCCGCCGAGGAGGCGAATCGCCGGTCGCCGTTGTCTGCAAATGCGCCATTGGTCTCCGCGCCCGACAGCCCTCATGCTGCGCAACGATGGCTGGGATTCGCAACGCCAGTTCTTTTCGGTCTGGCCAGTCTCGCGCGTCCCGAGGCCCATTTGCTTTTCGGTCTGGCGGTTTTCCTGAGAGTTGTGCGTTCCTGCCGCCGCGACACCCCCATTCGCGAACTCGCCCGATTGATTCCCTATCGAATGATCCTGGTGTACGTGCTGGTGACCGTCCCGTGGCACCTGTTTGCGCTCTGGTCGTCCGGTTCGCCTCTGCCAAACACGTTTCGCGCCAACTATCGCGGCCTGGCCACCCGGATTATCCCGCCGGGTTACTACTCGTATTATGCCCGCTGGCTTTTCACCCGCGACCATCCCTGGATCTATTGGTTTGGTTTGCTCGGCATGGTGGCCACGATTCGCGGGACATTCTGGCCGAACGGGTTTGGCCGGTTTGGCCGTGCTCCGTCGCGCGAGGCTCTGGCCTTTGCGCAAATCGCCGCGCTTTGGGAGGTCTGCTATCCCGCGGCGACGCGCGCCATCATACCCATGATGCGCCACCACATGCGCTACCAGATTCCGCTGACCGGCTTTCACGCCTTCCTGGCGGTGCTTGGACTGTGGATGCTGATCGAAATCCTTGTTTCGGTCTTTCGGAGACCACCCACCACGGCCCAACACAATGAAGCGACCGAAATGACAAAAGGGACAGAAGAGACGGGAGAGAAGCCAGAGCCGCCAATCAACTTGATCTCCCAACCGAGTCTCGCTGTACTCGGGCGGGGAAGGGCTGCGCCTGCGCTGTGGTTTGCTCTCACGGCCGGCGTCGCCGTTTCCGCCGGCCCCGGTCTGGCCCGTTGGGCGGCAATCCACGGCAGCAACGTCTATAGCATCAATCATCAACACGTCGCCATGGCCGAGTGGATCCGAGACCATACGCCCGCGGATGCGGTCATCACGACTCACGACATCGGTGCCATCGGGGCCATCTCGCAGCGGCGAATTGTGGACCTGTTCGGTTTGGTCACCCCTGAGATGATTCATACCGTGGACCAGATCATTCCGACGATCGGGGTGGGGTCGGGCTGGTATCTTGACAAGGTCCGGGCCGGCAACTCCTCCTATCTGATTGGTTATCCGCAGTGGTTGGGGTTCATGGCCGTAGCGCCCAGATGCTTCGACGAAATCCATCGGGAAGTGCTGGAACGGATGGACATCTGCGGGGGTCTCGAGATGGTAGCCTACCGGATTGACCTCGACCGCCTGAAACAAATCCCGTCCAGACCGTAGATTTTCCACTTTACAAAACAATTCTGCCCGCCATATTCTTGTCCCGCTGTCCGGACGAAGACGTTCGCATCCATTTCTCGACCGGCTCGGCGTATCCCTGCTCCTCCGGCCCATCTTCGGGCGCGAAGGAGCCATTTTGCCCAAAGGGAGGATTCTCTTACCCATGCCGCAGTATGAGTGCGCAGTCATCCTGGTTCCAACGCTCAGCGATGAACAGGTTCAGGAACAGATCGAACAGATCAAAACGTGGTTCAGCGGTCTGGGCGCCCAGATCAGCGACGTGGACGTTTGGGGCCGCAAACGTCTGGCATACACGCTGGGCAAGTTCCAGGAAGGCTTCTACGTGATCTACTATTTCACGTTCGATCAGGGGCAGGCCCGTCTGGCCGAGTTCGATAAACGGGCCAATACGACCGAAACGATTTTGCGCCACATGATTATTCGGCTGCCCGCGCTCAAGGCGCCGCCGCGACTTCCTCGTGAAGAGGAGCAGGCGGGGGAAGCGCAGAAGGAAGTTCCGCCGGCCCCGCCGGCCCCGCCGGCCGAACCGCACGTGGAGCTGGCGGCCGCGGACGCCCCGACAGCGGTCCCGGCCGCCCCGCCGCCGTCTGATGAGGCCAAGCCGGCCGTTCCGGAAAGCCCGGTCGCGCCTTCCGCCTAGCGCCCAAGACAACCGCAAAGGAGATTCCGATGCTCAATCGAGTCTTCCTGATCGGCAACCTGACCCGCGATCCCGAAGTGCGCTATTTGCCCTCGGGAGTGGCGGTGACCGCGTTCGACATTGCGGTCAACGAACGTTACCGAGATCGCAATCAGGAATTGCGCGAAGAGGTACTGTTCATTCGCGTGGACACGTTTCAGAAACTTGCCGAGAACTGTGCGCAGTATCTCAAGAAGGGCAAGCGCGTCCTCGTTGAGGGAAAACTACGTTTGGATCAATGGGAAGGCAAGGACGGGGTCAAGCGGTCGCGGCCGGTCATTCGCGCCCTGAACGTCCAGTTCCTCGATCCGAAAGCCGCCGAGGGGGCAGCCGCGCCCGCCGGTCAGACTGCCGCCCCGCCCGCCGCGCGTCCCGCGGAGGCCGGGCGACCGGCCGAACCCGGTCGCGCAGCCCAGCCCTCCGATGCGGATGCGCCCTACAGCGAGGGTGTCCCCGAATATGACGTGAACTCGCAGCCGCCGGACTCCGGTGCCGAACCGGGAACCCATGATGATCTTCCCTTTTGAAAGGATGGAGTGGAAGCAATGAGTGACGACTACAGAGAACGAGACAGTGCGGGACCGGCCGGAGGCCCCGGCGGCGACCGTGAAGATAAGGGACCGCGCAGACGGTTCACGCGGCGCTTTCACCGCCGCAAGGTCTGCCGATTCTGTGTGAACAAGGACGAGTACATTGACTATAAGGACGCGCGGCGTCTGGGGCGCTTCGTCAGCGATCGCGGCAAAATGCTGCCCCGCCGGGTCACGGGTTGCTGCGCGCGACACCAGCGCATGTTGACCCGGGCGATCAAGCGCGCCCGCACGATCGCGCTTCTTCCGTTCAAGGCCGACTGAGCGGCACGGGCCTATTGCCCCACGCTCGTAGTAGCCGCGCAAGCGGCGTTCTGACGCGCCTGGCGGCGCTACTACGAACCCCTCTCGTACGTAGTACCCGCGCAAGCGGCGTTCTGACGCGCCTGGCGGCGCTACTACGAACCCCTTTCGCAGGAAGGAGCGGGCGGTTATGAAAGCGATTCTCTCGAAGCCCGTGGCAGGTTTGGGAGAGACCGGCGCCGTGGTCGAGGTCTCGCCCGGCTATTTCCGCAACTTCTTGTTGCCGCGCGGGTTGGCCTTCGAGGCCACCGACAAGAATCTCGTGGTCGTCAAACAAAGCCAGGACCAGGAGGCTCGCGTTGCCTTGCGCGCGCAGCGCGAGGCCGAGCAACTGGCCGAGAAGATGGCCAAACTGCCCGTTCGAGTTTTTCTCAAGGCGGGCGAAAACGACCGTCTGTTCGGCTCCGTCACCGCCGCCGACATTGCCGATAAACTGCGCCAGGCCGGCTACGACTTTGACAAACGAAAAATCGCCCTCGACGAACCCATCAAGCGCCTCGGCCTCTACACGGTCCACGTGAAGATTCACCCCCAGGTCGAAGCCAAGATCAAAGTGCTGGTCGAAAAAGCCTGACGAAGCCCGTTCCCGCACTGGCAGGTTGGAGGGCGCAACGGGACTCTGGCCTGTTGTCGGCGGCGGGTTGGCCATGAACGATTGCGGATTGCGAACCGCCAACAACCGGCAACCGGCGGCTGATTGTTGAGGCCTGACTGGGGATGGCTCAAAAAAAAATGGAGGTGACGGGCGGATTCGAACCGCCGAATAGAGGTTTTGCAGACCTCTCCCTTAGCCACTTGGGTACGTCACCCCCGCGGAGACCGTGCGCTGGAGCCGGTTCTTGCCGTCCAACGCTTGGCATCCGTCACACCTGTCAACGAGTCTATTTTTTCGGTCGGCCCAGGTGTCAAGGGTTTTCGGCATCCGGACATTCCACAAATCGGGAATGTTCTGGTGGCTTTTCGATTGAAAACCGCCAATCCCGCTCTTATCCCATCAAGTCGAGAAAGATCGAAGTGTGTTGAACGCACGAATCGCCCCGGCAACGGCGGTTTGACGCGGAGTGTGGAGCGGTCAGGCAATGGCCAGAGCGCCTCGGCCACGGGTGGTGTCGGTGAATGGCTGTCGCTATGATCGTCAGCCGATTCGTACGCATCGGGTGACGGCCAACGACGACATCGTGAAGGTCGTGGATGAATATACGCGCCCCCACCGCCGGGCGGGCGATTGGCTGACCGTGAGCGAGAAGGTGGTTTCGGTCACCCAGGGGCGGGCGATTCCCGAAAGTAAGATTCGCGTCGGATGGCTGGCGAAGATCATGTGGCGCGGCGTGCGAAAGGTGTCCTATGGCGTCGGGCTGCGCAGTCCGACCTCGATGCAGTGCGCGATCAACGAATGCGGCGCGGCGCGGATTGTCTGCGCGGCCGTTGTTGGATTTCTGGGGAAACTGGTGGGCCGGCGCGGCGACTTCTACCGCATTGCAGGGATGCAGGCGGCGACGATTGACGCTGCCCACACCAGTCCGCTTCAGCCCGATTGCGTGATTCTCGGTCCCAGAGAACCCGACCGAGTCGCCGAGGCGATTCGGCGGGCAACGGGCTGCGAGGCCGCGGTCATGGACATCAACGACATCGGCGGCTCGTGGGTCCTGGGGGCCAGCGCCGGAATCAATCGGCGGCTGTTGGAGGACGTGATGCGCGACAATCCGTGCGGCCAGAAGGACGAGCAAACTCCCATCGCCATTGTTCGGCGGCTCGAAGAGGAAAGCGATGAATCCCGGTCTTGAACCGCAGCCCGCGCGCCCTCGCCCGCCGCCGCCGCCGGCCTTTGCACCGCCGTCGGCCCAACACGCTCCGGCCCACCAAGAACGCATCATTGACGCGCTCTATCGCGTCACCAATCTGATGGCCGAGATCACCGACCTCAAGCAGTTGCTCAATCTGATCATGGTCGAAAGCAAGAGCGTCGTGGGCGTCGAGGCGTCGTCGCTGATGCTGTACGACGCCGGCAGCGACGAGCTCTACTTCGAGGTCGCGCTGGGCGAGAAGGGCGAGCAGATCAAGGTCATCCGGCTCAAGATGGGCGAAGGGATCGCGGGGGCGTGCGCGAAAGAACGTCGGACAATTGTGGTCAACGACGTCAGCCGCGACGAGCGGCACTACAAAAAGGCCGACCAGGTGTCGAGCTTTCAGACCCGCAACCTGGTCGCCACTCCGATGGTGCGCAACGACCGTCTGATCGGCGTGCTCGAGGTGTTGAACAAATTCAACGACGAGCCGTTCACCGACGCCGACGTCAAGGTGCTGGAGTTTTTCGCCGACCACGTGGCCATTGCCGTCGAAAACGCGCTGCTGGTCGAAGCGAATGTTCGCGCCGAGCGGCTGGCGGCCCTCGGGCAGGCGGTGGCGAGCATCTCGCACTATATCAAAAACATTCTGGCGGGGATCAAGGGCAGCGCGAGTCTGATTGATCTGGCCCTGACGACCGAGAATCACGGGTTGGTGTGCGAAGCCTGGCCGGTTCTCCAGCGAAGCAACGCCAAAATTTTCTCGCTCGTGCAGGACATGTTGACCTATTCGAAGGAACGCGAGCCCGAGCGCCGGCGGGCCAATCTCAACGGTCTGGCCGAGGACGCGCATCGGATGGTCGAGGCGGGGGCCGCCGAAAGCGGCGTCCGGGTCGAAATCCAGCTCGCGCCCGACATGCCCGAGGCGATGTTCGACGACAATCGCGTGCACGACGCGGTGTTGAACATCGTCTCAAACGCGATAGACGCGACGCGCGGTCTGGCCGACGCCTGCGTGCGGATTTCGACCAAGTTCGATGCGGCGGCCGGCCGAATCTCGATTGCCATTGACGACAACGGGCCGGGAATTCCCGACGCCATCCAGAAGAAGATCTTCGAGCCGTTCTTCAGCACGAAGGGATCGAAAGGGACGGGACTGGGGCTGGCCGTGGCGCAGAAGGTCGTTCGCGAACATGGCGGCGAACTCCTGCTCCAGTCGCGCGAGGGCGAAGGAGCGCATTTCCTGATCTGGTTGCCATACATGGAGCCAAAAGACAGTGCTGAGTGCTGAGCGCTGAGCGGAGAGACAAGGTCAGTATGGAGCAGAGGGAAGAAAAGAGCAACAAGCGGCGCGTGTGTGTGCTGTGCGGTGGGCGATCGGGCGAGCACGAGATTTCGCTGCTTTCGGCGCGCGCGATCGTCGGCGCGCTGGATCGCGAGAAGAACGAGGTGATCCTGGTCGGCATCGGCAAAGACGGCCAGTGGCGGCTTCAGGGCGATCCGGCGTATCTGCTCGAACAGAGCGATCCGCGCACGATCCATTTCGACCCGACCGGCCCGGTGGTTGTTTTGCCGGCCGATCCCCGGATTCACGGTCTTCTGGTGCTGGAGCCAAACGCGAAGGTCGCCTCCCAGATTCCGCTCGATCTGATCTTCCCGGTCCTCCACGGGCCTTACGGAGAGGACGGGACGGTGCAAGGGCTGTTTGAGCTGGCGGGGATTCCTTACGTGGGCGCCGGAGTGCTGGGGTCGGCGGTTGGGATGGACAAGGACGTGATGAAGCGGTTGCTGCGCGACGCCGGAATCCCGATCCCCAACTTTCTGGTACTCTATCAGCGCAAGTGGGCGCGCGACGCGCAGAAATGCCTGGACGCGGTCTGGGAGCATTTCGCGCCTCCCGTTTTCGTCAAGCCGGCCAATCTCGGATCGTCGGTCGGGATTTCCAAGGTCAAGGCAAAAGGCGATCTCCCGGCAGCGCTTGATCTGGCGTTCGAATACGACACCAAGGTCCTGATCGAGGAGTTCATCGAAGGCCGCGAGATCGAATGCTCGGTGCTGGGAAACGACGAACCGATCGCGTCGGTTCCCGGCGAGATCATCCCGCGACACGAGTTCTATTCCTACGAGGCGAAGTATCTGGACGACGACGGGGCGGCCCTGGAGATTCCGGCGCCGTTGCCCGAGAAACTGGCCGATCAGGTGCAGCAAATCTCGATTGCGGTCTATCGGACGCTCGGTTGCGAGGGGATGGGGCGGGTGGATTTCTTTCTGCGGCGCGACGGACAATTGTTCGTCAGCGAGATCAACACGATTCCCGGTTTTACGCGCATCAGCATGTACCCCAAGCTCTGGGAAGCCAGCGGCCGGAGTTTCTCGCAATTGCTCGATCGCTTGATCGAGCTGGCGCTCGAACGCCATGAACGCCGGCGGCGGCTGAAAATCGAGCATTCGTGAGGCGGACGAGAGAGACCTTCGACCCTCGACTTTCGACTCTCGACATTCGACCTTCGACGGAAAGCCGAGGAAAAGAGACGACGAGCTGTTTTGAAAAGCGGCGCGAGCCGGAGTGTTTGGTCGAGAGTCGAAAGTCGAGAGTCGAAAGTCCGTTCTTCCTTATCGCCGGACTACGGCTGCTTTTCGATCTCGGCCGCCAGCGCTTCGGCGATCCGACGATGGCCCCGGGCGTTGTGGTGGGTATAGTCGGCGAAAAGATCGGGGCGCTGCGCGAATTGGCCGGCGATGTCAAGATACGGCACGCGCAGTTCCTCGGCGACGTGGCGCATGGCCTTCAGGTAGTCGCTCGCAAACCGCACGGGAGTGCCGCCGAAGACCGACCAGTGGGCGGCGGCCTGGGCGCTTTCGCGAAAGGCGGCCAGCGCTTCGGTGGTTTGGCCCTGCGCCTCGCGCGTCAGCCCGATCTCGTAGAGAACCAGGGCGCGGCACCATTGCTCGGTAGCAGGATCGGCGGGTTGGCGACCGATTCGCGAGAAAGCGGCGACGGCCTGGTCGTAGCGGTTCTCGGCGCGCAATCGTATGCCTTCTTGAAACGGCTCTTCCACGCCTGGGGAATCGCCCATCAGAAGGAAGATCACGGCGATTTTTCGATCGCGACAGAGATCGACGATCCGGCCAAGATTCTGCCGGTAGGCGGCGAGCTCCACCCGACAGGAGAGGGCATCAAGACGCTGCGAGGGAAGCGCCAGCACGTCGCGGCGCCAGGTGTCTTCGGCGCGGGCGTGGCTGAGAAGCTTGGCGGCGCCCAGCAGCGCGTAGCTCCAGCGCAATCGGCCACGCGACCGCAGCCCGCGCGCCGCCTCTCGAAACCACTCCGCCCCGTCGGCCTGTTCGGGCGTGAGGACAAACCGGCGGTCGTTGAAGCCGAATGCCACGGTCACCACGTCGGGATCGAACCGCAGCCCCTTCAGTTCGAGATAGCGAAGGCCCTGGCAGCTCGAATAGCCGGGGAATCCCGCGTTCAAGACTTCGAGACGCGCCTCCGAATGTTGCGCCCGCCGGATTTCCTGCAGCTGCGCCGCGAAACATTCGTTCTGGGCGACCTGATAGCCAAAGGTTCTCGAATCGCCGAGGCAAAGGACGCGGCAGACGCCGGGCGGTTTGCGGGCGGCGATGTCGTCGCCGCGCAAGCCCACGTTGTTGATGCGCGCGATGGCTTCGAAAATGCGTCCGTTGAAATGCGGCTTGAACACATAGAGGAGATTGTCGTCGGGAAGGCACCATGCCGTCGCCACGGTGTAGGGCACTCGGCCCAGCGCCCAACAAAAGAGCCGCGCGGCCATCTCGGTGGCCGCTGCCAGTCCCAGCAGCGCCAAGATCGAATAGAGAATGTTCTTGCGAGTGGAGAACCGCAACGTTGGATTCGTGCCCCCCTGCCGGCGCGACGACTTTTCTCACAACGGCGCTAGCGGTTCCGCGCCACGCTGCTGTCGTAAATGTGGCAGTCCAAAATCTTGACCGTCGGCCGATTGGCGATCACGCCCAGCAGCGCGTCGAAGTGGGCGCCGGAGCTGGTCAGACAGGCCGCCGTGCTCTGGACAACGCCTTCCTCACGCGCTTCCTGCCAAAGGGACAGCAACTGGTTGCCCGGCGTCTCGGTCGCCGCGCAGAAGATGGACTTTCGCCCGCCCGGCTCGAGCACGTTGACGAAAGCGACCCGCTCGTTCGCCCCCGCGCGTTCTTTGGCGATGCTCCTCTCCATGACCGGATGGAGGTTGGCGTAGGAATCAAACGGACGCCCCGTCAGCACCATTCGCACGGTTTGGAGCAGGCTGTCGGCCTCGAACGGTTTGACGACGAATCCCACGGCGCCGGCCGTCAGGCTGCGACTGATGTCGGCCACGTCGTTCTTTACGGTGACCATGACGACGGGGATATGGGCGGTGGCGCGGTCACTCTTGATCTTCCAACAGACCTCGTAGCCGTCCAACTGGGGCATCATGATGTCGAGGAGGACCAGGTCGGGTTTCCACTGGACCGCCTTCTCGATTCCTTCGCGGCCCGACGAAGCGCCCTCGGTGCGGTAGCCTTCGGTGTCCAGCAGATTGCGCAGAAACTCGCGAATGTCCTCGTCATCGTCCACGATGAGGATGGCGTTGGTTTCCTCTGCCATGATCGTCATCTCCCTGGGCCTGCCGAGACTGGCTCGCGAACCGCGACGGGCGGTCGGCCGGCGGTCGCCGGCAGCTCGAAATAAAAGGTGGTTCCTTCGCCGACCCGACTCTGAACTCGAATAGAACAGCCGTAGTTGTCGAGAATCTTTTTCGTGATCGCCAGACCCAGGCCCGTGCCGCCGTGTTTGCGGCGCGTCGAACCGTCGGCCTGGCGGAACCGCTCGAAGATGTAGTGGATCGCCTCCGGGGGAATGCCGCAGCCCGTGTCGCTGCACCAGGTCACAATGCGCCCGGCCCGGCTGTCGGCCGATTCGATCCGGATCTGGCCTCCTCGGTCGGTGAACTTGATCGCGTTCGAAAGCAAATTGCCCAGAATGATCTCGGCGTTGTGAGGATGCGCGTAAACCATCAAGGGTTCCTTGGGCAACGCCAGCTCCAACGTCAATCCCTTTTTCTCGAGCGAAGCGCCGAAGGTGTCGCGCGCATGAAGGATCACATCGCGCCAATCGAACGCCTGCCGCTCGCGATCGTCGGGGTGGGCGCCGATCCGAATGTAGTTGAGCAAGTCGTCTATCAGATGGATCTGGCGGTCAATGTTTTTGAGCATGACCTCGATGATGTGGGTTTGGCGCACGTCAATCGGACCGGCCCGCCCCCGCAACAGCATCTCGCTGTATCCGCGAACCGTGACGATCGGGGTCTTCAGCTCGTGACTGATCATGCTGAGGAACTCGTCCTTGACCTGGTCGGCTTCGCGCAGTTGGGCGTTGAGCGCTTCGAGGTCTTCGAGCCGGGCGTGAAGGTCGGTCAGCAGGCCGTGGATGCGCTGCTCTTTGCGGTCGCGCACGGTCCCCAGCGCGCCGAACAGAATCCCGAACAACAGGGGATGAAGGAGGAAGATGATCTGAAACGGATGGGCGAGGAGGACATTGGCGACGTTCCGCGCGGTCGGGAACAGGCTCTGGGCATAGAGGTCCACCCCGATGGTCACCACCGGGATGGGGATTCCCCAGAGAAGGCCGAAGAAGACGTAGCCGTTGCGCCGCGGATTGTAGGTGCGGCGATCGGCCAGCGCGGCCAAAAACTCGCCGACGATCGTCGTGTCCTTCCAAATCGGAAGCGACGCGCTGCCGGGAGTCGTTGCGCTTTCGGACCGTAGGGGCTCGGATTTCATTGCGCACATCGCCGTGTCACCCACCGACAGTATTGCGGTCCATGAGCGCTGGCGTCAACCCTGTTTCTGTCGTGGCGCGCCCCAGTCCTTCAGGAACCGCCGATGGACGCCGATGAACGCCGATAAGTGCCAACAGTAACAAGACCTCTGTACTTTGGGCGCTTGTGCCTCGTTGGTGACCGTCGGTTCGGTGTC
>Ga0315274_10011135_pt1 | contig 12893 bp, 11 predicted proteins | sample YL17G02_20_MG_FD_203700 | JGI IMG/M metagenome (GOLD analysis project Ga0315274, IMG submission 203700) | Sediment microbial communities from Yellowstone Lake, YNP, Wyoming, USA - YL17G02_20 | ecosystem: Environmental > Aquatic > Freshwater > Lake > Sediment | place: USA: Wyoming | collected... | reverse complement strand
TGTTGAAGCCAATCGGGGTATAGCGGGCACGGGCTCTTTCTCAAGGGCGGACTCAGTGTACTTGTTGTGCGCGCTCCACAGGATCCATTGGTCGTAGCCGGCATCGTAGACCGCCTTGATCTGCTGGCGAACCTGTTCGGCGCCGTATGCCTGGTACTTGCCCTTGCCGAGCCAGGTCGCCGTAAAATCCTGCAGGTAAGGGCGCATCCCGGCGCGGAAGCTTGGCTCGGCGGCGATGCGGCGTTTAGCCTTGAGGAGCGTGTTGAACACCACGCTGTAAGGCTCGCGGTCGGGCATGGCATATCGCACACTGTTGACCACTTGGCCAAGCGCGTAGTGTGAGGGATACGCCATCGGCGAGATAAAGTCCACATCCTGGCCGAGCATCTCGAGATACTGGCCGATGTCCTCCGTATCGGCGGGACTTTCGCAGATGATCCCGAACACGTCCGCGGACAGCACCGTGTCCGGCATTTCCTTCCGCGCGTAGGCTAGAAATTCCTTGATCGCTTCGTGCTTGGTCTTGCCGCGGGTGTCGCCGAATCGCATGTCGTGCGTATGGCCGTCGCTCGCGAACCGCACATAGTCGAATTGGATCTCGTCGAACCCTCTCTGCACGGCCTCTTTCGCGATCGCGACCACATAGGCCCAGCATTCCCGGTTGTACGGGTTCAACCAGGTTTTCTTGTCATGATCCTGCCAGGGTTTTCCAGCGGGCGTCTGGATGGCGAGCGCCGGACGTTTCGAAGACAGGACGGGATCCTTGAAACACACCAAGCGCCCGATGACGCGGATATTGTGTTCGTGAAACGCACCGAGCATCCGCTCCGGGTGATATCTGCGCTGCCAGGCCCCGACGGCGCGCACCTCCGGAACGTTCGACTCGTAGCCGACATATCCGTCGGAATCCTTGATGTCGACGACGTACGTGTTGATCTCGGTCGCGTCGGCCAGCTCGGCGAAGTGGCGGACGCGTTCCTCGACGCCGGCCGTCCAGCTCGTCAGATACAGGCCCTTGACCTTGATTGTCTTGGCCTTGGCACGCCCGGGCGACGCATCCTCTCCGACGCCTCGCAGCAACGAGCTTGAGGAACCTGAGTCCTGCGTCGCGCCAATGTGGGATACGATGAGAACCGAAGGCAGGACGATTGGTCCACAGCCCACCACCGAAGCTGACACGACCGCAAAGAAGACAACGGGGAAGAGGCTCTTGCTCATGCAATCCGCTACTACACATCACCGGAACAAGCCGGATAGTTTCTCTCAACTCTCGCAATTAGACCACATTTCCAGGCGCCGGCCAAATTCTTGATCGCCATGAAGCGAAGATCTCAGGTTTGCGCGCTTCCGAATGCATCAAGGATCGTTCTGGCGGACCTCGACTGAGATCGGATCTCCTTTCAAGAGGAAAGGGGCGAAAGGGATGGAATGGACAGAGTGGTCACAATGGACAGGAGCGCATGTTCGTCTTGTGCGGTAAGCATTCGCCGGTGGTGCGGCGCGAGATCGCAATAGGAGGCGTTTGTGACTCCTGTCCCTCTTATCTCACAGGCGGAGGAAGATGCCTTTTCGATGCATGAAGCGCGCCAGCAAGCACACCGAGGCAACAGAGACTATGGTAACGGCCAGATTCCCGTACGATCCCAGGACCGCAAAAACATCACCTCCTACCAGCCGCTGGGCCAACCCGCGGAAATCGACTATCTCAATTGAAAGGTACATTGCCAGAGGATTCTTCCCCAACCAGATGAAAAGCGGCGTCCAGCTCCGCAGTTGCCATACATCTACGACAAGGTAGAATATCGCGAGAAAAAGGCAACTGAAGCCCCCGGACTCGAGGACAAACGACGAGGTCCAGATCTTTTTGATCAGGGGAAACCAAAGTCCCCACAGGAACCCGAGCAGAATCCCAGCGAGGCCGCCTGCCGTCAGGTACAAGACCTTTCGTTTGGGCGCCAGCGGCAGGCTCATGAATCCCGCGACAAGAATGCCCAACACGCAGGTTGCGGCGGCCGGGATCGTGCCAAGAAGACCCTCCGGATCCCAATCGCCGTACGCTTTCGCCCCGGGTAGATAGTGGCGGTCGATGTAATTGGCCCAATTGGCGCCTTTCGCAAATGACGGCGCACCGACACCCGGCGCCGGTACGAAGCTGAGCAGCGCCCAGTAGGCCACGAGGATGGTGACAAAGACGGCCACAAGGCCGCGCGTCCGCAGGTGGCAGAAAAGCAGTCCTGCAATGAGATAGCACAGCGCGATGCGTTGCAGAACGCCCACCAGCGCGACGTCGGGCCACGCATGGGCGATCCCTCCCTTATAGAAGACCCCGATAAGATACAGGAGGATTGCACGACGGAATATGCGGCGGTATGCGGCAAGCAGACCCTGATGCTCGATCAGACGCCTGATGGAAAACGGGATGGACATGCCCGCAATGAACACAAACAAAGGGAATACGAGGTCCGCCGCGCCAAAACCGTCCCAGTCGCAGTGTCCCAACAGTGTCGCGAGCGAACGCACAGTGCGGCTGTCCGCAACGAACTTGTCCGGATCGAGCACGAGGTTTCCCAACACCACCCAGAACATAGCGAAACCGCGGAGCACATCGAGGCTCATCATACGGAAGCCGCCCGATGGTCCGTTCGGAAGACTTAGGACCTTAGCGGATTCTTCAGCTCCTTCCGCCTTCATTCCCTTCGCCCCGACATTTCGGGACGGTCCTCGCAGCGCGCCTTGGCACCAATAGGGGCCGTCCCAAGTCATTTAACGACGCGAATCAACCCATTTACACTACAACTGGCGGCCGGCAACATTACCCAGCCCCAACTCCTTCAAAAGCTCGTGATGTCGCGACTCGCGCTGGAAAGCGCATCACCTGCTCGTATTGTAAACGGCGAGTTTCCGGATCACCGGCGACGCCGCGTATTTCAGGGTGCGTAGCCGCACAGCGCTCACTTCGATAGGCGCGATCGAGTCGATTTTCTTGTGACCGATGGCCGTGCCTCTTACGAGTTCTTTCCATTCCCCACCAACCCGGCCTTCAATGATGTACTCGAGCACGCGCTCGCCTTGGGTGATGTCCTCCATGGCGATGACATGGTCGATCTTGATCGGCTTTTCCAAACGCAGTTCGACCACATCGCCGTGGTCGCTGGTCTCCGCAAGGCTTGTACCGAAACGGCGGCGGATCTCTGCGCCGAATTCCCCGGCCCGTTTTGCATCCGCCTCGGGGATCAGGCCGGAGGTATCCGGCGTGCTATTGAGCAGCAGCACCGCCCCGTGACCCACCGACTTGTAGTACATCTCCATCAGCTTATCCACGCTCTTGAGCGTGTCCGCGTTCTTCGAACTCCAGAACCAGTCGCGCCGGATGCGCGCGTCGCACTCATTGGGCAGCCAGCTTTCCCCATTCGGGTCTCCATTTGCGGCTGTAGCGCCCGCCAGCCGGGACTGTTCCGAAACCGCGTTCCAGGCCGGGTACGGCGCAACGCCGTCCTCGTTGCCCACCCATCGAATCGTGGCGTACTTGCCCTGAAAGATCATCGCCTTCGGGGCGTATTTCTTGAGGATATCCCCCACTTCAATGACGTTGCTTCCGTCAAACCAAACCTCGAACATCTCCCCGTAACGGCTCAGCACCTCCGTGAGCTGCTCACGATAGATTTTGTTGTACTTCTCCTGCAACTCCGGCGTCGCACACTTCCCGCTCGTGCCGGCGCCGAGGGTATCGTCGCGCGGGCTCAAGTAGACGCCGAGCTTGACGCCCGTTTTCCTGCACGACTCGGACAAGTCCGCCAGGACGTCGCCTTTGCCCCCGCGCCACGGCGTATTCTTGATGCCGTAGTTCGTCGTATCCGTCTGCCACATACAGAAGCCGCCGATATGCTTTGCCACAAATACGATGTACTTGGCGCCGATCGATACCGCCACACGGACCCATTGATCGGTATCGAGTCTCTCTGGGTTAATCTTTTCGAGCGGCGTACTGCGCTCATCACCCTCTTTATCTTGCCAAGTGTTCGGGGCGAAATGGATGAACATCCCCAGTTCCATGTCTTGCCACACAACCTGCTCAGGGGTCGGCCTTGAAAGCCTCGCGGCGCCCTCGTCGGACGCCGCCCAAAGACCTGATCCCAACATCAGCAGCGATATCGCAATCACGGTTCCCGATCCTCCTGCCGGCATGATGCCTCCTCCTCGGCTCGATGTGCGCGGCACAGATCTGACGCACCGAACACCCGGCCATGCTAAACGATCAGGCGAGGTCCACGCCAGATGACGTGGGGTGACAAAGCCACTCATGTTTCCAGCCCTTCTCTGCCTCCGTCGAGCAGAGTTACGAGCGCGAGCGCAAGAGAACGATCAGGGATCAGGAGAATCCGCCTGGCGTTCGAGGCCCCGCAGGAAGGCGCTGCACTGCTCGAAAAGATCGGGAGAGATCGATTTTGCCGCATCGAGGAGGAGCGTTGCCTGATCTACCCGATTGTCGTTGAGCAACGAGTAGAGCTTTGAACGGAATCTCTCGGCGAGCGCGGCGGGGTCGCATGCGGCCCATACTTCACGCGGTGCAAGGACTCTGTGTTCAAGGATAAGGTCTATGCAGCGGGCAATGGCTGGGCCGTAGCTGTGTTTGCAGCGCAAGCACTGAAGGTAGTGGGCGCAGGCCCCGCGCAAGTTGTTCTCGGCCTCACAAAGCAGGCCCAGATGATACAAACTGCTGAAGCTGCCGGTGCCAAGGACCTGCTCGTGCAGTGGGCCAAATCCCAGCGACGTCTCGTATGCCCGCCGGGAACGCGCGATGTCCCCGGCCATAAGATGCACGTACCCGAGTGCGTGGTAGAAATCGGGGGTTCGCACTCCCGCATGTCGCAGCGTCTCATGCTTGGTTAGGAGAGCCGCGGCCTTTGCCATCTGATTCGAATTAACGTAGGCGTAGGCCGACGACGCCAGGAGATCTGTCAACACCTCTGGGGCGACCGGACCGATTCTTCCCGAGGCGCCTACCCCATCGAAACGGATCAAGTTCAGAGCGTGCTCGAAGGCCATGCAGGCTTCCAGGTTCTCGCCGAGCGCCGCATGGGCTTTCCCGAGCTGATACCAGCAATACTCGTCGTCGGGATGCGTCTCGATAGCCGCCTTCAGGAGACGCTTGTTTCGGTGCGACTTATGTTGCGGGGAAGATACCGCGTGGGCGTACCCGGAATGGGCGAATTGCAGCCCCGTGGCGGCAGCTTGTTTGACGCCGGAGAGGGGCAACAGTTGTTCGTGGATGGTCCCTTGGAAACGAAAGCCGTCGCGACGAAAAAGACGTTGAACCTCTGTCACGACCTCCTGCGCGTCGGGACCGGGACCCGCGGCGCTGATGATCTCGACCGTGCCGACGACGGTCGGGCCGTGACTTTCCACGAACGTCTCAAGCAACGCGGGGGCCTGTTCAGGATTGAGAAGTCGTTCATCCGCATCAACGGAAAGGACATAGTCGCTCGTAGCGCGTTCAATGGCGAAGTTCCTTGCCGACCCGAAATCATCGCACCAGGAAAAGAAGTAAACATGGTCCGTAAACGTTCGCGCGATCTCGACTGTGCCGTCGTCCGATCCAGTGTCGACAACCACAATCTCGTCGACTACGCCCTGCAATGCTTGCAGACAATGTGAAAGGTTGACCTCCTCGTTCCTGACGATGAGCGTCGCACTACGCGTTGTCATAGTGCCCTTTTGCCGGGGTTCTCAGAGGCCATCTGCATATTAGTCAAGCCGTCTGAAACATGCAACTTGGCCTCGAATCCGCGGTTGGAGTGGGCTGACACGATCCTCGGAAAAAGCAAGGCGCGGCCTACCTCGGCGGGCAGGCCGCGCCTCGTATCACTCATAGACCACGACCGCACGTTGTCCTTTCGACATCCTTGGCCAGTGGTCGCAGCCCTAACTAAAAGTACCTCATCAGGTTTGACCAGGTGACGCAAACCGGCCATTCGCCCGGATACCGCTCGAACGACACGTGCCCATCCAGGTACAGGATGTTGCCGCCGCCCGGCACGTGATTGAAGCTCCCGCCGCCTCGCGAAATGTCGGCGTTTGTGTCGTCCAACATGATGGCAACTTCGCTTTGGGCCACCGCACTGGCGGCCGGGTTGTTGATATCCGTGATGAAGAACCGTTCGATGCCTTCCCTCAATCGATAGAGCGTGTTCTCATCCACCGCAATGTCATTCTCATATGCGCTGTAATCGCCTGAAGTGAACGCATTCTTCATCGCCGTATCCAGGGCGTCCAACTTAATAATGAAGTTGCCCCGTATCACGGTGAAACAATCCCCTGCAAAGTTCTGGTCCGCGCCCGGATTCAGGTAATACTCCTTCTTGATAACCCACGCCAGGTAATTGTAGGAATTGTTCGAGACGGCCGCGGGGCAGACCTCAGCGCCCGGCTGCTGCGGACAATTCCACTCACCGGCGTAAAGCTTCGAGATCTCCGGGTCAGACGGACACCACAGGATGTTAATATCCGACAGGTATTCCGGGTAGATCGAAAACATATCCGGAATCAGGGACTCGGCAAGCCCCACGTCGCTATTAGGCACGCAGCAGGTGTAAGCCACGCTGAAATCGATCTTGTTTCTTCGTTGAGGCGGATACTTCTGCCCTTTGGACTCGTTGGCGTACATCTTAAACACGAGACCCATCTGTTTCAGGTTGTTCGCGCAAGACGACCGGCGCGCCGATTCCCTCGCGCGCGCCAGCGCCGGCAGTAGGATCGCCGCCAGAATGCCGATGATGGCTATCACAACCAGCAGCTCAATCAGGGTAAAACCATGCTTTTTCATTCTAAGACTCCTTCATAATTCCAAACTGACGTTAAACCTCTGGAAAGACACACGTATGGCGCACTACCTGTCAGCACGTATACCGATAGACACACCTCCATTCTCGCCAATTCCTCCCTGCATCCAGGGATAACCCCGCCCTTGCCATCACCATGGCATTTTTCAGTATAACACAATCCCTCAAGAGTGCAAGAAGGAAAACAGGTTCCGACTCGGGTTTCCGAATGGCAATTCGCACCGGGCCCCCAGGGGGATCGCGCCCCGTCCACGATACCATGTCAGGGCTTTACAGGACCCGGCCCCGCTTTTCCCCAATTCTCATTTACTAAGGAACCAGTGTGCAATATCCGCGAAAGTCGGGCCTTCCACTTCGATGGTCTGTCCTATACCGGGCGGGCTGAAAGGTACGTATGCCATGTCCTTGAACACAATCCATCTCAGGGAGGGATCTTCGAGCGGCACTTCGAACCGGAATAATGCCTCGACGGGGCGGCCGTCAGTCGCGGCTTCAGTGACTTCTATCGTAAGACCCGTGAGCTGGACGGTGTCCCCTTTTCTCATCGGATGCGTGACGGGATTGCGGAACACCTGGCACCACGGCCGTCTCATGAAATGATCATCCATTCGAAGCCGGAGCGTACGGTCATCCATTCGAGTCACTTCAAGGCGCCGGACGCCCGCGGACATCACGCGACCGTATTTCGGCGCCGGCTCGTTCGCGACGGCCCGCGTGATAGGCAAGGTTGCGGCAAGCAGATCAGCGGGCAGGCTTACGGTGAGAAGGGTCTGATTGCGGAGGGCGGCATCAGAGGGCGCGGTGGCGTTAAGCCGCGCGGCCAGTCGTTCAGCGTCCGTCGTGCCGGTGTAAGAGGTGACCGGCAGCGATACGGCTGAGACTATCAGGTGAAGAAAGACCCAAAGGCCCGCGAAGCCCGCTGCCAGCATTTTGAACCCGCGAGGCTCATTCTCCGGTCTCTGTGAAGCACGCCAGCCCAGGAATTGCGCGACAAGAGCCATGGCACCGATGCCGGGGTTCATCAGCTCGCGTCCCTGCGGTATCGTTGTGCAGATCGGCAGGGCAGACAACAACATTCCGAGCGCCCAGAACCTCGCCACGCGGTCGCTCTTCAGCAGCGGCCACAGAACGTACGTCACGGCGCACAGGAAAACCACTGCGATGCCATAATAGATGTACATCACCGTGGCCGGCAGGAAACTCCATATGGCAGGATCGGAGGCGGCGAACTGCGTGAAAAGCAGCACGGGCAAATAACGCACGATGTCCCGCGCCAGATCGAGCGGCTGGTGCAGCGGGTCGATGTAGAGCAGTGTTCCGCTCACTCCATATCCGAGGGTCTCATATACAGCCCGCCATACGACCACTATCAAAAGATAGGGAATCAACGACCCGACGTGTTTCCACCATGCCGCGCGATCGACAAACAGTGCATAGGCCGCAAGATACGCTCCCGACGCTACTGCGGCCTCTGATCCCAACAGCCCCACGACAAGCGCCGCTGGCCCAGCCGCCAAACCGGGTCGCCAACCGTCGCGCCGCCAACGGTCGTGAAAATAAAGCACAAGCACGATGAAGACGCTCGATAGGGCCGCGTTCCGGGTGGCGATCCAGCCCACGGGAAGCGCATGCGCCGCATCCAACATGAACATCAGCCCTGCAAGACCCGCGACCCACGCGGGCAGGAGGAGCCGTCTATAAAACAGCGCGAGGATATAGACCAAGAGTCCGTACCAGAGGATGCTGTGCAGGTGCATCAGCCACGCCCGGTCGCCGAAGAGTTGCCAATCCATCCAATGGGTGAGCGAGCAGAACGGACGCCAGAATGCAATCTTCCAATCCGGCGGCGTCCACCACGGGAGAATGCCGCGATCCATGCGGATATGGTTTTGCCCCGGGTCACCGTCGCCGAACACGCAGGTGTCCAACAAGGCCCCCTTGACGCCCGGCAAGTTCGGAAAGCCCTGGAAACGCAATCGAATGAGATGGTCGTCTTGGTAGTATCCCGTCCAGAGCGAGGGCGATGTCAGCACGACCGCCAGAACCGCCAATATCAGCGGCGTGCTTCTCTTTTCAAGCAGCGGCTCGAGCCGCGAAAGGATACCTCGATTCCTCATTTGTGCCAGCGCGGCCCTTTTCCAACGTCCGAAGTCAAAAGCAGGGGCATTCCTACCGGAGCCGCCCCCCTTAGAAAGCAAGGGCGTTCCTGCCGGAGCCGCCCCATTGATGCCTTTCGTGTTACTCTACAGGCGTGAAGATGGATTGAACGGCCTCGTGCAGATCCCGGGCCAATTCCTTGCGGTCGTTCCTCACGAGGGGTTCCGGCGCGAACCTGACTGTGTACTCGTGCCACGGCAGGCTCAACAGGCCCAGGAAATAGCTTAGGAAGCCGCGCCGGTTTTGTTCGCGCATCAGTTCCGCCTCTTCGGGCGTCGGGTACTTGATAGGGAGATCACGGTCAGGTGCAAGGACCGACCGGGTAGCCGGTGGCCACCCGTGGGGCGTGCGGACGGTCAGACTCGCGTAATGGACGGGCCGCCCCAGCCGCGCGGCGCACTCGAAAAGACTCGAATGAAAATGACACACGCGCTTTCCGGGAGACACGGTAGCTTCGGGCGCCATGACAAGGTTCTTCCCACGTTCCATGGCGCGCATCATGAGATCGTTCGTCTCAGCCAGCTTTTCTCTCTTGCGCGTAATGACGATGAGATCCATGCCCTTGAGCACGAACCGGGCCAAGGGAATCCGGGAGACAACAGGCTCGGATACGCACACGGCGTCAACCACCGTGTTCGTCACAAAGAAGTCGATCCACGAGATATGGTTGCCGATCAAGAAGAACGGGCGCGTCGGCCGGACACCTTGAATTGCCACCCGCGTGCCCAAGAGGGCGAGCGTGCCCCTCAACCATGCCCACGAAATCCACTTGCGGACGGGCTGCGCCATCGCCGGGGACAACCATCCGACAGGCATCGTGCAGGCCATCGCGGCAAGGACAAGCACCAACAGGAATATAAGTCCTGATAGCCTCAGGACAACCCGGACCGGACTCCACACGTCCACGTACGACCACGACCGTGCCTGGACGGTGTCTGTCCACGTCTTGCTTACACTTTCAAGGGGCGCGTCAGCCATGGGTCTCCTTCCAGCTTCGACCACAATATATTGTGTTCATGCGACGCACGACCACAGATCTTCACACATTATACAACGAACCCTGGAAAAGATTACAAGAAAAAACACAGTACGTTTCTTTGTTGAATTTATCCGTATACGCAGATTTCAATATGCGTAGCGGCGGTTTTGGGTTCCGCAAGTCGGTTTCCTGGATCGTTGCCTCCGGCGCACGCCGGTTGATTAGGAAACGTTCCAAGGAAAGCATTTTATGACCGTCTCGGTAAGAATGTCAAACAGGACCGGACGTTGCAGCGGGACGTGAAAAAGTTCTCAACCGTAGCTTGGGTTCAAGGTTTGAGTGTTGCGGCGGCCTTTGCAGGGCGTTGGCGGCCTGAGTATACTGGCTGCGAAGCGCAAGCGGTTGGCAAAACTGCCGACGGGGAGAAAAGCACGTCATGAGGTTAGAGAGCACACCTCGCAATCGCTCGGGGTTTCTCAAATAAGCGAGAACTGTTATCCTCAGCATTGCTCAACGGCGCGTGCGTTGCGTTGTTATGACGCTTTTTCTAGCGAAGTGATTTCAGATTTCAGCATTTCGCCGACTTCCTCGATACGGTCCAGAGCCGCAACCATTGGTTTGACGAACATGCGACCGTCGAGATTGCCCTTCTTGTATTCCGATTTGTGAGCTGCCCTGATTTTATTCATACTATCGCGAGTGTCCAGGAGTTGCTTGAGCGTTCCGCGAATCTGCGGAAAGTATAGATCTACCAGCATCGGCAGTCGGTTGAAATCCGGCAGTCTATCCTGACCCATCGTCTTGATTGTCATGTCGAGAGCTTGATTGTAGTCGAGCTCTCCCTCCATTACACGCACGTATGGCAGGGACTCCGATTGAAGCAGCGTGGTATATTGCTGAACCAAGACGTAGAGTTCCTCGAGCTTTTCGCGATAGAGAGCATCTCGTCGCGTATCTCGCTCATGCTGCAACTGTAACGATAGCCGGTTTGCGTTGCCGCGATTTGCCAAGTAGACGGCGAGTAACGTAACTGTCGCAGTGATGATCGCGGTGATGATCGGAGTGTAGAGTGAATCGGGCATGATTTGGCAACTCCATTCTTTGCTTTGATCTACATTTCCAATTCTGCTTCCATTTCACTGTCCGTCCTCAACTAACGGAAGCTCTCCTGTCTCCACTCTCTTCTGCGATGCCTTCGGCGACTTCTTGAACGTCGCGCCCACCTGTCTAACCGGCGGCATGTCTATCTTCTTCTCATCCAGAAGCTCGGCCACCATCAGAAGCTGTATCTTCGGATACTTCTTGTTCCACATCTTCGATTCATAAAATCCCGCTGTGACGGCTTTCGTCTGCATGGGTTTGGTGGGGTCTTCCATGGAGATCAGAACGCCTATCGCCGCCTTCTCACCGGCTCAACTGTCCCCGTCTACCCTACAGCCGAAGTTGATCTCGTAGAATCTTCATGAGGTTGGGGACGAAGTGCCACGCGGAGAAGCTTGTCGAGTTGAGGCACTGTCGGAGTCTGGCATTTAGCTCCATGATCTGGGCGCTGTCAAACGAGTTACGCGGACAGACGGATATTGATTGCTCTCTGGGATAAATCACGAAGACTTCTGCGTGCGGAGAATAACCGTCAATCAGTAGCATCGGGTCCTGCTCGCGCCTCAGCGTGAAATCGTGTTGCTCGTGCTCGATGCCGCCTTCCGTCCAGCCTCTGCCGCTATAGGAGACGTTCCAGCCGAGGGCCGCGATGGCTGGGCTATTCCCGACGGTCTCGGTGGCCGGGAGGAAAAGTTCTGCAACGTCGCAGGCCTGGCGCGCGCCTTCTTCCGTGGCCGCGGTGTAAGAATGTTCCATGGCGTTTCGTGGGTCGATGACGATATCGCGAAGAAGGTCGAGACCAGGAACCTTCAGGCCCCTCAGATATTGGACCTTCTTCTTGTAGCTCTCGCCCAAGAACCCAGCGAGGTGATTCTGTACGAGAATGCCGTCCATTCGCCGACACACTGCCCTTTTTGCCCAGCCGAGCGCGCAGTCCCACGCCCCCTCGCCCCCACGTGACACGGCAGCCAATGCCCATTCGAGGTATCGCTGTGGCTCGACCCAATCCCAATGCCGGGTGGGGTCGATTGTGATTCGCGTGGTGTTCACCGCGATGTTCCTGGCCGCGTCCAGAACGTCTTCCGGCTCTACCGGTTTCCTCGTCCACACCCAGTCGATCATTCGGACCTCAAGTTGGCCGACGCGCTACTGCTGCGTGGGTTACGTGGGCGCACCAACTTCACCTATAGGGTTGTCCGCCTGACTCCAGCGGCTAAGGCCTGTGCTGTACGGGACATGGAAGGATGCCCCTTTTCATTCGCCGTCCTCAACTAACGGAAGTTCTCCTGTCTCCACTCTCTTCTGCGATGCCTTCGGCGCTTTCTTGAACGTCGCGCCAACCTGTCGAACCGGCGGCATGTCTATCTTCTTTCCGTCCAGAAGGTCGGCCACCGTAAGAAGCTGGATCTTCGGGTATTTCCGGTTCCACATCGGCGATTCATGGAATCCGGCGGTAACGGCTTCCGTCTGCATGGGTTTGGTGGGGTCTTCCATGGAAATCAGGACGCCTATCGCGGCCTTCTCCCGGTCCACCACGCCACGCAACTCGCGCACCTTATCGACCCCGACCTGTCCGCCTTTCACGGAGAGCATGACGGTTTCAAACTTCCCAGCCCCCTCGCCCTGGAAGACAATCTTGCCATCAATGCCCCTGTCTGGACCCTTCTTTCCCTTTACCACAGCCGCGCACCCAAGATCCAGCGCCCAACACTGGAACTGATAGTGTTCCGATGCAGCTAGAGCCGCTGCATCGGGCACGCTCACTGGCGCGCCCACAACCTTGAATTGAATCGACCCACCAAAGGTGTCTCTGAGCC
>Ga0315274_10011133_pt1 | contig 12897 bp, 11 predicted proteins | sample YL17G02_20_MG_FD_203700 | JGI IMG/M metagenome (GOLD analysis project Ga0315274, IMG submission 203700) | Sediment microbial communities from Yellowstone Lake, YNP, Wyoming, USA - YL17G02_20 | ecosystem: Environmental > Aquatic > Freshwater > Lake > Sediment | place: USA: Wyoming | collected... | reverse complement strand
CCCCCCCCTCCACACCCAATCGCCGCGCGCGTGGGAAAGAAATGTAGACGGAAAAATATACAAAAAAACAACACCTCACTCTCCATCCATCGCTCTCCGCCCACCTCTCCTCTCAAAAACCATGCGCTCTTACACCCTGTTCACCCTGGTTGCCCTTTGCCTGGCCCTGCTAACCATGTATCCCGCCGAAGGTGTGCCAGGAAGAAGGGGGGTGGGGTCAGCCAGCGAGCGAGGAGCAAGGCACCCCGCGAAAAACACAAAACACACAACACACAACACACAACAAACCAGCCTCGTTGCGCGCCCTGAAGCAGGGCTGGCAGCGCGGTGGCTGCCAGTCACCGCGCTGCCAGCCCGTCCCCTGGTGGGCCCAGCAAAGGCCGGGTGGTGGCAGCAGCTCGGCAGCCGCGGCCGCCGCGGCGGGGGGCGGTGGCGGCCGTGGTGGTGGCGGCTCGGCCGCCTCCAGCGCCGCCGCGGCGGGCGGTGGCGGGCGCGGCGGCGGCGGGTCAGCCGCCTCCAGCGCCGCCGCGGCGGGCGGTGGTGGGCGCGGCGGCGGCGGGTTAGCCGCCTCCAGTGCAGCCGCGGCGGGCGGTGGCGGGCGCGGCGGCGGGTCAGCCGCATCGTCCGCGGCGGCGGCGGGCCGTTGAAAAGTGGAATGATCGGGAGGAGACGGCCGCGCGCGCGCGCGCGCGCGCGCAGCCGCCGCCTCCTCCTTCGCCTTATTGCCTGCGTTCCCCTTTTGCCCGCCCTCAACTACTACGACCCCCGGCCGTGCTGTCCCCAGTGCGCGCGCGCCCTGCCTTGCTTTGCTTTTCCATTTTTTTTTTTTTTTTTTTTTTTTTTGTTGCTATGTATGTAAGAAAAAAAAAGAAAAAGCCAACTGCCCAACTCCTCTTCTGACCTCAAAGCACGCTATCCGTGCCGCCCGCCCTCATCCGCCGCTCCCCGTTGGCCTGCCACCCACACCAGGGCCACCACCCGCCCGCTCCCGCCGCTCCGCCCACCTCCTCTTGCGCGCACACTCGCTCATGGCCAGCTCCGACTTCAAGAAAAAGAGTCCGAACGCGGGGGTGGCCACCAGGGCGGCCCGGCCGGAAGGGCCAAGCGCCGCCCGGAACCCAGGCGACAGGCGGGCCGCGCCAAAGACGGCGGCGCCGGCCAGGGCGGCGCCAATCGCGGCAGACAGGACACCCGCCTCCAGGGCAGCCCGCACGCACTCGTTCTGGCCGCCCATGACGAGGGCAGACTCGGCGGGCGGGGCGGGTGAAGGCTGAGGAGGCATGACGCTCTCTCTCTCACTCTCCTCTTTGTACACGCGCAGCAGGAAGGGTGCCGCGTGTCCAGGGTCTCAGCCCGCACACGTGGCGCTCCCGAGAGGGTGGTCGGGCACAGACCGGGAAGAGAGAGCAACGCGCGCTAAAAAAGAGAGAAGTGGGCGGGCAACACTGATGCCTCACTTTCTCCTTCTCTTTCCTGTCGCGCCGCCGCCTCCGCCGCCGCGCCGCATGACGACCATCGCCCGCAACCGCCTCTCCGAGGAGCGCAAGGCCTGGCGCAAGGACAAGCCGTTTGGATTTTTCGCCCGGCCAGAGTCCAAGCCGGACGGGTAAGGAGGGAGGAGGGAGGAGAGGAGAGCGCGAGCGGCGCGCTCTTTAACCCCGCCCTCTCTCACCTCTCATCTCATCTCATCTCTCACCTCTCCATAGCTCCGTCGACCTCCTCACCTGGTCCTGCGGCATCCCGGGCAAGCCCGACACCGACTGGGCGGGCGGATACTACCCGCTGACGATGGAATTTTCGGAGGAGTACCCGTCCAAGCCGCCAAAGGTAAAAAAGCGAGACGAAAAAAAAATGGAGAGAAGGCGGGCGCGTTCTGGGGAAGGGAGAAAAGCGTGTGCGGTGTGTGTGTTGTGCGCGCCTCGGCCTGCGCGAGCCGGCTGATGAGCATGCGAACCCCTTGGAAACACCTCCTGGCATCTCTCTCTGGAAATGCACCCCCCCAGGGCGGCGGGCTGAAGAGAGACGGGCGTGCACGCTCGCTCCCAACCTCACCCTCACCATTTTCTTCTCTCCTTTCTCCCCAGGTCAAATTCCCGGCCGGCTTCTTCCACCCCAACGTGTACCCCTCCGGCACGGTCTGCCTGTCCATCCTGAACGAGGAGGAGGGGTGGCGGCCCTCCATCACGGTCCGCTCCATCCTGCTGGGCATCCAAGACTTGCTGGACACGCCCAATGAAGGGTCGCCCGCCCAGTCCGATGCCTACGTCCTGTTCACGCAGCAGCTGACGGAGTACCGGCGCCGGGTGCGGGCGCAGGCGGGGCGGTACCCGCCGCCGTCGTGACGGGGAGGGAAGGAGGGGTCGGGGGGCCGTGAGTGCACTTGCGTTAGCTTGGTGGGAGAGAGAGAGAGAGAGAATGACAAAAAAAGGTCCCAGCAGGTCGTTCGTACGCCTCCCTCCAACAACACACACGCACACGATTTTAGAAATAAACAAAACAAAACACACACGCCATCATCATCATCATAACCTGCTCTCCCTCCCCTCTCCAAAACACAGCAGGGGTTTTTCGCATGCCCTCAGTGGTGCAGCCCGTAGCTGCCGCCGCCGCCCCGCCGGCCGCCCGCCCACCCGGCCGCGGCGGCCGAGACGGGGGTCAGGGAGCCGCCAGCGCCAGCGCCCGGCCCATCGCCGCGTCCGATCGCGGGGCCCCGGCCCGCCGGCGTGACGGGGCGGGAGCGCCCGCCCGCGCCGGGGGTGGCCGGGCGGGACCCGCCGGCCGTAACCCGCAGCGCCCACCCGGGCGCCCGCCCGAGGCCCTTGCGCTTGAACGGCGCGTCCTCCGCGTCCAGGGACGCCGCCAGCGTGGACGCCACCACGACGCCGTCCGCGCCCGCCGCCGTCGTCCAGGCGGGCAGGGGCGGATCAGCAGCAGCAGCAGCCACGGCGTGGAGGTCACGCACCTCCCACGCGCGCTGCTGGGCGGCGGCCGCAGCCTTTCTCGCCCGCCGCTCCCGTCTGGAGGGGGTAATGGCCGCGGCCGGCGGGGAGGGCGCGCGGGCGCCGCAGGCAAACAGAGAGAGGAAGGCGGTGGCGAGGCGGCCACCCGGGGGTTTGGAGCGGGCAGCGGTGGTGGAGGAGGAGGAGGGTGGGGCGACCGCAGGCGCGGGCGCGGCCGCCGCCGCCGGGGCAGGAGGCCGAGGTTGCAGCGCGGGCGCCGCGGGAAGGGCGGCGGCCACCACCGCCCCCGCCGCCCCCGCCCCCGCCGCCGCCGCCGCCGCTGCCGCCGCTGCCCGCTCAGCAACCGCCACCGCCGCCGCCGCGGCCGCCTCCGCAAAGCCGGGCCGCCAGGAGTCGCCCGACGCGCGCAGGCTGGCGGCGGCCTCGCAGGCGGCCGCCGGGGCTGCCGCATCCAGGGCCGGGCCCGCCGCCGGTCGAGCGCCCACCCGGCCGCGGGCCGCCCTGCCCAGCGGGCCCGGCGTCGGCGAGGCCTGGGGCTCAGCTGCAGGAGATGCACCACCCGCGCGCGCCCCGCTGCTGCTGCGCCGCAGGGCAGAGGGGGTGACGCTCCCGAAGCCCGCCTGGGCGACGGCCACCACGCCCGGGGACGGCGGCGGCGAGTGCGTGACAAGCCAGGCCGCCCCGTCCTCCGCGGAGGAGGCCGCCACCGCCGCGGCGGACAGGGGGCGGTGCTGCCGGGGTGGGGGACGGTGGCGCGGGGCGTGGCGCGGGACGGCGAGGGCGGCCCCGGGCGACGGGGCGGCCGAGGCCGGGCGGCGGGCAGGGAGGGGGCAGGGCGCAGCGCTCGGGCGAGCGTTTTCGTTTTCGTCGGTGCCATCAGCCGATGCGCTTGCCTCCTCCTCCCTCTTCGCCTCGCCGCCCTCCTTGCCGGCCAGCAGTCCTCGTGCGACCGCCGTCAGCGCGGCCTGGGCCTCTCTGGGTAGGGCTGCATGCCCCTTGCTGGGCGTCCGGGCCAGGTAGGACGGCGCGGACGCGGCGAGGGCGGCCGCGGTGGTCGTGGTCGGTGGGACGCGAGCGCCGGGGCGGGCGCCGAGGAGGCTCCCACTGGCGGGGCGGGGCCTGTGGGTGGGTGCGGCCACCCCCGGCTTGGAGCCAGCCCCGTGACGGTCAGGCTCACCGGGGGAGGGGCCGGGCTGGCGGGCCCGTAGCGGGTGGCGGGGCTCGCTTTGGGAGGGCGACATGAGCAGGGGCGAGCGCGCGTTGATTTAAATTTTTGTTATACCGCATCATCATCTTCTTTCACGCGCTCCCTCTCTCTTCTCTCTTCTCTCCACGCTCTCTCCACTCTCCCCCTCACCACTCACTCCAAGAAGTAGCCCCCAATGAACAGCAGGAAGAACGCGACGAGCCCGCCGTAGATGAGGCCCGACTTTTGCCCCCCCGTCAGCGCGTTTGTGCCCAGCCCATACCCCTGGTTCTGTTCGAAGCCAGCAATCTCCTTGGCGCGCGACCGGAAGGCGGACTTGCCCGCCCCGCAGACGGGGCAGCCCCAGTCGGCGGGGAGGTCCCGGAACATGGTGCCCGGCGGGACCGGGTACTCCGGGTCGCCCGCCTTGGGCGTGTACTCAAAGCCGCACCCCCCGCACGTCGCCTCGCCCGTGCCGACCACCATGAACCGTTCCGCCGCGCGCAGGCGGTCGGCGGCGGCTTTCTTGCGGGAGACCTCGGAGTCCGGGTTCTGTTCAGTCAGGGCGGGCGAGGGAGGGCGTGAGTGTGGAGGGGCGGGGCGTGGTGGTGGTGGTTGCGCCGCTGGCCTGCTTTCTCTCTCTCTCTCTCTCTCTTTTCTCTCTCTCATCAATTTCCTCTCACCTCCAGTTCCACGCCCGGGGTCGCACCCCCTTCACTCTCGCCCTCCGCCCGGGTCAGGACGACGGGGTGGCGGCGGAGCGGGGCCGGGGTGGTGTGCCGGGTGGTGGGTACCTTTGTGGAGGAGGAGTGGGGGGTGGGCGGGCGTCAGTTTTTGTGTGTGTGTTTTGAAGGGGACGCGCGTGCGTGCAAAGGAGGCCGCTTCCCGGCGCGCTCCACCACGCGCACTGGCGTCTGCGAGAACCAAAGCAGGCATATGGGCAAAATGCAGCGAATTCGGGGCCCGCCAAGGAGGCGCAGCCCTCGTTCTTCGCCCGCTCGCTCCCCGCTCGCGGGCCCCGTTGTGGGCAGCCAATCGCCCGCACCCCTCCCGCGCCTAGCCAGCCTCTCTCGACGAAGACGCCCCCCCCCAGACTCAAGCCTCCTCCGCCCACCTCGCCTACCTTGCCATGGCGAGGCCCCGCACTGCAGGCGCACGCCACGCTGGCGGCGCGGCAGGTGAGGAGGAGGGCCATGCGTGGGATGAAAAAAAAATAAGAAAAAGAAGAACGAGTGGTGCTTGTGATTCTAACCCACTGGCTCCCACCATGCCCCGTCCTCGTCCTCCCCGCTGGAGGGCCCCAGCCACTTGCCCAGCATCTCCGCCGACCCGTCCACGCTGGCCCCACCCCTCCCCCACCACGGCGTCTCATCAGGGGCGGGGGCCGGAAGCGGGGTGTAGCCGGCCGCCCGGTACAGGCGCCGGGCGGGGGCACCCTTGTCGTCGCCCGCCCGCCGCCGCCGCTCAAAATCACCGGCGGCCGCGCTCGCCCACGGCAGGGCGCCTGCCAGGCCGCCCAGGAGCCCGCCGCCCGCCTTCCCCCTCCGTTCCTTCGTCGCCGGGTCCGCCAGGGCTTGCACGTACAGCGCGTCCACGCCGGCCGCGGAGGCCGCCACCTCGGCGCCCGCCACCAGGGCCCGGCCCACCCCGCCCCGCCTGAGCCGGGGGTCGACGCCGGCCCACCACAGCCACGCCCCTCGCCCGCCGCCCGCGGCCGTGGCGGCCGGGTCTGGCGCGTCCGTCAGCCAGAGGGCCAGGTCCATGGCGGCGGGGGAGCCGGGCGGGGTGAGGGCGCGCAGGGCGGCCAGGGCCGCGCCCCGGTCGTGGAAGAGGAGGGCCGCGCCGCCGGCCACCCTCGCCTCCCGCCTTTTTGTGTCGCCGCCGCCGCCGCCGCCGCCGCCTCCCCCGCCGCCGCCCTCCTCCACCTCCGCCGCCAGCCACAGCCACCGGCCCCAGGCCTCCTCCAGGCGGATCCGCCACTCATCGTCCTCATCCTCCTCGGGGGTGGGCGACGCCCCCCCCGGCGCCGCCGCCCCGAGCGGGCCGCGGCCAAAGAGGCGGCCGGTGGCGGGCGCCGTGCCGCCCGGCCGGACGGGCGCCGTCGGCGGAGGGGGCGGCGTGTTTTCGTCGCCCGCTTCTCCTTCTCCTCCACCCACCCGCCGACGGCCAACCCGCCACCAACCAGGGGACCCCCCGCCGGCGCCGCCCCCGGTCGCACAGGCGCCAGGGCTGAGCGGCAGCGGCGGCAGCACCAGCCCGCCACCCCCGAGCAGGCCGCCCCCCTCGCACTCGCTCTCCCGCTCAAACCGGCCGGCCTCCCGCACCAGCTCCCGGGCCAGCCAGGCATAGGTCGGGGGGGCGTCATCCCCGGCAAAGGCGGCGGACAGCACGACCGCCAGGGCGTGCGCGCGGGAGGGGTGGAGCGGGCGGACGGTGAGCGTGGGGGTGGGGGTGCTCCCGCCGCCCTGGAGTTGTGGCGGCGCGGCCGCGCGGATGAGGGGCGGGAACCGGGCGGCGAGGCCCGGGTCGGCCTCCAAGTCCACCCAGGGCGGGGCGCCGGGCGGGGGCGGGGGGTCGAAGGCGGCCACCGGGTCCGACCCCGCCTCCCCCGCCTCCCCCCCCTCCTCCCCCCCACACTCCCCGCCCGCCAGGTGGCGCCGCAGCCAGCGCATGGGGTGCACCGGGGGCGGGGCACCAGCACTACCAGCCGCCGCCCCTCCCCCCCCCCCTCCCCCTCCCCCTCCCCCAGCTCCAAGGGTGGCGGGCGGCGGCGGGGACGGCGCGCCGCAGTAAGGGCACGCCAGCGCCGGGCGGGGCGGGGTGGTCGGCGTCCCCGCCGCCGCCTCCCGCCGGCGGGCCCTCACCAGGACCCTGCCCCAGTGCCCGGCATGGGCGGGGCCGGTCAGGTGGTCGGCCAGGGAGGCGCGGGTCGGGAACGCCGCCTCATAGCACAGGGCGCAGCGGAGTGGGGGGAGCGAGCCGGGTGGTGGGGGCCCCGGTGGTCGGGGAGCGTTGGGCGCCTTGTTTTCTTCAGCGGCAGCCCGGGGGGCGGTGGCGGCGCGGCGTCGTGGCTGCGGGCGAGGTGCGGCTGGTCGTATGGCATACCGCCCGCCCAACCTCGGCGGTAGGGTGAGGGGAACAGGCATGGGCGTCGCGCCTTGTTTTGTGGGGGCGGCGCGAGAGGGAAGTCCAAAAAATTTTTTTTTTTTTTTTTTTTTTTTTTTTCTCATTATTTTTTCTTTCACATGGACGCGTCCAACACCGGCCTCCCGCCGGATGCGGGCCTGGCGGACCCGGCCCCGCCGCCGCCGGCAGGGCAGGGCCTGGCAGCTTTCACCTACATCGACACGGCCAACCTGCCGGACGCCCAAATCGCGACGGGGTAAGAGAAGCGGGGAGAGAGAACACCGAGCGCGCATCGGCGCGCCTTGCCCCCTCTCTTCTCAACCTCGATCGCGACCTTTTTTTTGCCTCATTCCCCATTCCCAAAAACCTCCAGCCTCTGGTTATGGTTCCTGGTCGGCGCGGCCTGCCTGCTCCTCTTCTCCGCGGTCCGCCCCTTCATCAAGACCTACTCTACCCGCCTCCACCTGCCCAACCTGTCGCACTACCCGCCCCCCATACCAGGGGGGGCGCCGGGGACGGGCGGCTGGGCCGGGGCGGCGACGCGCTTTGTCGGGTGGGCCGTCCCGGTCTTTGCCGCCTCGGATGGCGTCATCCTGCAGACGGCCGGCCTGGACGCGCTCATGCTGACGTGGACGGCCCGCATCGGCATGCAGATCTTCGGGCCCCTGACGGTGCTGGGTCTGGCCGTGCGTGAGTTGTTGTTGTGGAGAGGCACACACCAAAGAGTGTGTGTGTGTGTGTGGGCCACCTCCCGCTGCTGGACCCACTCGCGCACAGCACAGCGCTCCACTTTCTCCTTCCCCCCTCTCACCGCTCTCCCTCTCTCTCTTTCATCCCCCAGTCCTGCCCGTCAACCTGGTCGGCCAGGGCGTCCGCCTGGGCGCCGCCGCCGCCAGCCTGCCCGCCTCCCCCTCCCGCACCGGCCGCGCCCCGCCGCCGCCGCCCTCCTTCACCTCCTTCTCCAAGTTCACGCTCACCAACCTGCCCCGGGGGTCACCCCTCTACTGGGTCGCCTGGGCGTACGCCTGGGTGGCGTGCGGGTACGTCATGTGGCTGCTGCGCCGGTATTACCGGGCGTACGTGGTCCTGCGCCAGCGCTACCTGACGGGCGGGGAGGAGGGGCTGGCCCGGTGGCATGAGGCCTACCTGGAACGGGCGGCGGAAGCGGAGGCCGCCCGGCGCGGCCCGCCCGCTCCCTCCTCCTCCTCCGCCGCCGACCACCCGCCCACCTCCCCGGGCGCGGCGACCGCCCGCGCCTTTGCGGGCGCAGGCGCGGGCGTGGTGGCCGCCCTCAAGTCCGCGTTCGCCCTGTCCGGCGAGTTGGACGCGCTGGAGGCGGCGGAGGGCGGGGGCGGGGCGGAGCCGCCCCCGCGCCGGGCGGCGGCGGGCCCCGGCGGGCCGGCCACGCCCGCGGGCGTCGCCGGGGCGGCCGCCCGCCAAGCCCAGCGCCTGTTCAGCCTGGAACGGGAGGGGCGGCGGGCGACCGCTCCCGGGCACCACCACGGCGGCGGCGGGCCGGGCGGCGGGGGCGTGCGCCGGCGGGCCACCACCAGCGGCGGCGGCGACGGGGGTGGCGGCGGCGGCGGCGGCGGCGGCGGCGGCGGGGCGCCCCCCCCCCCGCCAGCACCTCACCACCGCCCGCCCTCCGCCCACCATTCCGCCCACCATTTCTCCGTCCCGGGCGCCCTGCCACCCGCCGCCGCGGAGCAGCCCATGCAGAGGGACGAGGAAGCAGGCGGCGACGGCGGCGCCCACGCCCACGCCGGCCGCCCTCCCTCCCTCCGCCTCCCCTCCCTCCGCCTCCCCTCCCCCGCCACCGCCGCCGCCGCCGCGGGGGGGGGGGGCCTTGACGACGCGGCCTTGCCCCCCATCCCCGTGGCGTCGTCGGGGCCCGTCTCCCGCCTGGAAACCGCCCCACCCCCAGGCGATGCGGGCCGGGAGCGGCCCCTGAAATGGTGGGCGGCCGCGCCCGAGTGGGGCGCGGGGGAAGGCGGGGAGGAGGAGGAGGAGGAGGAGGAGGAGGACGGCGGCGGCGGCGGCCCGCCCACCACCGCGCTCGCGCCCGGTCTGTCCGACGCCCGGGACGCGGCCGCCCTGTCCGCCATCGTCGCCGCCAAGCCCAGCGTGTACGACCGCAAGCGCATCAACACGACCATCGAGGAGGAGGTGACGACAGATGATGATGAGGGCGGTGAAAGCGATGCGAGCGAGGAGGCGGCCGAGGCGGCCGAGGCGGCGACCGCTGGTGGTTTTTTCCGCCGCCGCCTTGGCACCCCGGCCTCGCCCGCGCCCAGGCAGCCTCCCCCCGCCCCGCCCCGCCGTAGGACCCGCACCGTGCGTGTCTCCGTTGCCGCCCAACAGTACGCCGTGCTCGTCATGGACGTGCCGGACCTGGTCGGCGACCGGGCGGCGGTGCGGGCGCGGGCAGCGCGCGCGGGCGCGGCCGGGCCGGCGTCGCGGGTGGCCGCCGCCCTCCTGGCCTGCCTCTCCCACACCATCCTGGGCAAGCCCCGGTCGGCCGTGTCGGCCGAGGTCCTGGCGGCCGCCCGGGACCGGGCGGCCGCGCGGAGCGAGGGCGGCGGGCTGCTGGGCGGCGGGAAGGCGGCCAGCGCCCCGCCCCGCCCACGCACGCGGTCGCCCTCCCCCAAAAGGAGCGCGACCGCTGGTGCCGCGGGCGGTGGTGCCTTCGCCTCCACCTCCGCCACGACCCCGGCCCGGGGCATTGGCCGGCCCCGCCTGGGCGCGTCCGTGGAAGAACTGCTGGACGATGACATCCCGATTGAGCCTCTGGCGGTCGTGGAGGAGACCTTGTGAGTGTTAAAAAAACGGAGCGGGAGGGAAGGGGGGTGTTTCTGTTCCCGCGCGCCCGCTCGCTCTTCAACCCTCACCCCCCTCTCCCCTCTCTCCATTCTTTTACAGCCGCCGCCTCTTCCCGGACACCTTCCTGCGCGCGATCCCCGTCCACAAGCACAGGGAAGTCGACCTGCTGCTGCTGCGGTGGGACCGGGCGTGCGACCGGCTGGAGGCCCTAGAGGCGGCCGCCCGCCGGGCCAGGCGGGCGGCGGGCTTTGCCGCGTCGAGGGCGGCCGCAAAGGCCGCGGCGCGCGTGGCGGCCGCCCACCCCGGCTGCCCCGCCTCCCCCACCTCCATCGCGGCCGCCGCGTCCACCGCGTCCGCGGCGGCCGCCCCGCCCCCGCCCGCCGCCTGGCGCCCCATGGTCCACACCCGATGGTGCGGCCTGGGCGGGCCGCGCGTGGACGCCCTGGACGCGGCGGCGGCGGAGGTGCGGTCGCTCGAGGCGGCCGTCGCGGCCGCGCGTGCGGCCGCGCTGGCCGCCCGCCCCTCGCCCTCCTACTTTGTCTTCTTCTCCTCCCAGCGGGACGCCGCCATCGCCGCCCAGGCGGCCCTGCAAGCCGAGGACGGCACCTCCTTCCGCGTCCTGCCCGCCCCGGGGCCGGAGGACGTGTGCTGGGCGACGCTGTGGATGCGGTGGGCAGAGCGGGACGCCCGCCGCCTGGCCGGGCTGCCCCTCATTGCGACGCTCATGGTGCTCCCGATCGGCTTCTTCCTGGGCGGCGCCGCCCAGCTGCCCGCCTACGTGTGCCGCCTGCCCCGGTTTGGCGGGTCGGGCCTGTGCACGCGGTCCACGCTGCGCGTGGCGGCCACCCTGCTGCCCCCCGTCGCGCTGTCCATCTACCAGGGGGTCATCCTGCCCAAGCTGCTCTACTGGGTCGCCCTGGCGGAGGGCCAGCACGTCGCGCTCTCGGCCATGGACCGCCGCATCGCCCGCCTGTACTTTGTGTGGGATGTGATCAACGTGTTCCTGGGCTTCGTGCTGGGGGGCAGCCTGTTTTTTGAGCTGGACACGGTGAGACAAAAAGGGGGAGAAGAAGAGAGAAGAGATCTCTCGGGGTTGGGGGGTCGGTCGCGCCTCTTCCCTCTCGCGCCTCTTCGCCTCTCCCTTTTCTCTCCATCTTCTCTCAACCCCCTCTCGCACGCACCCACCTCGCCCTCCCTCCCCCCCCTGCCCCGCAGCTCATCAAGGACCCCGCCGCCCTGCCCGCCCGCCTCGGCCAGGTCGTCCCCCAGGTCTCCAACTACCTGCTGAACTACCTGGTGCTCCAGGGCTTTGCGCTGCTGCCCCTGCGCTTCCTCTTCCCGCACCCGGGCGTCCTGGGCGACCTGGCCCGCCTGGCCGGCTTCTGCACCGCCCGCACCCCGCACGACCGGGCGGACGTGCTCTGGCCGCACTCCGTCCGGTACGGCAAGGAGGTTGGCGCGCTGCTGCTGGTGTTCGTGGTCGCCCTGGCCTACGCAGCGACCGCCCCGCCCATCCTGCCGATCGCCTTCCTCTACTTTGCTGGCGCCTGGGCGTGGTGGCGGTATTCCGTGCTGTACGTGTGGGAGCGGGCGTACGAGAGCGGGGGGCGCCTGTTCGACGTCGTCTACTCCTCCCTCGTCTGGTGCCTGTTCATCTTTGCCTTCTTCACGGGCTGCATCTTCCTGGCCGCAGGCGCGTACGCCCAGGCGACGACGCTCTGGTTTGTGCTCATCCCCCTCATCTACTCCTTTGACTCCTCCCTCAAGGGCCGGTACGGGGCGGCGACGCGGGCGGGCACGCCCCTGGAAGCCGCGGCCTCCGCCCCGCCCGCGGACGTGCCCCGGGAGGTCTACACCCCGCCCGCCCTGCGCCCGCGGGCGGCGGGCTGGCACCCGGAGGTGGGCAAGGCGTGGGAGGGGTGGAAGGCGCCGATGTATGCGACGTGAGGGAGTGGAGAGTTTATCTGTAAGTAGCGTTGATGTGTTAACACCCCCTTCCGGCGTTGCGGCCCGACACCCTGCCTCAATAATTGGTGCGCACAAACCCCCTCCTCTTCATCATCAGCGCCCACGCCGGGTCCACCGGCGCCGCCGCCCGGAGGCGCCGCCGCACGTGCGGGGGCTTGCGCGTGCGGCGGTGCGCGTGGCCAGCGTGGTGGCGCACAATCAACGGCACGGCGCCGCCCGGGGCCAGGGTGGAGGCGGTGCGCTTGAAGCGGCGTTTCCAGGAGGAGACCGTCTTCATCTTGCGCCCGGCGGAGCGGGTCTGCTTCTGAGAGGTCGAGGCGGACCGGGACGGGCCCAGGGACGCGGGGGGCAGGAGGCGTGTTTTGGGGCCGGCGATGGTGGCGGGACCACCGCCAGGGCGCGTCAGGGAGGCGTGCGCGGGCGGGGGCCGGCCGGCTGGCGTGGCGCGGGTGCCGCCCCGGCCGCAGGCGGCCGCCGCCGCCCAGAAGGCGCGGGCGGGGGCGGCGGGCGGGCCCAACAGGAAAGGGAGCCTGCTGGTGGGGGCCGGGGCCGAGGTTGATGGGAGGGGCAGCGAGTTGAGCACGCCGCCGGCGAGCGCGTTGCTCGCTCCCGTCCGCCCGCTGCATGAGGCACCTCCACCGGCGGCCAGGCGGGCTGCAACCAGGCCAAGCGTCCGCCTGATCATAGGGTGGTTTGGGCGTGTCGTTGGCGAGGGGCCGTGTGTGTGTGTAAAAAAAAAGGGGGGGAGAGAGACCCGATCGGCAAGTGATTTTTTTTTTCGTTTCTTCTCACAACCCCACGCGCGCCGCCGTCCCTCTCCGCTCACACACGCCTCCT
>Ga0315274_10011132_pt1 | contig 12898 bp, 12 predicted proteins | sample YL17G02_20_MG_FD_203700 | JGI IMG/M metagenome (GOLD analysis project Ga0315274, IMG submission 203700) | Sediment microbial communities from Yellowstone Lake, YNP, Wyoming, USA - YL17G02_20 | ecosystem: Environmental > Aquatic > Freshwater > Lake > Sediment | place: USA: Wyoming | collected... | reverse complement strand
GTCTATTATGAGATTGAGGAGGAATCGGGCGGCAAAAGATCCATTCAGGGAAGGGATTACCTGCCAACTGGCACACCGCTTGCAATGCCAAGCAGCGAAGAACCTCTTCCCAAAGACGCGCCTGTCATTGAACTATTCTGGCGACCGGCATGAGCATGTGTATGGAGAACTGGGTTATACCCGGCTCAGGTCCGGTTGTTAGACCAATTAGGGTGCCGCAGTCGGTGTAAGTGTGGTTGGATTCTTGTGGACGAAGAAGTCCTCAAGAGTGAAATCCTGTCTTACGGACAAGAAAAACAGATGTAATCAGATTCCACAGTAGAGAGAGGCTCGTCCTCTTTCCTCAGCTCTTTCTTCTCAAGTTCGGCCTGTATTGAGCCCAGTGTATGCGGTTGAGAGTCCAACCCTTGTTGCGTTTTCCCCATAGACTGATTAGGAAGCCTACGTCATGTGCGGCCTATCAACGCCATCAATGGAGGCGGCCATGTGTCAAAGGAACCAATCTACTGGGGGTCTTGGAAAGGACGTGTAATCAAGGCGATAGCTATCGACGGAGCACGCACTTGGCCAGAGGTAAGAGGGCTCACCGGTCTGTCGGAGAAGTCCCTCAACAGAGTCCTGAGTGAACTGTACGATGTGCATGCAATCTACCAGAATCCAAAGGGCACATATTGGGTGGACAAAGATCTCTATTCCGAGTATGCCGATTTCTTCAAGGGCGCCCCAGAACCGAAGGCAAAGGCAACGCCGAAGTTCGTCGAGAAGAATCAGGAAGAGCTCACTAGATACATCGACAAATGGAAAGACCTGAAGAAGCTCTCTTTCGATCTCGGAAACAAGCATTTCTTCATGGCGGCTCGATACCTCGACGAACTGTCAAAGGACCTCATCACTGAAGCGAAGACGGAGGTCTTAGTCGTCAACCCGTATGTGGAGATGTGTGCCCTTAGCGAAACAATGAGAGAAGTGTCAAAGAAAGGAGTATCAGTCACTCTGCTCACACGACCGCCAGAAAGCGACTCCGAACAGTACCGAGAGAGCAAGAAGGAATACCACTCCAACCTAAGACAAGATGGCGTAATCGTTGTCTACAACAAAGCGGTACATGCAAAGATGACGCTAATCGACCGAGCAGTAGCCATTGTATCATCCATGAACTTCAACCCAAGATCATCAGGAGGGGCATCTTGGGAAGCTGGACTTGTGACGATCGACAAAAGGGTCGTTGATGAGGTGTTGGATGCCGTGTTCGAGGTCTTGGACAAGCCAGAGTCGAAAGGATCCTGAGTCTAGCTTGTGCGCACCTGAGCGAACCCGGGCAAATCAAGATTGGCCTAACAGTCCTGTAGATCTGTGAACCTTTATCTGCATTCCTGTCAAAGAACCTTGGAGGGGAACAAATGAGTTCAGTGAGTTTCAGCACTGGGTCGAAGACAGAGAATGGTGTGTACCTTGCATTTGGAGTTGTAGTCGCGCTCAGCGCAATTCGGCTCTTCTCACCGCAGATTCTCGAGAACCCGCCTGTGGCGCTGGCCGTCGTGGCGTTCTGGGGATCAGTCGTTGCGTCCATGGCGTTCCTCATCAGAATCGACAGAGTGGTCACTTGGCTGGTCAGATGGGCGACTCTGCGAAGGTATGGAGCCAACCTTAGAAACCAGATACTGACTGCAGACATCGTCCTCCCGGTCTGGGAACTTGCAAGTACCGACGTATGGCATTTGCCCGATGAAAAGGCAGGAAACATGCTCTCACAGATCTTGGAGGGACCAGACTCAAGGGAAGACATCTGGACACTGAAGGGGGCGTTCTACTTTGCGGTTTCGCTTCCTCTGCTATTCTATGCTGCAAGCATGATATCGCTTGAAACCTATTCCCTCATGTTAGTGCTCGAAGTCGCGACGATATTGGTGGCACTATACGATTTCCGTGGGTTCCTCAAACGCTGTGCCAGTCTTGCCGCGTTTCGATACTTGTCAGAAACCCGATCAGTTGTTCAGCTCAGGCGAAAACACAAGGAAGGATTGGGCAACACGACCGCGGGTGCACCCTTTACAAACGAGATCGTGGATGATGTTCTCGACGACTTGGAGTCCATGATTGTGAGAAGAGACTGGAAAGGATTCAATAGAAGACTGGGATATCTTCTGGAGGATTTCGAGGGCGAGCTGAAATCGTCAGAGAGCGGACTGTCCAAGGAATACGTGAAAAGCTGGGCAAGGGCCGTCATGGCAGGGAGCGAGGAGAACCGCAAGAGAGAACTGGTTCGCGTGCGCGTGATGAAACGAGTGCTAACTCATGCTACAGCTGTGGGTTGTGTGAGTGCTTCCTTGGAGGGGCTCTCAGAACTGCTGAAACCTGAAGATGACAAACTGGGGAATCCGCTTCTGCTTTTCTCAGCTGTTGACTCCGCAGGAATGAGGCGGGATTTCAGCGACCCCATGTTTTCGGCGTTTTACACTCTTTCGCACCCACCTGTGGACAAGTCCCTAGTGGAGATTGTGTTGAAGTGGTATCGCAATAGCAGAAGCGAGTTTGCAGAGGGGTTGCTTAGAGCCGCTGAGCACGTTGATGAGGATCTCAGAGGGAGAATAATCCAGGAACTGATTGGGCAGAATGCTCCTGAAGACATCTGGAGACAGATTCAAGTCTCTTCGGTCGTGACACTGATTAACTATCCAGGAGGAGGGAAGTCCCGCTTCTTGCTCTCTGCGCTTCGAGGGGGGAATCGAAACGTCATCTACCAGATTCTGAAGGATGCCAGAACAGATGATTACGAGTTGGTGAAAGAGGTGATGAGCTATCTCGGTCACAGCGATCAATCACTTGTCATGCAAGCGGTGCTATTCTTCTTCCGAGTTGACACAGCCATGATGAACCAGTTCCTTCTGTATCTTCTAAAGGATGAGGAACCCGTGACTAGATTGAGCGCGGCCAGATTCCTTGGCAGGGTCTTCACGGTCGAAAAGAGTCTGGTCACAACGGAGTTCGAAGCTAAGAGAAAGGCATACAGACCGGCACTGAGCACCGCCCTCACTAATGACAACCCTGGAGTTCGGAAAGCAGCTGTCGCCGCAGTCGAAGAGCTAGAGCTTAATGATAGCGAGGTCAAGGCTCTTCAGTTGCTAGCCGATAGCGATCCAGACAATGATGTGAGATTCGCTGCGAGAAGAGTTCTGGGTTTGAGGGAGAGATAGGATAGTATGGCTATTAGCCACGAAGCACTTGGCTCGGAGTACTTGCCATACAGGCAGGAAGGACAGTCTGGCTAAGGTACGCGAGGAGCAATTCCTCTCAGCCTGTCGTATTTCGCCGCCGACATGTATCAAAATCATTCGGTTGGACATAATCGGACTCGTCATTGCAGTATCCATAATAGCTGAATAGCATACGAAGAGGATAGTCAAATCACCTGTATCATGATTGCAGGAACCGGGTGGAATACGATGCGCGATGAGAGCCGAACCGATTCACAGAAACTCATGACTCACTTCATATTCCTGTCTGCATCGTCAATCGTCTTGGGAGTCACTGTGTTTACACTTGCTCTATCCTTCCTTTTCATCTCTCAACTCGTTTGGTTCGCGGCCACATTAATCGCGGTGACCTTCGTGCAGCTCGGCATCATAGGCGTGAGGTATCGGCAAGGAGTAGAAAAGAGGCATATTGAGGCCAGTTTCACGGAATACTTTCGATTCAACCTTCTCGGGCTTGTGTTCTATGACATTATCTTCGCTTCTGTGACCATTGTTATCATGCTTACACCGGTCTTCGAACAGAATCCAGTTCTATTTTGCGTCGGATACAACGGGCTCCTCATTTCTGTTGTGGTTCTGGTGATGCTCTTCCCAAAGAAACGCCTGCCCATCTGGAAACAGCTTACTCCGCTTGACCGTGGCACACATCCTCTTGTCTGGGACGTGATATCGAGCTCGAATATCAGCGTGAATCTGGTCGCATATACCGAGCTGAGCAGTCTGAAGATTGCGAACGCATTTCAGTCTGGAGCCGGCAGAAACTCCGTCATCGTGCTTTCAAGTTACCTCGAGAAGATTCTGAATGAAGAAGAAACAGGGGCGGTCGTAGCCCACGAGCTGGCACACGTTCTGAAACGGCACTTTCACAAGACTCTGCTGGCTCACACCGTGCTGGCATTCCTTGTCATAAACGCGTACACTGCTCTGACAGCCTTCAATTCTGCTGCGTTGGTTTCGCGAGGTCTGTGGAGTCTAATCGTGGTATTGCTGGCTTCCGTCGCGATCGCTTTCTTCTTGTTCATCTTCCCTTGGATGTCCAGACGGTGGGAAACTGACGCAGATGCGTACGCCTCGCTTCTTGTAAGCCCTGACGCGATGGCTTCTGCACTAATCAAGATAGCAGAGAACAGCTTGGTGTATGGAAGCATCAGCAAGAGGACCGAGTTCTTACGCGATCACCCAGGTCTGGACTCGCGCATTCGCAGAATCTCTTCTAGCCAGGACGGCAAAGGCACGGCGCCCGTATGATTGCAGGGCAATAGAGGTTGAGCATATGATTGTGTCCAAGGTGTGGCAGCGCATTTCCACAGACTGCAGTCGATTGCCTGAAGAGCGGAAAGAGCGCATGCTGTCCGTTCTGTGGTGTGACAATGGACCGATAGCCTGTCATTAACGGAGAGATTCCCGGACTCCGGCCTCGCCCTACTCACAAGAGTGGCAAATGCTGCGTTCGTCTTTCGTGTCCAGAACGGTTTCCTGCGACTGACTGAGTCCAGACACATGCATCGTCATGCGGATACATTGAGGGAATCGTGCAGGCCTCCCTGAACCCCATCGACCTGTAGAACCTTCTCGCCGTCTGGTTCCCCTTCTCCATGAAGAGGTAGACGAACCTGAAACGCTGCCCCTCAGCAGCAAAACGCTCTGTGGCCAACTTCCTCATTGCCTCCACCAGTGCTCTGCCGATGCCCCGCCTTCGCTGTTCTTCTGTCACCCCCATGCTGGCGAGCTCGATGACGCCGTCCTCGACCCCTCCCCTGGTGTCCCACGACAGCGACCCGATGACACGGTCTTCCTGGACACAGACGAGCGTGTTCATCCTGTTCAACAGGTCGTCAGCGAACGCTCCTGCCCTCTTCTCGTCCTTCTCAACGTCCTGAAGATAAATCTGAACGAGCGAGGCACGGTCACTCGTGATGGCTTCCCTGATCCCGAACACAGCACTCATGCAGAGGCCGGCACGATAAATCCATGTCGGGACCACCTGAACACTCGGGTTATATGACCTGATTCTATAGACAGAGTGAGGACGCGTGAGAGTGACTTACAACTTCGTGGCCGTATTGACGGTTTCGATGATTGCTGCAGGTTTGTCGGCGCTTGTTGTCGGCCTGCTGGCGGGAAAACTCCCCATAGCGCTTCCGAAATCGACTATCTGGGCCCTTGGCGCCGCGGTCTGGGTCGTGGCAATCGTGACTGTCTATTCCATATTGACGATTCAACTCAGTGTTTTGCTGGATCCAATCGTGTCTGCCTGTGTTCTGTTGGTGACCTACGTTTCTGCTCGATGGGGTTGTCGGTTCTCAAGCTCAAGAGCGCATGCTGGTCGTTCTACGGTGTGACGATGGACCGGTAGTTTGTGGGAATGCTTCGAGGTTCCGCGCAAGGCATCCAAATCTGAGAGCATCCAAGGCGCCTTGGTGAGGAAAAGTTCACAGGCCGCTTTCTAATCACCTCGAGATGGCTGTGGGGTCATGGTTGAGATAGAGTATTCTACGGTCACCGGGGAGAGAATCAAACAAAAGCTCAGCAACTGGAGTGGGTCACTCGGTCTCTCGGCAAGAGACATTCTGCGCGTCGACCTTAGTCCTCTGTCCCGTAGCAATCGAATTACAGGGCTGAATCTAGCCAAGAACCATCTGAAAGAGATCGATTTGAAGCCCCTGGCCAACTGCGTAAAACTTCGCGAATTGTGGCTTTCCGAGAACGAACTTCAGGACATCGACTTAGAACCGCTGTCAGGATGCACCGATCTTAGGAAGCTCATGCTGTTCCGAAATCAGCTTAGTGCGTTTGACCTTAGCCCGCTCAAGAAATGCCCTAAGCTCGAAACACTGGTTCTCTTTGAGAACCGGTTAGAGAGCATCGATATCGGTCCGCTGTCCGCGTACTCCTGTATCAGACATCTAGACGTTTCGCGCAATCGGTTGCGTGCCATCGACCTGAGACCGCTGTCCAAATGCGAACAACTTCGAGAGCTATGGCTGGAAGACAACCAGATAGAGAGTATTGATCTGCGCCCCCTGGTCGCCTGCAAAAAGCTTGACCGGCTCATGCTTCAAGGCAATCGCATCAAGAGCATTGATATCTCGCCTCTTTACGCCTGTACATCTCTCTTTAGCCTAAGGATAGATGATGACTGCGAACTGAGGACCCTTGAACGACTACGTGACACGTATCCAATACCATACGCAATCACGTTGCTTGCCCAGCGGCCTAACTGGTACTATGGTTCTCAACCCTCCACTGTTGCTGCCGCCGCGGCTCCTCCTGAGAAGCCGAACGCATGGTTCTGTCCAAGATGCGGTGCTGTACTTCCACAATACGCCGTCGATTCCATGAAGAGTGGGAAGAGTGCGGTTTGCCCATTCTGCAGTGCGACGATTGACCGATAGACGGCAATGAGAAGAGAGATCCGCGGGCCTGACTTCTTGCCCTACAGACAAGAGAAGCAAATCTGAAGCCATGTCGCTCCGTCGACATAGAGGTTGGAGAGAGGGATTCCTAGAGCGGTCAGGATGGCATGTCTTCGTCAATGAGTTCAGGAAACGGCGATGAGTGAGCGGAGTCTTCGGGGGGAATAGATGGTCACCGACAGCTCCAGTAACGAGTCTAATGGCCGCCAAGTCGGACAGAGAGGTCAGACATAGTAGCGTGCCAAACGACAACAGGTGTTGTCGTAATTCTTAAGACCAAGGTCGAGAGACAGTCTATTCTCTAACTGGCCATTTGTATCCTGACATCACATGGGCAGGTGGAATGCACACGAAAGAAAGGGAGGAAGACACATCGATAGATGAGCAAGCGGAGGTCGACGCCCAACTCAGAGGGAACACTCTGGTCGTGTATTGGTACATGCTTCGATGCAACAAGCCGCTTGGAGCCCGTGAGATACAGAGAGCCGTAGGGCTCTCAAGCTCAAGTTTGGCCTTGCACCATCTCAACAAGCTGATAGAACTCAGACTGGTTGGAAAGGACGAGGAGGGTGCATATGTCGTTACGAGAAGAGTGAATGCGGGGCTCCTTGGATTCTTCATCGGCACAGGACGGCTGCTCTTGCCGAGATTCGTCCTCTATGCAGTCTTCTTCACTGGGATCCTCATCTCCTCTCTGCTGGTCTTCTTCCCTCGTTTCGACGCAGTGCTGGTGACTCTGCTTGTGAGTCTAGTATTTGTCACTCTCATCTTCTGGTTCGAAACAGTCAGGATGTGGAGGGCCCAGCCGCTCTAATCCTTGCTCAGATGTGCTCAGAAACTAGATTGAATAGACAACGATGAAGATGGTTTGGCTGGGTGTTCACAGCACGAAACGTCGATCCGGGAACAGATCTGCTGCAGTCGTTATGGTGTTCCTGTTCACTCTGGGGATGCTCGTTCCCGTCATAGCGGCTGGCGCCGCCCCGTCGCATCTAGTCACGATGGGAGGAACACCTATTCAGGATTCTGTCTTCAACGAGATTGCCACGCAGGTTCAGGATGATGCCATGCTTCCGGGAGGAGCCGCCGAACCCACCCTGAACGGTATTCGATTGCCCATTGATTACTCGGGACTTGAGAGAGTAGACGAGTCCGTGGCTGCCGAAACCATGTTGCAGTTTGCCGCTCAGTCATCTTACCTCACAGACCAGAATCTCACGAGAGACGTGGTCTGGACGTGGGACAATCCTACTTACTGGCCGCTCAGGTTCTTTGGACCCAATGTCACAGTGTACGGAGCAGTGAACGCGTTCTCCGGAAAGGTAATCGACTTTCAGATTGCCTGGGACTACTCACATGGTTCTTCGCCCTACTGGAGAGAATACAACGGGACAGACCCAATGTCAAAGGCGGAAGTTGAGGCACATGCCCTCGAGTTTCTAAAGAACAACAACTATACTCTCGATGTGTGTTCGAGGTACATAGGACCCCAGGTGGAGCGCGGCATCCAGTATGTGAGCCAGTACGTCTACAAGCTGCGCTTCTTTGACATCATCAGCGAGGTATTGGTTTGGGGAAATGTGATAGAGCTCGACGTCGACATTGATACAGGAGAAGTGGTGAGTTTCTGGTACCACTGGGTCTTCGTTTCAAGCATCAGTACATTGGCCTCGATGAGTGGCGGCTGGGCAGAAACAATGGCGTTGATTCATCTCAGAGCCCTGAACGAACCGATCGCATCTGTCGAGTCTTCGGTGCTCTTACTGAGCGAAGATGGATCGGGTGACTCCGATGACTACAGGCTGACATGGGCGGTTTCAGTAGATAGCGAAAGAGTGGGATCGGTATATCTGGACGCCGTAACCGGAGAGGTGCTGTCTGTCAGCTACTATATGCTTGCTTCACCGATCCTGGAGTCCTCACCGCAACGGACTCTGGCGCCCCTATGGTTTTTCATTCCTGTGGTGTTTCTTCCCTCTGCAGTCACTGGTCTGGCCGCATTCAGACTTGCCAGAAGAAGAGTCTGGAAGAGCTTACCTGAATCCGATGCAGAACCGTCGCCGTCAGAGAGACCCTGAAGGAAAGTAATTCTCGGAGACCCTAGCACCTCGTGTCATCAAGCATGCAGTCAGCTCGTTCACTTCACTGGGCCGCTTGGCGACTGCTCGGGGCGGAAGCTGTGAGTAGACTTGCAGGGATTCATGGAGATTAGGTTACTCGATAGCGTCTGGCCGGTTGCTCCTATGGCTACCCTGCATCCCGGGCGAAGCCCATCGTCCGTCTGCGGTCTTGAATGAGCTGCCTGAACAGCTGGATGTGAGGTATAACAGGCGTGAGGAGCTTTGTGTCCGGGCAGAAATCTGATGAGCTATTGAGCTCTGAGACCTGAGCGGGGAACGCAGGCTGGACTTCGTGGTGGGATACGACCTGAGCAAGTTCAAGAAGTACTACAGGACGCTGGAGGATCTTGGTGCGTTTTACAAGAAGCACGGACTAGCAGAGACAGAACGCATCGAGCTCCAAGACTGTGAACGCCATTGTCACTCTGACTTCTTCTTGGTCGAGGTCTTCTTCTTGGCAGCAGTTACCTTCTTCACATGCATAGCCTATCGCCTCTCGTGGGCCTCATCGCACATCGCCCTATCCATGCGTGCGTCGAGCATATGCGCCTGCCTCTCTGCGATTGGTCACGCAGTACCGGAGTCATGAATACACGGCCACACTCTGACCGCTATTCTGCTACGGTGGGATGTCGGTCTGCTTGAAGTACATGAGGTAGTTGCCAGGGCAGAGCACCACCACAGTGGGATCGCCGATGAACCCGGAGAATCCAGCAATCAGGTCCTCTGCTAGAACTGTCAGGCCACTGCTGTTGTATTCAGCGACCGAGATCCCCTCAGACCCAAGATAGTATGTGTGGAACCTACCATCTATCTCATGTGTCGAACAGAGTATGCCCGGGAAACTGAAGGTGCTATCTATCACAAGGGGCATTGAGATGGACGTCCCATTGGCCTTCAACAGTGTGCTTCCCTGATTCACGAACAGGATCCACTCGGTCGGGCTGTAATGAAAGAGGTCCGGGTCTGTTATGTGGGCCTCGCTAAACAGAATGGCATCCTCGACGAAGTTGACTCCGTCGGACGAGTGAGCGGTCACGATATTCGCTAGGTCTTCCCCTAGGTTTCCGAGATAGGTGAGCCGTATCAGTCCATCATCGACTATTGGGTTGGGATCGACAGGGCGCGGACTGTTCGACCCTGAGATCGCCACATCATACAGAACGAAGCTTTTGCCGTAATCATCGCTGATGGCCACACTCAGTTTCTCACCACACTCAGCATTGACGAAATAGAGGTAGATCTTGCCGTTGTAGTACACGCCCCCCGGGACAGATGCATGATCGAAGATGATGGTATTATTGACCGTCCAGCTCAGACCATTGGCCGATGTGGCAGAATAGACCCTATGATAGTACGGCGGCTGAATATCGCATCTCGGCCAGAGTGCGAACGCCGCCACGACCACGACCGCCACTACCCCCACTGCAAGGATGAGGATCTCAGTCCCTCTCTTCGACGCCACAGTCATCACTCCATGAGACTGACGAAGCATCCACTGGCTGCCACATAAGCATTTGGAGTGATGACATCATACCGGCTCAGGCTGACTTGGAGCCATCTGACAAGATGCCATTCCGGATGGGCATCGTCTGGTCAGCTCGGTTCGGACGGGCTCCTCACGAGTCACATCAGCACGGTGCTTGCGGTCATTGGAAGAGCCGTTCTCTCTCAGTTCTAGGACGATATAAGGAGAAGAGAAGAGCAGGCGGTGTCTGCTGGCAATCACTAGTCATCGCACAAGGACATAGAGAATCCCTGGCCCCCGAACACATCCCCCTGCCCAGCCGTTTCTCAGGGCTTCCTCTTGGTCAGTATGCTTCCGGCTGAGGTAGCTATCACAGCAACTCAGTCAATGAACACCACTGGCCTGTTCCTTGAATCTCTCGGACTTGCAGTCCTCAATCGTGCTGGCGAATGCGGTCGGTCCTCATGAGATACTGCAATCAGCACCATGCTATCACATTGGCGACTTGTCCGACGGTCAGACCGTTTACTGAGAGATACGCGTAGAACTTCCCACCCAGTGACAGTCGAAGAGGTCCGATTGGTACGTTCTGCAGCAGCTCATGCATTGCGAACCCGTCATCTTCTGCAGCAAGGTAGTATGTCATCAGACCGTGTTCGTAGTCATACTCGGCAAAGACCACCGTTGATCCATCACCCGACAGAACAGGATAGGAGTAGTCACCGGATGCAATGGGTGTTGTCGTATTAGTGAGCGTGTCGTGGAGCAGTACTTGCGGGCTGTCAACGTCTTCGCGTTCCAGAATGAATAGGACTCTGTGGCGAGACCCCCAGAGCCCATGGAAGACATCACCCGAGTCAATCTCTACGACCTCATCGCCTACAAGTTTCATTATGGAGACCGAGTCCGACCTTCCGACAAAGAAGCAGGAGTCAGGAGCGACAAGGCTACCGCAGAGTGCAGACACCGGTATCTGGGAAACGATCTCACCAGAGGAGGTGAGAGCAACCATCGGGCCCCCTGCGAGGGGTATGTCTACGATCCCCTCCCTCACTGCAGCTCCAGTGGCTGAATGGAAGGCGCCCCAGATGTAGAGATGCCCCTCCGAGACCGAACCATGAGCACCTGCTCTGAAGCCTGCCTCGCCCGGCGTGCTCGCATACAGGGTAGCGATTATGCCAGTTGAGAAATCAAGTTCGAGTATCTTCGAGCCGCCGTCACCGACGATTATGACCCCCTCGCGTCCCGGTATGGTGAGCACGTTGGTCGCCTCTGCAACAGGAATCGGGAAGTGACGGACGCGGACATTGTCCATGTCGTCAGAATTCAGAACGACGAGTTCTCGATGCCTGCCTGCCGAAGCCTTCCCTGAAAGAAGGAGCAACTGAGGACAATCGAGCCAGCAGATCAAGCCATCCTAAGGGCGGCGTGACGGCTGAATCATCCCCTCAGACAAGAGAAAAGGATGTAGTCTATGTCTGTCGTGAGAGAAGCTCGTCCACTGTCCTTTTCTTCACACGTGCACGTCCACGGAGATGACCCAAATGGCAGCAATCATCAGAAACAGCAGACCTGAGGACTGGCCTGATCTGGAAGACATCATTCTGAACGCTGAGAACTTCGGTCCCGAGTTCTTGCAGTATGAAGAACTGAGAATCAGTGTTTCGAACCTCGAACAATATCGCCGATGTCTTCATCCGAGAGCTTCAGCTTGAATACATGTTCGAACTTGTCCATCTTGGGCTGAATCACCAAACGGCAGTAGGCCTGATTGGGGTTTCTACGATAGTAGTTCTGGTGATAGTCCTCCGCTGGGTAGAACCTCTTGAATGGCTTGATTTCCGTCACGATTGGATTCTTCCAGACACGGCTGACATTGACTCTGGCGACCGCGGCCCCAGCAGCTTTCTTCTGTTCTTCATCATGGTAGAGTATGACAGAACGATACTGCGTGCCGACATCGTTGCCTTGACGGTTCAGAGTGGTCGGGTCGTGGATCGTGAAGAACACTTCGAGCAGTTCGTCATAAGTGATCTGTTCCGGGTCATACTCAATCTGACTGACCTCGGCATGGCCTGTCCGGCCTATGCTCACCTGCTCATATGTGGGATTCTCAACAGTTCCGCCCGAGTATCCGGAAACCACAGAAGCGACGCCCTTTAGCTGTTGATATACAGCCTCAGTGCACCAGAAGCAGCCTGCACCGAACGTGGCGAGTTCCATACTTTGGCTCGCCTGCGAGCGCTATTCAATGATTGGAAAGCGGAACTCCTGAGTGATTGCGACTGCAGGCGGTGCTCTCTCACCTGAGGCAGTCAATTGCCTGAAGAGTGGAAAGAGCCATGTTGTCCTTTCTGCGGAGTGACGATGGACAGATAGCCGTGGGGATGCTCCATGCTTCAGTGGAAGACCGTCGAATCGTAGGGCATCGACGCGTCCTGCGCGAGAAAGAGTTCAAACGTATTCCCTCTAATCACTCCAAACCGGATGCGAGATCATGGTTGAGCTGGAGTATTCTAGATACTCAGCTGTTGGTCCTTTGGTCTTCATTCTATTCTGGCGCACAAGAGAATTGCATAGGAATATTGGACACCTGATTATCCGATTAGGCTAATCAGGTATCCATGAGATAGTAGAGTA
>Ga0315274_10011130_pt1 | contig 12898 bp, 14 predicted proteins | sample YL17G02_20_MG_FD_203700 | JGI IMG/M metagenome (GOLD analysis project Ga0315274, IMG submission 203700) | Sediment microbial communities from Yellowstone Lake, YNP, Wyoming, USA - YL17G02_20 | ecosystem: Environmental > Aquatic > Freshwater > Lake > Sediment | place: USA: Wyoming | collected... | reverse complement strand
TCGTCCCTATGGGACTTCACTTATGATTCGTGATACCGGCGATAAATCGCCGGTCTATTTTCGAATATCCCTATTGGGATCTTCACATAAATCTGCCCCTTGTTCATAAGTTAGCGCTTATGCCCCAGCGGGGAGAGGGGAGGGTGAGGGGGCCTCCTGTTAAAAAACTAAATGCGTTTGTATTAGTACGGAAGCCATCTTTGCTTGGGAAGATTTGAAGAAATACACTCTGTTTCGAATGTGGAGATAGGCTGAAATGGAACCTACTAAAATTGTCGTACATTATCTCAATGGTGAGGTGATAAAAGGCTTTACCCAAGATTTCTTTCCAAACAAACCCCTTTTCCACCTTTATCCGATTACTGACCCCACGGGCGAGGCAATCGAGGTGTTAATGAAAGACCTGAAGGCCCTGTTTTTTGTTCGGGATTTCAATGGGAACTCTCAGTATGCTGAGCGGAAAACTTATGTCGAGGGAGAAAACACTCTGGGAAGGAAGTTGGAAGTGATATTTACGGATGATGAATTGCTTGTTGGTTCAACTTTGGGCTACGACCCAAGCCGACAAGGCTTTTTTCTCTTTCCAGCAGATCCCGAGAGCAACAATCTAAGGGTATTTTCAATTACCTCCTCAGTGAAAAATATCCGTTTCCTATAACTCTACCTCCCACGAACTGTAATTTTAATCGCCTCTTTTGAAATCTATGTAATCAAGAGAGCGTTTAGTAGTTCTTTAAAGCCCTCCCAACATTTGTCTTGACATTGGGTGTTAGCTAAAATTTAAAACTGGACACCTTCTCATATCCTCTCCCCGTTGGGGAGAGGATAAAGGTGAGGGGGATTTCATAGATTCCACCCTCACCCCAACCCTCTCCCGCCAGCGGGAGAGGGGGATCTGTTAATCTTGATCATCTGATCCTCATATCGGAGTTAATCACTGGGCAATGCTCATTACAAGGGGATTAGGTGTCCATTTTTAAATTTTAAATCCGCCAAAAACTGTCCACTTTTAATTCTTAGACTTTGTCTTGACATTGGGTTGACATTAAGTTAATAACTTTTTGTTTTTATTGATATCATTTCATCACACTTTGGTAGGAGGTATCAAATGAAAAGAGAAGATTATCTTTTCATAAAAAGATTTTTATGGGGGTTGATTCCTTTTGTTATTCTCTTATTCTCAATCTCCTTAGGATATGCGGATTGGACTCCTGTTAGTCTTCCTGATGTGAGTCAAAACTGGGGACTCTCTGGGGTTCACTTCACCTCCTCCAATGAGGGCTGGGCAGCAGGAATTGATTATACAAATAAAAGAGGAACGTTACTCCATTATCACGATGGTTCTTGGACATCTGATACTCCTCCTGATGTAAGTCCGAATTGGGGACTTTACGGTGTTCACTTCACTTCTGCCAATGAAGGATGGGCGGTAGGGGTCGATTACTCTAATCAAAGCGGTGTCCTGCTTCACTACCAAAATGGTTTTTGGACCTCTGTCACTCCCCCGAATGTGAGTTTAAATTGGGGGCTTTATGGTACTCAATTTATCTCCATCAATGAAGGATGGGCAGTAGGAGTTGATGACTCAGATCAAAGAGGGGTTTTGCTCCACTATCAAAATGGTTTTTGGACCTCTGTCATTCCCCCCAACTTAAGTTTAAACTGGGGACTTTATGGTACTCACTTTACCTCCATCAATGAAGGATGGGCGGTAGGCATTGATTATACAAATAAAAGAGGGGCATTGCTTCAATACTACAAAAATCCAAATGAAAGAATAAGTATTTGGACAGTCACCCCCCCACCGGATATAGACTCAGATTGGCAACTGAGTGATGTCCATTTTATCTCTTCCATTGAAGGATGGGCTGTTGGGGCGGATCACACAAATAAAAGAGGAGCTTTACTTTATCATCTTAATGGTATTTGGGCAAACATCATCCCCCCTGAGGTAAGTTCGGATTGGGAGCTTCAGGGTGTTTTCTTCACTTCCTCGGGCGAAGGATGGGCTGTTGGGGTTGATCATATAAATAGAACAGGAGTTTTACTCAAATATCAAAAAGGTTCCTGGACCGTCGTCCCCCCTCCTGCGGTGAGCTCAGATTGGGAACTCAACGCTGTTCGTTTCATATCCTCCAATGTGGGGTGGGCTGTTGGAATTGATCACACAAATGAAAGAGGAGCTTTACTTAAATATTCCTCTTCGGCATCCGAGACCATCTCCACACCTTCAATCCCCAATGGTCCAACCAATGGTATCCCTGGGACAATTTACAACTATTCCACGGAAGGGGCCACTTCCAGCCAAGGTCACTCGGTCCAGTATTTCTTTGACTGGGGAGATGGTACAAACTCAGGATGGCTTCCTGTCGGTGCTTCTAGTGCCTCAAAGAATTGGCCTAACCCCGGACTTTACGCCGTAAAAACACAGGCTCGATGTTCTGTACATACCTCTGTGGTATCCAAGTGGTCTTCAGGACTCTCTGTCAATATTTCTAATGCCCCTGCTCCCATTAACCTTCTCTCCCCTGCAAATAACACACATTATGAAGCCTGCTCTTTATATTCCCTTCCCACCTTTGCCTGGACCGTAGGAGAATCCTTTAGTAGTTATGAAATACAATTCTCTAAAACCGAGAGTTTTAGCTCAATTGCCGTTAAGGTTAAGGCCACATCAACCACCGCCTCCATCCCATCGAATACGTGGAAAACAGTGTTATCGATCCCTGGTGCAAGCGGAGGATCAGTCTACTGGAGAGTGGTTGGGACCCAGGCAAATAAGACAACATTCACAAGTGAAAAGAATTCCATCATGATAGACCCTGCTCAGGCAGTAGGTTCCCCTCTCATCTCAGGAACGACTAAAAGGTCTTTGCCTACTTTGTCTTGGGAAAATAGCTGTAATATAAAGTTTAAGGTTTGGTTTGGGAACAATGAAAATTTCTCTAAAAAGACTGCTCTATCCTTTAATATAAAAAAACCTAATGATAATGGAGGGGTATTTGGAAAGTCTCTCACACGGGATCAATGGACTTCTGTCAGGCGGTTGGCGGGAGATGTCAGCGGTTCGACCATATTCTGGTATGTTGAATCATGGGATGGGGCCAATCGAAATAAAAAAACCGAGGTGATGAGTTTTACGCTCACCGATTAATCGTACCGACTTTTCAGAACAGGCCTTTCCCACGCCTTTTCAAAAAAATAATCTAAGACCTTTTCCGAGCTCTTCTCTTTAAAAAGAGAGAGCTTTACCTCGGGGCCTTTTCTCAGGCTGAAAAAAGATCTCTCTCTAAAAAGCAGTAAAAGCAGGTCGATCCAAGTCGTAGCGTTATCCTCAACCTTAGCCTTAACCTTTCCTTTCAATACTTGATGAAGTTCTCTCCATGTCATCCCCTCATCTAACTCTTTTTCATCCATCTTTCCCTTGATAAAATTAATAGCTCTGGCCAGACGAAAGAGGGTGATGATATCGATCCGATCGAAGTCCTTTGTCTGAATGGGGATGGCACTGGAACGCCATTGGGAAGGGTGGAATGGGAGTATGTTATCACTCTTACATCTCTCAAAAAGAGAGGTCCCAGGGGTAGGATAATAGACACTGGGACCAATGAGAATTCTCTTACCCATCAAATAGATCAATGTGTCCACCATTTCCTCAATTGTTTGGTCTGGCATCCCGAGGATTGCATAGGCAATAACATGAAGACCAACTTGCTCTGCATCTCCCAAAATCTCATCAAAATCTTTCATTGTCTTAGGTCTCTTCATTCTTTGTTTAGTAGAAGGATTCGTGCTGACAAAGGAGAGATTGATGGTGTGAAAACCCGCCTTCTTCATCAACCTCAAAAGCTCTTTATCCAAAGAAGTAAAAGAGACACCGTTCATGGCGGTCAATTCCAGATTTTGCTCTCCGAATGTTTCGGTGATGAGACCCATCAATCTCTTAGCCCGATCTTGATCAAATGTGAAATTGTCATCTTCGATGTCAAAGGCTTGGATGCCATATCGCCCCCTGCAATCCATCATTTCCTGGACAATGTTTTCGGGAGATCGTATCCGAAAAGAGGATCCCATGACGAGATGGGTTGAACAGTATGCACACCCATGGGGACAGCCCCTGCTGGTGATGATCATGGTGGATCGCTTCTTCCTCATCCGATACCGATCCAGATCGAGCAGATCTCTCGCAGGATGGGGAAGGGAATCCAGATCTTGGATAAAGTTTCGAAGGGGGTTGATGCGTATTTCTCCATTTGCCCGATACCCGATTCCATCAATCCCCTTAATTTTTCCCAACCTTCCCTTCTCAATCTTCTCTAAGAGAAGGGGAAAACGAATCTCGCCTTCACCTAAAATGACATAATCGACAAGAGGACTTTTCAAAACCTCCTCTGGATCACAACTGACATGGGCTCCTCCCATAACGATAATTTTCCCCCTATCCCATTCCTTGATGATCCTAACAATCTCCTGTGCCTCACCATGATAAGGTGTAAAGGAGGAAGAGATCCCGAACACATCGGCTTTGGAACCCTGAATCCTCTTTCGGATCTCGTCCCAACCCATTCCAAAATGGTAATAACCGGAATAGAGCTTGAAAGGACTTCGATCATTGAAGGGATAGAAATCTCGAAGGTAGGAGAGTTCAGAAAGGATGGGAATTGATCTTTTCTTTTCTGTCTGGCAGTCAAGGATTTCTGCTTCGTGGCCGTGTGATTGGAGGGAGGCGGCAAGATAGGCCAGACCAATCGGGAACGTCCGAATGGAGGTCTGATAGAAATCCCGGACAGGCGGTTGAATGAGAAGGATCTTCATTGCTTTTAAAGAAGAGCCAAGAAATTATATTAAACAAAAGGTCAATTGTCCATTTCTGGGACGAGGGCTTGAACAATTCATGAGGCTTTTTCCCCTGAATGTCCTCAAAAAAAGGCTATCCATTCCGTTATATTAGAAAAAATTATCGCCTGGATCACTTTGCCGAGTACTTCCTGTACTCGATAGTTAACAGAACCCTCCAAAAGGTGTAGAGTTCGATCAGTAATTGGTGGGGCGAGGTATCCTGGGCGCTATTTTGCTGCCTAAGTCGCTGTCGCCTTCTGCGTAAAAAGCCACATTGTTATTTCTTCCTTAACGAGTCCTTTATTTTCCTTACTTGTGGATAAATAATTTGCGACACCCTGTCGCTTTTTGGTATAATAAGCAAAAGGAGGGCGAACGGAAATGCAAGAAGAAAGAAGATTATTTAATCTCCGCGAACTCGAAAAAATGCTCAAATCACATTACAAAAAACAAAATTCTGATTTAGAAGTATCCTTCAGAGATACTAAATTTGTTACATATGTCATTCATGAAAAGGGTAAACCCTGGGCGCGGTCGTTGACAACAGAAGAGGCATTTACTGAGATAGCAAAGATTCTATTCCCGGATGAGGATGTCCGTATCGTACGAATACAATCTGATCCCCCTAAAGTAGAACTATTAATTGAAAAATCTTAACGGTCCCCTGGACTGAAATTCTATGCCCTACCAATACAAACAAGAACCCTTAAGCGACGACGAAGTCAATCGGCTCACCAATACCTGTGACGCCTTTGGGGAGAAATTCGTTATTTGGACCCTGCTTGGCACAGATCTCATGGTGAGTTCTTTGGGAGGACTTTGGCAACAGCTATTCATCTTGCGGAATGGCCTTTATGGCCATACTTTCAACCTGTAATCTTTAATTTTCTAAGCTTCTTACCCCCGAATGTTAGTAGGTGCAGTCGTCACCCAAGCCGATCATAAACGCTTATCATGGAGGTCCTCCTGTCCCAAGTGGTCACCCAAGAAGCTTTGACACGTCTGCTCGTGGAGAAAGGGATATTTACCAAGGAGGAGTTCTTGGAGATGGTGAAGGTGGTGGATCGGGAGATGAATAGAAAAAGAATCTTTTGATTCAGAATCATATATCACTGGAGGTTACAAATGAAAGGTAAAGTTAAGTGGTTCAATGAGAAGAAGGGATATGGATTCATAACAACGGAAGACGGAAAGGACGTATTCGTTCACTTTTCTGCCATTCAGAGTGAAGGGTTTAAATCCCTCAATGAGGGGGACGGAGTTGAATGTGAAGTCACTCAAGGTCCCAAAGGTCCTCAAGCTGCCAATGTAAAGGTGATTGGTTAAGCTGTGAAGGTCTGAATTTGATCCTGCAGACACTCTTATGTAAGGCCGTGCAATCTTCAGCAATGGAATTTACAGACTGGCTTTGCTGTATACGAAGAATTGGCAGGAGCATGAGAGGCATTCGGAGGTGTATGGTGGGAGAGGGAGGTAGACCTATCGCTTTCTTCCTGTAACTTTTCCTTTCCAAAACTGAGAAATGGGTGTATATTACAATCACAAATGAACAGCCGATAAGCCCGAGGGCGAACCAGGTAACCGATCTGAATCATCTGGAAGGCATATGCAAAGCGTCAAGGATACTATTTGGCGACGTTGGCAGTTGATATTCTTCATACTCCTGGTAGCAATGTTCCCCGGCGTCGCATTTGGTCATGGGATTGAAATGGCTGCTCTTTATGTAGGGGAATACGGTTTAATCATGGGAATAATCACCGGTATCATTTGTACGTTTATATGTACGTTTATACATGTGTCGCATTGGTACGCAATTTCACGATCCTTTGGCCTTTATTTGATACTTCTTGTGGCGTATGGTCTTTATGATATTTCTGGAAATATCTCTTGGTCAGATATCCTCGGAATTGTCATTATGATCCTTGCTTTTGGTTTTGTATTTGGTCTTATACCGCTCTATTTTGGGTATTTTGCAACGTGTTTTGTAATTAAGCGTATCTTTAAAAGATAAGAGGTTAAAAGCAAACTGCCGGACACCACGATCTCTCGTTACCCTTGCCTTCAACTCGTAATCCTCATGTCTGGAATATTGTTCCGGCTATGGAGTAGTAGGTGAAGTCCTCAATCCCCTTTTCTAAGGACTATTTCAGAGATTGCCGAAAAAGCAGAAACCTCCCATTTTTGCTATTCTTGTACCGTTAGAAATCAGCTATTTCCGAGACAGAGAAGACGACTATTACAAACGCACTAAATAAAATGACATTCCCCCCCACCTCACCCTCCCCGCCTACTCCGCCGAAGTAGCCTCAGGCTACGGGGGCCGGGCCTTGATTTATCAATCTTTTTAGAAAAAGGATAGCCTGTTTCCATTGACTTTTCGTAACAGATGATTTAAATCCCTCCCATGAGAATTGATCTGCACTGCCACAGTAAATACTCCCAGGACAACTATCTTGAGCCTGAGGAATTAATAGAACAAGCCATCAAGATGAACTTGGATGGGGTTTGTTTTACTGAACATCATTCGATTATCCCCTCGTGGCCATTGGAAAAAATTAGGATCCCCGTAGGTTTTTATGTTTTCACGGGCGTCGAAGTATCAACCGATCGGGGGCACCTCCTGGTATATGGATTAATGGACGATTCCTGGAACATCTGGTCCAACCATACTTATTTGAATGCCTTCCAAGTGATAGAAAATGTTCATCATCTGGGTGGTATCTGTGTGCCGGCCCATCCGTTCAGGGGTTGGGATTCCTTTGGTGAAGATGTCTTTAGAATAGATGGTTTTGATGCCATTGAGACTCACAATGGTCACAACTTAGGAAATATGAACCAAAAAGCCATCCATGCCGCCAGACAAAGAAACCTTTCTTCAGTGGGGGGAAGTGATTGTCACAAGAAAGAGGAGGTAGGCAGGGCCTTCACTGAGTTCAAAAATCCTGTGCACACGATCGGTGAGTTGATTGAAGAAATAAAAAAGGGAAATTGTAAAGGGATGATCCTGTAGGTATCCCCTATCAATCTTTTTTCTGGATTCAAATGGGTCCCTCATCCTCAATTAACCCAAACCTTATTTCCCACAACAAACTCTGCGGGGTTTAGAGGTGTCACAAAAATCAGCATCGCCGGTGAGTTACTGAGGAGTCCATAATTGAGTAGACATATTGCTCAGAAAATCTCCCCTCGCCCCTCTCCTTCGACAAGCTCAGGATGGTGAGTCTCGTCGAACCATTTGCCAAAGAGGGGTAATTCCGTCCGGCGCCAGAGTCCCAATGCCCGGCTTGAAGTGAGTAATGCGGCTCTGGACGGCGGCGCCTCCCTTTTGTAAAGGGAGGGGAGGAGGGATTTAGTTTCCGGTGTCTGTACAATTATGGACTGAATAATAATAGCTTGTTCTGTAATTCTTATTGATTCCTTTCCCCCAATTTATTAAACTCCTAATAGAAAGAAGGCTCTCTGCCAAATGCCAGATCTGCTTGTACCAAAGAGAAAAGTTTAGGTAGAACTTGTTCTTAAACGAAACAATTTCTGATGGGGTGAATTAAAAAACAAGAAAAGAGGTAAGGAAATGGGAATTAAGTTTTACACAAAGCCTAAGCTTCAGAAACCAGCGATGTTTGTTGGCTGGCCAGGGATTGGAAACATAGGGCTCATTGCGGTGGATTCCTTAAAGGGTATTTTAAAGGCAGAGGAATTTGGAGAAATAGAGAGTTGGGATTTCTTCTATCCGAGGAAGGTTTCAATCAGAGAAGGCTTGTTGGAAGACCTGGAGTTTCCAGGTAACAAATTCTATTATTACAGACTTGATAAGAAAGATTTCATATTTTTCATCGGAGACGAGCAGCCAGCTGAGGGAGGAAGAATGTATGCCAGCGGAGAAAAGGCTTACCGGATGGCTAACCTTGTTTTAGATGTAGGTTTAAAATTTGGCTGCCAGAGAGTTTACACTTCTGGGGCTTGTGTTTCGTTGACTCATCACCAGACGAAACCAAGAGTTTGTGCAGTCATCAGTTCTGAGAATTTAATAAGGGAAGTAAAACAGTATCCCAATACGATCTTGATGAGTGAAATAGAGGGGAGAGGAGAAAGTGAAGGAACAATCACTGGTTTGAATGGTCTTTTGTTAGGACTTGCTAAAAAAAAGGGGCTGGAAGGTATTTGTCTAATGGGAGAAATACCCGATTGGCTTTCCGTGGCTGTTCTTCCCTATCCAAAGGCTTCAAGATCCATCCTTGAGGTCTTCGCTGAGATCTTAGGAATCAGAATCGATTTTAGTTTTCTGGATAAGATGGAAGGGCAAATCGAAGAGATAATTGAAAGTTTTTATGCAAAATTCCATCCAGAAATAAAAGAGGAGTATGATCAAAGAAAACTTATTGCGCAGGCTAAGCCAGGAACAATAACGATCCAGGCTCAGATATATATTGATGAACGTTTTAGAAAAGGAGGCGACGAAGGTGGAGAAAGACCCATTTGAGATTTATCAAACCCCCCAGTTGCAAAGTCCATCTCTGATTATTGGTTGGCAAACTCAGGATATTGGGAAATTGGGATCCAAGGTTATTCATTTTTTGAATGAAAAACTGGGAGGTCAAGAAATTGGTGAAATTAAGCCTCTGGGCTTTTTCCCATTCGGAGGGGTAAGATTTAAAGATGATTTGGTCCAGGTTCCGGGAAGTAAATTCTGGGCTTGTGAGAAATATAATCTCTTGATCTTAATAAGTGATGAACCTGTATTTGAACACTATCAATTCCTCAACTTGGTTCTGGATTTTGCTGAATATCACTGCCATGCTAAAGAATTGTATACCGTGAGTGGGGCTGTTTCTTATGTTGCCCACACCAACCCTCGTAGGATATTAACGGTTTTCAATCAGCCAGAACTTAAAACCCGACTGGAAGGTTATGATCTACAAGAGATGACCTGGGAAGGGCCGCCAGCGATCAGCAGCTATCTCTTGTGGATAGCAAAGAAAAGAGGAATTTCAGGGATGAGTCTTTGGACGGAAATACCATTCTATTTAGCCACTCGAGAAGATCCCCAGGCAATAAAGCTAACCCTTTCTTTTCTGAATAGAAGGTTTGACTTAGGTCTGGATTTAGGAGAGTTTGATTTAGAGATTAAGTATCAGAATGAGAAAATAGCCCACTTGAGGAAGGAAGATGCTGAAATTAATAATTATATCAGCCTATTAGAAACTGGACAAAGGTTAGATGAAGAGGAACAGTTGAAATTGGCGAGAGAGGTCTATAAACTCTTTGAAAAAAGAGCATAAACGTAAATTCAGCCTCCCGTGAGACCCAAAAGTGAAAAGGGGTGAAGCCTTTGATTTTTTTGCTTGATGAATTCAACTTTTTTTGATAATAATAATGTATTACTAAGGAGTCCATAATTGAGTAGACATATTGTTCAGAAAATCTCCCCTCGCCCCTCTTTGCCAAAGAGGGGTAATTCCTCCCTTTTGTCTCCGACCCAGAGCGGTCTCTGACCCGGAGGGTAAAGGGAGGGGAGGAGGGATTTAGTTTCCGGTGTCTATACAATTATGGACTGATTAATAAATATCATGATTGACCAAACAAAGTGAAACCGTTTGTAAGGACGGAACAGAAGGTAACGGATTTAGGAATAATTTTGGAGCGGATAAAATGAGTAATGAGCAGAGAAAGAATATTCGATTCTTAGCACAGGACAACGTCATCGTTGCACTTCAGAATGAATACACTAAAGTTGGGAAAGTCCAAGATATAAGTATGGGAGGGCTGGCTTTCGAGCATATCGATGATGAAAAACCGGACTCGGAGACTTCGAGAAAAGAGATCCTTCTGTGGGTCAATGGATTCCGCTTGTCCAAACTACCGGGTAGGATAGTGTATGATATTCCGCTCCCCCCACCTAATGAATATCAGGGATTCTTCTTCCATCTCATTACCAGACGCTGTGGGGTGGAATTTGAGACACTTTCAGAAGATCAGGCGTCGCAATTAGATTTTTTTCTTAAAACCTACACCAAGGGGAGAGTTTCTTAGCCGAAGATGTGTTAGGCATGGAAAGTATACACCCGCTACCTAATAGATCGATTCCAAATTACCGTATCAACAAACTTTGTAGCCGCAACCTTTAGGTTGCGCCATTCTCGCAGGCTAAAGCCTGCGGCTACCGTTTATGGTTTGTAATTGTATTTTGGAATCGCTCTACTAATTCACCTACCTGTAATCCTTTGCCTCCAAAATGAGATTCATACTTGAAAAAATTCAAGGCTTGTAGTAATCGACGAAGATTACTTCCTATAGAAAATGGGGGGCAGGTCTTCAATGTTGATATTTCAGAATATCAAGAAACAACGGGCTGTTGCCCAAATCGTATTTTATGCTTCGACAAGCTCAGCATGAACGGAAAAGTCGTACGATTTCAACACACCACCGTTCGGCCTGAGCCTGTCGAAGGGCAAACGGTGCGTTCCGGCAACAGCCCGACAAGACCTATCCTCTTTTTCTTAATGGCGTTTAAACCAAGGGAAAATGTTCGATCCGCCATTGGAATAACCAAGCAGTGAATTGCGGATTTCGTATTGCGAATTGAGAATTGATGAAACTGGAAAAAGGTTGGGACGAGGGCACCCATCAATTATTCGTAACGCTTAAACCAAACAGAAATATTTGAACCGCCGTTTGAGCAACCATTAAGTAAAGCAGATCTTATCTCCTTTTTTTTCGACTGACCAAGGATGATATTCAAATCGCATCCAGGATCGAGATGTTCTGTTCCAATCGTGGGAGGAATCAGCCCATGAAAAAGAGTCAATGCAACTCCGCAGGCCCTGATCCCTCCCGAACCATCGAACTCTCCGAGCATCGATTTGAGGCCACTGACCGAAATCTCTCTTGCCCTTTCTCCAAAAACCTTTTTGATCGCAAGGGTCTCTGCCCGATCCAGATCAGGAGTGGAATTGGCTGCAGCAGAGATATAATCGACTGTCGAAGGCTCCTTAGCCGCCATAGACATCGCTTTGGCAATCGAGTCTCCTTTGAGATCATATCGGAGAATCCCATCTGTGCTTCCTGACAGGCCCACACCAGCCATTTCCGCATAGATCTTCGATCCCCTCTTCTCTGCATGCTCCAATGTCTCCAGAACAAGAATTCCGCCTCCTTCTCCCAGAACAATTCCATTCCGGTCCTGACTAAAGGGCCTCATCCCCTCCAATCCTTTCCCCCTTCCTGGGGATAGGGCGCTTAGCATTGAATAGACGTGGTAGAGGGGTTCGCTCAACTCATCGCCTCCCCCTGCGACGATGATATCTGCCCTTCCCTCCTTCAATAGATGGTAAGCAAAGGCCATAGCCATCTCTGTCGAGGTCTCCTTATGAGAGAATGTGAGGTTGACCCCCTTGATTCCATATTCGATGGAACAGTGGCTCGCGATGGCGTTGGGCACAGCGGTTTGAAAGAGCAGTGGGGCAGCTCCGGTTGGCCCGTCTTTCAAAAGGGAGCGGAAGAATTGGTCAACCGTATCCGAACTTCCAAGGCCCGTACCAATTGAAATCCCCATTCGATTGGGATCTTCTTTCTTCAGGTCAATTCCTGAATCGTCGAAGGCCAATCGGACTGCCGAGACCACGATCCTTCCAATCCGGTCCATTCTCCTGAGATTCGCGGGTTTGATAAAGGCCTTGAAATCAATCTCCGGGAGCTGGGCTCCCAATCGGGAACGGTATGAACTTACATCAAACCTTCGAATCGGCCTGATCCCCGAGATTCCCTGAAGGCAGTTCTCCCAGAACTCCTCTTTCCCAACTCCTATAGGGGATATGATTCCGAGACCGGTAATGACGACGCAGTGATTCATCCTGTTTTCGATTTTCGATTTCAGGTTGCAGATTTAAAATCTAAAATCGCAAATCTAAAATCTAAAATTTCTTAAAAACCAGGCAGACATTATTTCCTCCGAAGGCGAAGGAGTTTGAAAGGGCGACCTGTACATCTCTTTTAATAGATTGATTCGGCGTATAGTTGAGGTCACAAAGGGGATCCGGAACTTGGTAATGAATCGTAGGTG
>Ga0315274_10011129_pt1 | contig 12898 bp, 10 predicted proteins | sample YL17G02_20_MG_FD_203700 | JGI IMG/M metagenome (GOLD analysis project Ga0315274, IMG submission 203700) | Sediment microbial communities from Yellowstone Lake, YNP, Wyoming, USA - YL17G02_20 | ecosystem: Environmental > Aquatic > Freshwater > Lake > Sediment | place: USA: Wyoming | collected... | reverse complement strand
CCCCTTTGGGGGGGGGGGGGGGCCCAGGGCGGGTTTTCATCGCGTCACATTGTGGGGGGGGGGGGCGGGGGGGGGGGGGGGGGGCGTGGGCGGCCGTTTTGGCGCGCGGCCCCCACCCACCCCGCCGCTACCCCTCCCCCCCGCCAGGCACCGCTTCTTCAACACCAACAACCTTTGGCTGCACCTGCCCAAGCTGAAAGCGGCGCTGGAAGCGGCGGGCGGCGCCCTCGCGCTGCCCCTGATCAAGAACAAGAAAACGGTCAACCCCCGGGACGCGGCCACGCCGGCCGTCTACCAACTGGAGACGGCCATGGGCGCCGCGGTGGCGCTCTTCCCGGACGCGGGGGCCGTCGTGGTGCCGCGGTCGCGGTTTGCGCCGGTGAAAACGACGGGCGACCTCCTCCTCGTCCGCTCGGACGCGTACGCCGTCGCGCCCGACGCGACGCTGGCGCCCACCAAACCGCCCCCCGCGGCCGTGACGCTCGACGGCGCGTACAAGCTCGTCGACGCGCTCGACGCCCTGATCCCGTCCCCTCCCTCGCTCGTCGGCTGCCGCTCGCTGCGGGTGCGGGGCGCGGTCAAGTTCGCCGAGGGGGTGGTGCTCGAGGGGGACGTGCTCGTGGCCAACGACGCGGGCGGCGCGCCGCCGACGCTCGTCCGCGGAACGTACCGCGACTCGGTCATCGTGCTCCCGCCCGCCCCCGCGCGCGCCCCGGCCGGGGACGGCGTGCCGGCGGCCGCGGTGGCTTGAAGGGGGGGGGGAGGGGTGGTTGGCGGCGGTGGCGCGTGTGGAGAGGCTCCGCCCTCTCACTCCCCGCGCCGCTCCGATGAGGACGCCCACCGCCCCGCCCCGCGACCCGCTGCCGTCCCCGCCCGCGCCCACGCCGCGCGCGTCTCGACGCGCGAGCGCGGCGGCGGCGCTGGCGCGGCTGCCGCCGGTGGAAGGGTGCGAAAGCGGCGCCGGCGTCGGCGGCGATGCGCGCGGCCCCGCCGCCCGCCCGCGCCGCCCGCCGACCTCTCACCCCCCTCAAACTCGTCCAGCAAAATGGGTGCCCCCACCCGGCGCAGCGCCAAGGGCGGCTGGACCCCGGAAGAGGTGGGAGGGGGGTGTTGGCGGCGGTGCATCGCCGAATGTTGTTTGGGGGCGCGCGCCGCGCGCAGGGCGGCCGCCGCCGCGCGCCACCGGCGAGCGGTCCGGGCGACCGCGGCTCGGCCATCGGGAAGGGGCGAGGCGCCAATCGGGGCGCGGCGGCCCCGGAGGCGGCGCGCCCCACGGCGCCGCGGCGGTCGCCGGTCGCGCGAAGCGTCGCCGACAGTTATGCACACGCCGCCCCTCCCCCTGTCCCTCCCCAGGACGAGGTGCTGCGCCGCGCGGTCGCCCTGCACGGCGGCAAATGCTGGAAGCAGATCGGTGAGGGAGGGAGGGGTGGGAGAAGGGGGCGTGGAGGCGGCTCGGCCGCGCGCGGCCCCGCCTGTCCGCCGCCAACCCTCCCGTCTCTCCTTTTTCCTCCTCAGCCGACTACTTTGAGGACCGGTCGGACGTGCAGTGCCTGCACCGCTGGCAAAAGGTGCGCGGGGGGGGGCGGGGAGGGGGGATGGTGAGGGAAGGACGCGCTCGTGCCAGCGCGAGCGCGGGCGCCGCCGCGGTGCCGCCTTGCCTCACCCACCCTCCCATTCGTGCGCGCAGGTTCTCAACCCCGAGCTCGTCAAAGGCCAGTGGACCCCCGAGGAGGACGCGTCCATCCTCGCCCTCGTCGCGCGCCACGGCCCGACGCGGTGGTCGTCCGTCGCGGCGCACCTCCCCGGCCGCATCGGCAAGCAGTGCCGGGAGCGGTGGCACAACCACTTGAACCCCTCCATTCGGCGGTGCGGGTGGACGGCGGAGGAGGACGCGACGCTGATCGCGGCGCACGCGCGGCACGGCAACGCGTGGGCGACGATTGCCCGCTCCCTCCCGGGCCGCACCGACAACGCGATCAAGAATCATTGGAACTCGACGCTGCGGCGGCGGGTGGAGGGCGGCGGGGCGGCGGCGGCGGCGGCGGCTGGCGGCGGCGTGCGCGGGTCGCTCGTGTCGGCGTCGGCCGCCACCGCCGGCGCTCCTCCAAAGAAGTCGCGCTCCGGCCGGCGCCGGTCCGGCACGCGCCCCCCAAAACGCCCCGCCCCCGTCGCCACCCTCCCGTCGCCGGGCGCGGCGGGCGGCGCGTGGGTGCTCGGCGGCGGCGCGCTCGCCGGCCTGGGCGGCCTGCCCGCGTTTGACGCGGCCGCCGCGAGGCCGCCGCCGAGGCCGGCGTCGGCGGGCGCGCGGCGCATGGCGCCGGGGTCGGTGACGATGGTCGGGGACGCGGCGGCCAAGCGCGCGCGCACCGAGTCGCCCCAGGGCTGGAGTGCGGGCGGCGGCGCCGGCGACGCGCACGCCCACGGCCTGGGCAACGGCGACGACGAGCCGGCCGGCCTGGACGAGGCGACACTGGCCGCGCTCGCCGCGCTCGACTCGCCGGGGGGTGAGGCGTTGGCGCCGGCCGGCCGGGGCCCTGCTCCTCCTCCCGCCGCCAAGCGCAAGTCGCGGTCGGGTCTGCGCAAGCTCAAGCGGCCGTCGTCGGCCGCGTCGACCGCGGCGGCCGAGGCCGCGGCGGCCGCGGCGGCGGTTGCCGCCGCCGCAGCGGCCTCCCTCGCCCTCCCGCCCGCCTCCCTGCCGCCCGTCGTCAACGTCGACGGCACCGCGACCACGCCCTTGCTCGTGGGCGGCACGCGCCCGCATGCTGCGCCTGGCTCGGGGTGCCCGCCGAGCGTGCCGCCGACCGGGGGCGGCCTGCTGCCCGAGACCGCGCTCCCGCCGCGCGCCACGCCCGCGTTGCTGGCGCGGCGCGCGCGCCCCGCGTCGGCAGCGACCGCGCCGCCGTCGACGGGCGGCGCGGAGCGCGCTGCGGCGGCGGCCGCTGCGGCGGCGGCGGCACCCGCGCGCGTCGCCGCCGACGACGCTTCCGGTGAGGGCCTCGCCCGCCCCCTCTTTGGCGAGTCGCCCCCCGCGACCGCGACCCGCAGCGCCCGCCGCGCGTCCTCCGCGCGCGCGACGCCGGGCGGCGACCCGCTCGCCCCGCTCATGCTCCTCTCCCCCCCCGCGTCGGCCATCGCACGCGCCCTGGGCGGCGGCGCCACGCCCGCGTCCATGGGGGGCATGGATTTGATGGCTCTGCTGGGCGGCGGCGAGTCGGTGGCGCCGGCGTCGGCGCCGCCGACAGGCGCGCGCGCGCGCCGCGCCGCGGCGACGCCCGCCGGCGGCGCCCTGTTCAGCCCCAGCATGTTCATTGCTTGATGCCGGAGTGGTGCGCGCGGGAGGCCGCGCCTGCACCGACCCCTAAACCTTCCCAGAGGCGGCACCCTGTGCCAGCCCCCTCCCCCTTCTTTCCACCACCACACTTGCCGGCCCCGATTGATCGCCCGCCCCGACAGAGACACTGGTGTAAGCTTGACAGCGGCCACACCAGGGCACGGAGGCGGGAGGGCGCAAAAGGAGCGAGGGGTTGGGCGCTCACCCGCCGCCATAACTCCGCCACCCCAACCCCGCGCACACGCCGCCCGCGCCCCGCACGGCCAGGACAAAGGCGTAGTGGTCCAGGAGGAGGCGCCACTCCTCCACCTCGTCCAGCCGCGCCGCCGCCTCTGCGCGCCGCCTCCCCCCCGGCTCGACACACCCCGCCCACGCGGCCGCCATGCTGATGGCCGCCGCCCTATCCCACCCGGCCTCCTTCCACCGGGCTTCATGGTCGGCCAGGGTGCGGGTCGCCGCGAGGCCGAGCAGCGGAGACCCACGCGCGGCGACGTTTGAGACCATCTGCCGGCCAAACGGGTCGTCCGGGCGCACCGGCTCAAAGACGAGGACCGCGGCGTCGGCCAGGTGGGTGGCCAGGGCGAAGGCAAGGGCTGCGGAGGCCGTTGGAGGGAGGTACACGAGAACACACTCGGCGAGGATCAGGGTGGGGGCCGCCCGGTCGATGCCCGCCCCATCCAGCGCGGCCAGCACGGCCGCTGACGACCGCAGGTCGATGGGCAGCACGGAGTAGGCCGATGTCGAGATCGAGGCGGCCCGCGGGGGCAGCGCGCCGCCGACCGCGGCGGCGAGGCGGGCATCGCCCCGAACCGTGGCCGCTTTGCGGGACACGACGTCGGGGAGGTCGAGCTCCACGTAGCGAGCGGGGCCGCGGTTGGCGGCCTGGGGTGGAGAGAGGAAAGGGAGGGGGTCGTTTTTGTTTTGTTTTGTTGTGGTGGTCGCCGCTGCTACGCCTCCACCATCCCTCCCCATCCACCGCCAGCACCCCCACCTGCAACCGGAACCAGGTGGTGTCATACCCCGCGCCCAGGGAGACTATTTGAGCGGGCTTGGCCCCTCTCTCCTTTACCGCCGTCGCGGCCAGGGCCAGGAAGTCGTCCACCGCCTGCGCAAACATGGCGTGCCGTACGTAGTGTCCTGGGGAGGGGGGGGCGGGCGGGGCGCGTGTGGGGAAAGGGCGTTGGCGCAACCCTCAAAACGTCGCCCACCACCCCACCAATCACCCCTCACCCAAATTGATCAGCGGCGGCCGCTTGGCGGGCCGCCGCACAAACGGGGGGAGCCAGGCGTCGTCGAAGAGGCCGGCAGACACCGCGGCGAGTTTGGAGGTCGCGGCGTCGTCGTTGGTGGCGGCGACGGCGGCGTCGTCGGAGAAAGGCGGGGGGGGAGGGAGTGGCTGGGCATCCCGCCGGGGCGGCGGCGGAGGCGGCGAGGCCATTCGGCCCGCGGCGGGGTGAGTGCGTCGGGCAGAGGCCAGCCCCTGTCACACGAGCGCGCATTGCGCCGCGTCCGCCGCCCGGATGGATGGCGACACCCCTCCTCCCCCCATGACCGTCAAGCAGCGGGCCGCGCTGCTAAGCGAGCGCGCTGCGCGCGACGCGCCCGCGTCGCGGCAGCATTCCCTGGGCAACCGGCTGCCGCCGCCGCGGGCTGAATGGCGTGTTGAGCCTAGTTTTCGGCGACGCGCGCAGGAGGCCGGAGTGGGCGTCGAGCGCGGCGGGGCCAACGCCGTCGACAGCTCGTGCGCCGCGCCGCCGCCCACGCCCGACCGCCCGGCCGCGGGCGACGCCCGCACGCGCGAGAGACGCGCGTCGCCTGCGCTGCGGGCGCAGGAGGAGGAGCCGGCTCCGACGGCGCCTGCGCGCCTTGACTCGGCCGACGCTGACGTCGACCCTGCCCCCTCCTCTGGCGGGACGCTCCTCTTCTGGATACTCATCATCGCCACCCCTCTGCTCGTCGCCCTCGCCCTGGCCGGTGCGCGCCCCGCGGCGCCTCCGCTCGCGCAGTGGGTACCGCTCGCGCCGGCGCCGCCCCCGCTCGCGCGCGCGTGGGCGCCGCCGCTGCCGCCGCCGCCGCCGGCCGCCAAGGTCGTTGTGGTGGACGTGGAGCCGGTGGAAGCGGAGGCCGAGATCGAGGACGAGCCTGAGGGCTCGGACGGCGACGAGGCCGACCCCGGCGACGCCGCCTTTGGCGCCGCCGAGCCCGACGCTCCCTCTCTTCTCGACGCCCCTCCCGCCCCTGAACCTGCGGGCCTGCCCGAGCCCGCGTCCGGTTCCTGGGCCGGCCCCGCGGTCGTCGCCGTGGTCGCCGCCCTGGCCGCCTTGGCGGCGGCCGCCCCCTGGCTCGTTGCGCACCGGCTGGCGGCGATGCCGCCGACGCCGCGCGCGCCGGCGTCGGTCGGGTCGGCGACCGGCCCGCCGCTGCGGGCGCGCGCGCTCTCGCCGCACGTCGCTGCCATCGGCGAGGAGAGCGAGGGCGACTCCGGGGCGAGCTCGCCGCACCCGCACCGGTCGCGGAGAGGAGGGGGCGGGGGATGATGGGGGTTGGTGGGTCGTTTTTGGTGTGTTGCTGTCTCGCCCGTCCCTTTGTCCCTCCCCTTTCTCTCTCCTCCCCTTTACCAAATCAATTGGCCGCCTTGCCCTTGCGGGGCGCGTTGCCGCCGAGCGCTACGTTGGCGGCCAGGGCGAGCGCGACCGCCGCAACAGCGGCCGGCCCCGCGCGCGCGGCGAGCGGCGCCGCCGCGGACCGCGGCCACAGACCGCCCGCCACCGCCGCGCACGCGGCCGCGGAAGCGAGCGTGAGCGGCGCCGACGGCGCGCCGCGGCGCCAGCGGGAGAGGGACGCGACCGCGGCGGCGAGCAGGGAAGCGCCCAGCGCGACCACCGCCGCGCCCGCCGCTGCCGCCCCCGTCGCGGCCGCAATCGCGCCGGCAATGACCTGGATGGCGCCCACGGGGAGGAGGAGGCAGAAATCATGCAGGGGGGCGTGGCGGGGGGCGGGCGGGGCGGCGCCGGACGACGCCTGAGAGAGAGGGTTGAAGACGCCGGTCAGCCGCTGGCGCCCGCCATCAACACCAGGCGCCGTCCGTCAACCACCGCCACCGCGCGCGCACGCGCCTGGGCGCGGGCGAGCGGTGCACGCGCGCGGCGCGGCGGCGCGAGCGGCGTCGAGCGCGCGCCTCGCGCCGCCGCAGCCGTCAAACGGCTTGGGGCATTCGGGCGCGTGTTTGACCGCATCGGCGCGATCGAACGGGGGCCGGCCGCGGCGTGGGCCGCGAGCATGGGCGCGCGGAGCCGGCGGCTGGTGGCTCTGTGTAGGCGCGCAGCGGGCGGTGTGAACACCAGCGTCCGATCACCGGAACGCTATGGGTCCCGCGCGCCGCAGGCGGGCGGGCGGCGGAGCAGTGACGACGCTCGCGCCGCCGCGTACTCTTTCGTGGCGACGCGCCGGCCCGCCCCCGCCCCCGCCGCCGCCATGGCCGACGGCCACCTGCACCGCGGCGCGCACCACCCCGCCACCGGCACGCTCACGCCCTCGCTCTTGATCGCGGTGGCCACCATTGCCAGGTGGGAGGAGGGAGGAGGGGTGGAGGCGTCGCGACCGCCCTCTCACGGGGGGCTGGCGTGCATGCGGTGCTTTAGGGTGGCGGAGGAGCGCCTCCGCGGCTCGCGACTGGCGCCGCGGGCGCGCGCGTGCGCGCATTCCGCGCCCGCGCGCTGGGCCGCGCCCGCGCGGCGCGCCAGCCGCCCTGGCTGGCTTCAGCGCATGCGCCCGGCAATGCCGGGCCGGGCAGCAGCCGTCACGGAGCCACAACCACCGCCCGTCTCACGGTCTGCCACGCGCGCCCACCCCGTTTCTTCCCGCTCCTCGCAGCTGGGCCTACTTCTTCCTCTTCGGCCACATCCGCGACCTTTTCCGCAACATGCTGCCGTCGACCCGGGTGAGGAGTGGAGGGGGTAAAGGAGGGTTTAGAGGGCGAGTTAAAAAAAGCGCGTGCGACTCGACGCCCCCCTCCCCTCCCTCTCCTCGTTAGCGCAAGCTCCCGCCCGGCGTCGCCCCCATCCGCCAAGACTATGAAGATTTCTACACGCGCCGCATGTTCTACCGCATCCACGACTGTTGGAACAGGCCTTTGGCGGGTCCCCCGGATGCGTATGTCGACGTCGTCGACCGCACGCCGCCCCGCGGCCAAGCCCCGCTCGCCCTCACCGGCACCACGACCCGCTGCCTCAACCTGGGGTCGTACAACTACCTCGGCTTTGCCGCCGCGGACGAGTACTGCACGCCGCGGGTCTTGGCGACTTTAGACTCCGACGGGTGGTCGCCGTGCGCGGCGCGCCCCGACGGCGGCACGTCCCCCGTCCTCGCCCAGCTGGAAAAGGAGGTCGCGTCCTTCCTGGGCGTGGAGGCGGCCGTCGTCTTTGGCATGGGTTTTGCGACCAACTCGGCCGTCCTCCCCGCGCTCGCCGGCCCGGGCTCCCTGATCGTCTCCGACGCCCTCAACCACGCGTCCATCGTCGCCGGCGTGCGCGGCTCCGGCGCCTCGGTCGCCGTCTTCGCGCACAACGACATGGAGTCGCTCGAGGCCGTCCTCCGGTCGTCGATCGCGCGCGGGCGCCCGCGCACTCGCAGGCCTTGGTCCAAGGTCCTGGTCGTCGTGGAAGGCGTCTACTCCATGGAAGGCGAGCTGGCGCCGTTGCTGGACATCGTGGCGCTCTGCAAGCGGTGCGCGGAGAGAGGAGAGGGGGGGGAGAGGTTTGCGGTCGCCGCGCGCGCCTCGCCCACCCTGTCTTCCCTCCCCACCCCCCTCCGACCGCGCAGCTACAAGGCCTACCTCTACCTCGACGAAGCCCACTCCATCGGTGCCCTGGGCGCCACCGGGCGCGGCGTGTGCGAGGAGACGGGGGTCGGCACGAAAGACGTCGACGTCTTGATGGGGACCTTCACCAAGTCGTTTGGCTCGTGCGGCGGCTACATCGCCGGCAGCGCCGCGCTCGTCGACCACGTCAAGCACACGTCGCCCGCCCACTTGCAGGCCACCGCCATGGCGCCGCCCGCGGTGCAGCAGGTGCTGTCCGCGCTGCGCGTCATCGCGGGCGCCGACGGGTCTGCGCGCGGCGCGGCCAAACTGGCCGCCCTGCGCGACAACGCCAACTACATGCGGTCCCGGCTGATGAGCATGGGAGTGAACGTGCTGGGCGACTGGAACTCGCCGGTGATGGTAGGAGGGAGGGGGGAGGAGGGGTTGGGGGTGCCGCGGTCGCCGTCCGCACTCGCCCGCCAACCATCCCACCCTCCACGTCTAGCCCATCATGCTCTTCCAACCCGGCAAGATTGCGGCCACCTCGCGCGAGTGCCTCGCCCGCGGCCTGGCCATGGTCGTCGTCGGCTTCCCAGCGACGCCGCTGCTGACCGCGCGCGCGCGCGTGTGCGTGTCGGCCGCGCACACGCGCGCGGATTTGGATTATGCGCTGGACGTCATCGACGAGGTGGCGGGGCTGTGCCTGTTGCGGTACGGGAAGAGGCGCGCGGCGCCTGCGCGGTCGGGCGGGCCGGCGGTCAAAGAGGCCGCGCTCGTCGGGTGAGGGCGGCCGTTGGCGGGGCTCCCACGTCCCCCGTTTTACTTTTGTTTGGGTGTCAACACTGGGCCGCGAGCGGTCACCCCCTCCTCCCTCTCCCCTCACGCGGCCGCGACCCCCGCGCGCGCCCTTGCCAGCTCCGCCTCCAGCGCCGCCACGCGCGCCTCCAGGGCCGCCTCCCGGTCGCCCGCGGCGGCCGCCAGGGCGGCGTCGACGCGCGGCGGGGGGGCGGGGAGGCCGAGGGAGGCGGCGGCGGACGCAAAGGCCGCCTCCAGGTCGGCCAACAAGTCGCGCCCGTCCTCGACGCCCGCGGAAATGCGCACCAAATCGTCCGGCAGCCCTCTCGCCGCGCGCGCGGCGGCGGGGATGGAGGCGTGCGACATGAAGCAGGGGAGCGAGATTTGGGACGCGACGGACCCAAACGAGACTGCCACGTTGAACAGCGTCGCCGCTTCCACGACCGCCTTGGACAGCGCCACATCGCCCGTGGTGAACGACAGGAGGGCGCCGGGCGAGGTCGCTTGGGACGCGTGCACGGACGCGCCGGGGTGCCGCGCGAGGCCCGGCCAGTTGAGGGTGGCGACCAGCGGGTGCCCGTCCAGGAACGCGGCGATCGCGGCCGCGTTGCGGGCCGACTCCCGCAGCCTCAGATCCATGGTCTTGACGCCGCGCAGACAGAGCCAGGCGTCGAGGGGGGCGAGGCCGGCGCCTTCCGCGTTTTGGTAGAACGCGAGGCGCTCGCCGACGGACGCGTCGGCCGCCGCCAACAAGCCGGCCGTCACGTCCGAGTGCCCCCCCACAAACTTGGTCGCGGACGTCATGGAGATGTCGGCACCGAGGGCCAGGGGGCGCTGGTGCGCGGCGGTGAGGATCGAGTTGTCGACGATCGTGAGAACCCCGGCCGCTTTCGCCGCCGCCGCGAGCGCCTTGATGTCGGCGATGCGCATGCGCGGGTTGGTGGGCGATTCCAAGAACAGCAAGGACGTGCGGCCGGGCTGCAACGCGGCGGTCGTGGCCGCGACGTCGGAGCTGTCGACGAACGTGACCTCGACGCCGCACTCGGGCGCGACCTGCGTCAGCAGCCGGCTCGTCCCCCCGTACAGGTCATCCCCCGCGACGACATGCGACCCCGCCGGCGCCAGGCGGAGGCAGGCGGCGAGGGCGGCCATGCCGGACGTAAAGGCCAGGCCGCGCGCGCCGCCCTCGGCGGCGGCGAACTGGCTCTCGAGCTGGGCGCGCGTCGGGTTGGACGTGCGCGTGTAGTCGTACGGGCCGCACTCGGTGGCCGACGGCTGGCCGAACGTGGCGGTCTGGAAGGGAGGGAGGGGGCGTCGGCACGCGCGCGGCGCCCGTGCGTCCGCCCGCATTGCCCCCTCCCCCCGCATACCTGGTACAGCGGCGTGCTCAGCGCTTGGTACGGGTCGTCCACCACTTTGGCGGGGTGCAGCTGGGCGGTGGAGAAGGCCCACGACGGAGACGGCGCTGCGCGCGCGGCGCCGGCGCGCGGTGGCGCCCGCATGGTGGGGCGGCGGGCCGCAGGCGCGCGGCAGGGCGGCGTCGTGCGCGCGGCCATCGCCGTGGCCGGCGTGGGAGTGGCAGGCCGGGCCGGCGACGGCAGCGCCACTCCCCCGGCGGCCGCCGGCGACCCCCCGGCGCGATGCGGCGACCCATCGCGGTCACACTAGTCGGGGTCTTGGCGCTGGCACTGTCCCGGGCGTCGCGCACGCCGCCGCCCTCGCCAGCGTCGCATTTGTTCGCCGCGCCCGCCGCCTCAACCGCCCTCGAATCCACGCACGCGCCATTGGGCCATGTCGGGATTGGCCTGTGGGGCAGGAGGGGCGCGGAGGCCTTCTGGGCTGGTCGCGACCATGAGGGGGCGTCGACGGCGCCCTGGCCCTCCGTCGGCCACCCCACCGCGCCCAGCACGCTCCCACCTTTGCTTCCTCTGACGCGATCGACTGTGGCGACGCTTCTTCTCGCCGCCGTTGCCCTGGCCGTCGCCGCTGCCGGCGGCATCGGCGGCGGCGGCGTCCTCGTCCCCCTGTACCTCCTCGCCCTGCGCGCGCCGCCGCGCGACGCGGTGGCATTATCGAATGCAACAATCCTGGGCGGCGCCCTCGCCTCCCTTGCATTCAACGCGCGCCGCCGCACCGCCGCCGGTTCTCCCGTCATCGACTGGGACGTCGTGCTGGCCATGGAGCCGACGACGGTCTGTGGAGCTGTTGCCGGCGCAATAGCAAACAAAGTTGTGCCTGGATGGCTCACGACGGCGGCCCTCACGCTTCTTCTCGCCGCGATGACGGTCAAGCTTGCGGGCCGGGCTCGAGGGCTGCACAGCGAGGAGAACGGCGCACGGCTGGACGAACATCAGAGCCTGCTAGCGGCCGAGGGCGGCACGAACGACGCCCGGCGGGAAGCAGGGCAAGGACTGCGCGCGGCCGAGGGCGGCGCGACGGTGCCGAAACCGCCCGCCGAGCCGCGCCCCCTGGCCGGCGTCCCCGACGCGCCACCGGCTGCCACCTTGCCCGTGGCCAAAGTCTCCGCTTTGGCCGGCCTGTGCGCCATCGTCGCGGCGTCAGATGGGGCGAAAGGGGCGGTGCGCTGCGGGTCGCCCCTCTACTGGGCCGCGTCCCTAGCCGTCCTCCCGCCCGCGCTCTGGCTGGCTTGGCGCACGCGGAATCGGTTGCTGGCCGAAGCGGCGGGCGAAGGCGGCGGCTCGTCCCCTTGTGGCCACGTGCGGTGGACCCCCCGCACCACCGCGCTCTTCCCCGCGCTCTCCACCCTGGCCGGCGCCGTCGCGGGCCTCTTTGGCGTGGGCGGCGGCATCATCAAAGCTCCCCTCATGCTGGAGCTGGGCGTGCCGCCGGACGTCGCGGCGGCGACGTCAGGTCAGGGGGGGGGGAAGGAAGAGGGACGACGGCGCGCGCGCGCGCTCCCCGCTTCGCCCACCCTAACCCCCCCCCCTCTCTCAGTCACCATGATCCTGTTCACGTCAGCCTCTGCTTCCGTCGTCTACCTCTCCTTTGGCATGCCGCGCGACTACGCAGCGGCCCTCTTTACGCTCGGCGTCGTGTCGACCGCGGCGGGCCAAGCCATCCTGGGCGCCGCCACCGACCGGGCCGGCCGCCGGTTTGCGATTGTGGCCGCCATGGCGGCCTTCATGGCGGCGTCGGTGGTCGCGGTCGGGTACGAGAGCGCGCTGTTGGTTGCTCGCACGGCAAAAAATCACTCGTGGCGGGCCCACGGCCACCTGTGCCCTCCCGCGGGGCCCTAATGTTTCATTCAGGGGGGTGTAGCATCCGTTTTGGGGTGTTTGTGGCACCAGTCGGCGTCGAGGCGGGTGTGCGGCGGGGCGGCCGCGCCGGCGACGCGGGCAGCCTCTCACACCTCGACCGCGGCCGCGGCTCGCCCCCTCTTGCCGGTGCATGATGCGGCTTGCGCCGCCGCTCCCGGCCAGCGCGAGCGCGGGCGCGCCGGCGCCGGCATTGGGCGGCCGAACGTGCCGCCCTCGCGCCGTGGCTGCCCGCGCCGTCCACGACCTCTCACGACGCTCCCTGCTACTCACGTCGACCGCGCTCGCCCCTGCGCTGGCCGCCCGCGCCGACCCCGACGCCGACCCCGGCGCGGTCGCCGCGGCGCGCTTTGCCGCCGACCTCGAGAGGCGCGTGACCCAGTTCCGCCTTCCCAACGGCATGGCGTTCATCGTCCTGGAGCGCGGCCCCGCGCCCGTCGTGTCGGTGGTGACGCACGCCGCGGTGGGGGCCTATGATGAGCCGGCGGGACTGACGGGCATCGCCCACCTCCTCGAACACATGGCGTTCAAGGGCACGACGAGGTTGGGCGGTGCAGGGGATCCAGCTATGGAAGCCGCTTTGCTGGCGGCCGAGGACGACGCGTTTTACGAGCTGCGCGCGCTGAAATCAACCCCGGCCACCTCCCGCCCCGCCCTCGCCGCCGCCACCGCCCGCCTGGACGCGGCCGCCGCGGC
>Ga0315274_10011128_pt1 | contig 12901 bp, 11 predicted proteins | sample YL17G02_20_MG_FD_203700 | JGI IMG/M metagenome (GOLD analysis project Ga0315274, IMG submission 203700) | Sediment microbial communities from Yellowstone Lake, YNP, Wyoming, USA - YL17G02_20 | ecosystem: Environmental > Aquatic > Freshwater > Lake > Sediment | place: USA: Wyoming | collected... | reverse complement strand
GAACACGCCGATGATGCCCATGAAAACATTGAAGCCGAGCGTGAAATAGAATATGAACTTGTCCATCTCGGACGTATCCCAGATGCCGAGGGCCTGCTTGTCGTTCGGATCGAAATGATAGCGCTTGCCCAGGACCTCGTACACCCGCCTTTCCACCGCCTTTCCCAGCCTCGGATCAGCGACCTTGTAGACGATGTTCTCGATGTGTTTGAATCCGAAATAGGACGCGAACGTGGTCGCGGGGATGAACGCCCGGTCCTGGTCCTGCGAACTGTAGGAGGAGGGCTGGTTTTTTTTCTGCAGCACGCCGATGACGAGAAAGGGCGAATTGCCGAGCGCGACGGTCCGCCCGACCGCGTTCACGTCTTTCCCGAACAGGAATTCCTTCAGCTTGTTCCCGAGAAAGACCACCCGCTTCCGGTCCCGGATGTCCAGATCGTTGATCCAGCGTCCGCCCGGAGCCGGGCGGATGTTCCGCATCGGGCCGTACTCGGGCACGCATCCGGAGATATTCGGCTTGTTCATCTGCTCGCCCACGCGGGCCGGCGCGTTCCAGTTGCTGTATTCGGGGCTGACGGCTTCGAATTCGGGGATGAGCTTTTTCAGCAGATACGCGTCTTCCTCGCGGAAACGGATCTGCCGGTCTTTTCCGTACCCCTCGAAAGGAACGCTGGTCTGCCCCGGCCACATGATGGCGATGCCTTCGCCCATACCGTGCATGTTCCTGCTCATCGATTGCCTCACTCCCACGCTGAATGCCAGGAGCACGACGATGGTCACCGTGCCCCAGACCAGCCCGAACATGGTCATGGCCGTCCGGGATTTGTACTGCCTGAGGTACAGGAGTATTTCGCGGATGGTGTCTTGCAGCGGATTCATGGAATCGTCCCGTTTATGTGATCGGCTTCACTTCTTTTTCGAGCACTTCCTGATCCTTCTTCAATCCCGAAACGACCTCGATGCTGATGGCGTCGCTCAGTCCGGTCTTGATAAACACTTCCTTCGAGCCTTTTTCACCCTGCGGTATCTGCACGAAGGCGGAATCCTTCCTGAAGGTCACGACGCGCTCGGGCAGGGATAGGACACTGTCCTTCTTGGCGATGATGATGTTCACGTTCGCGGAAAATCCCGCGCGGAGCACGGCGCCTTCGGCCTTGTCGATAACCACCTCGACCGGAAACACGGTCGTGTTTTCCTGCTTTCTGGCCTTGAGCGAGATCAATGAAACGTGGCCCTTGACCGCCTTGCCCGGCAGGGCTCCGACCTGGAGTTCGGCGGGCATGCCTTCCTTGATCTTGCCCACGTCGATTTCGTCAACCGTGCCCTTGAACAGGATGTCCTTCATGTCGGCCATTTTCATAAGCTCCGTGCCCGCCTGGTATGAAGTGAGCGGCACCACGGGATCGCCGACGTTCACGCTTTTTTCAAGCACGAATCCGGAAATCGGGGCCTTGATCACGGTTTCGATGTTCGTTTCAGCGATCCGCACCTTGCCCTTTTCGATGAGTTGCAGCCTTTCCTGGGAAATTTTAAAGCGGAGTTGCGCCTCGTCATACGACCGGGTCAGCGTTTCGATTTCCTGGTCCGAAATGAGGCCCTTCTTTTTCAGCTGTTCACCGCGGTCCATTTCTTTCTGGATCGCCTTGAGCTCGATTTCGACCATTTCGACGTTCCGTTTGGCTTCGGCCAGTTCCGTGGGAGTGGGGTCGGGCTTGACTTCGAGCAGCGGTTGTCCTTTCTGCACGTAGGCGCCGACCTCGACGAACAACTGTCCGACCACGCCTGAGACCTTCGATTTCACCGCAATTTCGTCCTTCGGTTCCAGGGACCCGATTGCGAGCGCCTTTTCGACGATGTCCTTCTTTTCAACTTTCACGGTTTTTACGGCCGATTTCGGCTTTTTCCTGGCCGCGACGGCCACGACCAGCAGAATGACGGCCAGTACCGCGACGCCGATGATCACTGTTTTCTTTTTCAATTTGAGCTTCATTTCCCCGACTCCTTCATGGTTGCATTGAAATGTACAGTTGGATATACGGCGGTTTACGCAGTTTGTTTCCAAAGAATGCGCTTGATAGGATATCCGGGAAAAAATCCGCGGCTGTGCCATTCCGGACGTGACGAATGTTTTTTGCGGAAACCCGGGGTGTGAAAGATTGGGACCTTACCCATGGGGAATTCATGAGAACGGCCGGTTTGAAAGCGCTGAAAAAAATGTTCGTTTATCTAGTCACCGGCAGCATTCGGATGTCCTTCAGCAAGTTTCCGACGTCCTTTTTCCTGATCGTGCCAGCAAGCGGAGTCAGCACGTTCGCGCCGCCGCAGGCCATGCCGAACCGAAGGGCTTCAAGGAGGGATTTCCCGTGCAGAAAAGCCGCTCCGACTCCCGCGGCGATTGAATCGCCAGATCCGATTGGATTGACCACCTTGAGATCCGTGGAGAGGATACGAAAAAACCCATTTTCAGTTAATGCAAGGGCGACAGGGCCATCTTTCGTCACGAGAACATTCTGCGCTCCCCTTGAGTGCAAAATTTCCATCGCCTTCCACGCCTCCGATTCCGACTGGATGGTAATGCCCAGAAGCGCCTCCATCTCCCGCCAGTTCGGCTTGTAGAGCCAGGGTTTGGACGCCAGGCCGTGCTCCGCGAGCTTCATCGGTGAGTCCAGAATTGAGGGGACATCGGTCCGGGTCGCCATGGCGATCCATTTCCCGTACACCGTATCGGGAAATCCCTTGGGAGCGGTGCCGGACAGTATCACGAACCTGCAACGCGGCAGCAGCCGTTCAAACTCCCGCTCCGCCTTCAGGACTTCCTCTTTCGTCACCGGCTCGCTCTCCTCCACCAGCTCGGTCTGGGTTCCGTTTTCAGGATCGAGCAGCGTTGTGCAGATTCGCGTATTGCCCCGGACCGGAACCGCGTGAAACGGGATCCCTTCCTTCTTCAGGTGCGACTTCACTTCCCGGCCGTGCGTTCCGCCGAGGAGAGTCAGCAGCAATACGTCGGCTCCAAGGGTCGAGGCGACCCGTGCCACGTTCACGCCCTTGCCCCCTGTGGAGATGACGACGGATTTCGCGCGGTTGACCCGGTCGAATTCAAGACCTTGAAAATGCAGCGTGCGCTGAAGCGCGGGATTGAGACACACGGCGAGAATCATGGGCGGACCTGCAATTGATTCATAAAGTGGCATCCCCAAAAGACACTTCCGGCTTCACCCTTCAACTACGCTCAGGGTGAAGCCGGGAATACCTCAAATGGGCAAATCATCGCGTTGTCGAATGGTTCGGCCGGATGGACGGCCGCCGTTTTCGGATTGCTGCTGTGCCCGGGTTTTGGAAACGGAATTAGGGAGTCGGGCAATCCCCGCCTTCCGAGATGAAGCTCGGGAATTCGATGCAGGCTTCGCTCGGAGCGTTGAACTGCATTTTCAACGTGATCTTGACATGCAGCCTGCTGCCCGAGGGAACCGAAACGCCCGAAAGGGCGATCGTGATCGGAGTGGTGCTGGGAAAGGGCGCGAGGAATGCGTTGATCTGACTTGTCAAGGCCTGAACGCCGGCCGTATTCATGGCCGCAAGGGTGAACGTCGAATTCGTGGAAACCGGAAAGTTATTAAACAACGGCACGGGCGTACCGTTCCCGATCGTGGCGGTACCGCTCAACAGAACCTGGGTCGCGGCGTTTCCGGCCAGCGGTTCCACCGTGACGCCGGTGTTTTGAAGATCCACATTGTTGATCTGCGCGTCGGTCGGCAGGTTCAGCACATCGGTGACATCTTCCTTGGTGATGAGGTTGGTTCCGCTGAACGAACCCGTCGCCTCATCGGGGAAATACTCCTGGGTGATAGGCACGTTGCCGACAAAATGGTATAGCTGTTTTTTACAGCCCGTGGAGAAGGAAAGGGCCAGCAGAACGGGGACAAGGAGAATCTTTTTCATGTTGCCGCCTCCAAAAGATGATTTCTCAAGTTATAATTTTATAATCCGAATCCCACGCCTAAACCGATGGTGCTTAGCGTGGAAATATTGTAATCCGCGTGAAGTTTGACTCCGGGCAGGTTCAGACCCGCGCCGAGGGTGAACCGCATTTTATTGCCGCCCTCCAGGTCGAACCTGATCTTCTCTACGTTCTTATTCTCTGCGCTCTCCTTTTCGGGTGCATAGGCGATCTTGAGCGTCGAAGATTCCATGCCGATACCGCCGTAAAAGACCAGAATGCTCTTGGAAACGCTGCCCTGCAGGCTGATCAAGGTGGCCGTGGCGTCGACCACGCTGCCGACCTTGAAACTCTGGGAATAATATCCCACGGCGATGTCCACGAACGGAAGAAGCGGCATGTACTGGCTGATGCTGTGGCGAATCCCCCACCCGAACAGCTTGATGTCTCCGAAGTCTTCCCCGATGGCATAGCTGAACCAGCGGATCGTGAGGTCCGTCCCCATGATCGATCCCACGGTCACCTGCGGAGCCAATAGGGGCAGCTTCTTGACGTTCATGCCTCCGGGAAACCAATAGGTCGCGCCGCCGATCCCGAGGATGGAATCGTTTTGAGCGGCGCCGAAAAGGGTCGGCACCTTTTTCGACGAAGGAGGACTGAAATTCTCGGTTTTCGCGGTGAATGTTTTCTGACCGTCTCCGATGATGGCCGTCATGGTTTCAACTCCGACGGTCAGGTGAAAGCCCACCCTCGAGACATGCGCGCTTCGATAAAGTCCGGTGTTCATGCACGCCCCGAAAGCGTCGGCCAGAGGCTGCATGTATCCCTTTCCGTTTGTCTCGGTGTACTTGGACACGAAACTTTGAATGTCATCAGCCATGACCGGCAGTGCGGCAGACGCCATGACCCCTGCGAGAACGGTGATCCGGATTACTCTTTTCATCCCTTCCTCCTTTCTGTAGATGCTGATCGATGCCTGAAAATCCCCGTATAATTTGGTACTTTAATCTTTGTTTTGCAAGCGGTATTTTAAAGGGTCCAGCGGACTTCGTATTCGCAGACGGGATCTCCCTTGCCGCGGCATTTCGTTTCTGAAATTCGGACGTTTTTTGCGCCGCACATTTCGAGGGCTTCCTTGTGCCATCCGACGACGGTCAGGCAATCCACGACTGAAAACGTCTCTGCGTCGACCGTCGTGAGAACGCCGGATTGCGGCCCCGTGGAAACGTATTCCCGGGTTCCCGTATTGTAATAGAACTTGTAGATGGTCTTGGCCTGGGCGAGAAAGGCCTGGGGATTGCCCGCCGCAAGAAACGTTTTGTGTATGCCGGAGAGGTTCTCTCGCGCGGATTTGCGGCCGATGTCCTCGAAAACCTTCGGGTCGCCCTTGCCGAGAACGTCGACGATGGCCCTGTCGAGGCGTTCGCTGATTTCGAAGGGAAACCATCCGGCTGGAAGCAGGATGCCCCTGAGAACGGTCCTGTCCGATTCGGGCAACGTGTCTAATAACCTATCCCAGGCACCGCCGCCAAAATGCTCTTCCGTGAACAATTTTCTGGCCCTGAGGACGGATCCTCTGACCTGCATTTGTGTCTGCATCGAATCATTCTCCGCGTAAAATTACAATATGAATAAGTCAGGATAATATCCAGCTTTTTCGTATTATTTGCAAGGAATTTTTTTAAAAGAAAGCACTTGACAAGAAAATGAAAATTATTTATCTTAAAAAGAAAGACAACGAAAGAATCCGTGGATATTTTCGGCAATACAGAAAGGAAACAACGGCTCCATGTCAATTACCGTTGACAGACGGAATGAAACCGTCCGCATCGTGAATACAAACGGCAGAGCCAAGGTCGAGGAATTAAGCCGGCATTTCAACGTTTCCACCGTCACCATCCGAAACGATCTGAATTATCTCGAGGAGCGGGGACTGATTCACCGGGCTTACGGGGGGGCGCTGACCCGGAATGAAGTGGCCTTTGATCCGACCCTTATCGAAAAGGCCAAACTGCACGCGGAGGAAAAAAAACGGATCGGCGCCAAAGCCGCAGAAATGGTCTTCGATGGCGACTCCATCGTTCTGGATTCGGGCACCACGACCATTGAAATCGCGAAAGCGATCAAGGACCGCAAGGATCTGACGGTCATGACCAACGCGATCAACATCGCCACCGAACTGGCGGGCCTTCCGGGTGTCACGGTGATGTTGACGGGAGGCACCCTGCGCGAAAAGTCCTTTTCACTGGTCGGCCCGAATGCCGAATCCGCGTTGAAGGCGTTTTATTTTGACAAACTCTTTCTGGGCGTGGACGGCCTGGACGCGGAGTCCGGACTCACGACCCCGAATGTCCTGGAAGCCCAATTGAACCGGGTGATGATCGAAGTGTCGCGCGAAACCGTCGTGGTCGTCGATTCCAGCAAGTTCGGCAGGAGAAGTCTGTCGCTGATCGCCCCCCTGGACAGGATCCATTCCATCATCACGGATTCGGGCATCTCCGGGGTATACCGTGACCTCCTGGCGGAAAAACGCATCAAGGCCATCATGGTATGAGAAGGAGTGATTATGGCGGATGATGTGACGTTAAAGGAAATCCTGTCCCAGCCGGAAGTCTGGAAATCCATCCTGGATCGCAGCGACGATCGCGAAGCCGCATTCACGACGGTGGCTGCTCTTTGTTTCAAAAAGGAAACGGCGTTCGTGGGATGCGGAACCTCTTATTATGCCGCATTAAGCGCGGCCAGCGCATTCACGCGGGTGACCGGAGCGAAGAGCAGGGCCCTTCCCGCCTCGGACATCCTCTTCTATCCGGACCATGCATTTCAAAATCCGGCCGCCGGTTACCTGGGCATCGTGATCTCAAGATCGGGAACCACGACAGAATCGGTTCTCGCCGCCCGGAAAATCAAGTCGGAATTGGGGATGCCGGCTTGCGCCGTGAGCTGCCGGCCGGACAGCGAGCTGGTCAGGATTTGCGACCATGCCCTGCTGGCCGAAGCGGCGGATGAAAAAAGCGTCGTCATGACCCGCTCTTTCACCAGCATGCTGCTGACGGTCCAGCGGCTGGCGGCCGCGTGTTCTCAAAACGGGGGAGTATTAAAGGAATTGGAATCACTTCCCCATCTGGGAACGGACGTTTTCAAAAAGGCAGCGACGCTCGCCCCGGAAATCGCCCGGGACCGCGACTGGTCATCGTTCGTCTATCTCGGCCAGGGGCCCTATTACGGCCTCGCCTGTGAGGCCATGCTGAAGATGAAGGAGATGTCGCTTTCGATTTCCGAAGCTTACCACGCGCTCGAATACCGTCACGGCCCCATGTCCATGGTGAACGACCGGATGCTCATCACGTTTTTCATCTCGGACAGAGGCCGAAAGGAAGAGTCGCTTCTCCTCAAAGAAATGAAGAAACTCGGGGCAAAAGTATTGACGGTTTGCGAGAATGGCGGGGGGGGGATCCGTGAATCCTCCGATTATTGCCTCGAGCTGAATTCGGGCCTTTCCGATTCCGCACGTCTGATCCTGTGCATGCCGATGATCCAGCTCCTGGCCTACCATTGGGCCAGGCTTAAGGGGATTGATCCGGATCACCCCAAAAACCTGACGCAGGTGGTTCAACTCTCATAATTCTCACCGGGAGGAGTTTTTCAATGGCGAAATTCGACGTGGTTGTCGTGGGCGAGCTCAACGCCGACCTGATTCTTCAGGACATTCCGTCCTTCCCCGAAATCGGCAAGGAGAAGCTCGCCAAAAACATGATCCTGACCATGGGGAGCGCATCCGCCATTCTCGCCACCAACATCGCGAGACTGGGATTGAAGGTCGGATTCGTCGGGAAATTGGGACGGGATCAGCTCGGCAAAATCGTGACGGACACGCTCAAAGAAAGGAAAGTGGACTGCTCCGGCATTGCGGAAGACGGGAGCGTGCAAACCGGTGTCACCGTGGTCCTGTCCTTCCCGAAAGACTATGCCATGATCACGTACATGGGCGCCATGGACTCCTTTTCGCTGGAGGACGTGGACTTCAATTATTTGAAGAAGGCGAGGCACATGCACTTTTCCTCGTTCTATCTCCAGCCGAAAATGAGGCCGCGCTGCGCCGAGCTGTTCAGCCGGGCCAAGGAGATGGGGCTGAGCACGTCACTCGATCCGGGATGGGACCCGCAGGAAAAATGGGAGGACATCCTGCCCGTGCTGCGGTACGTGGACGTCTTCCTTCCGAACGAGCAGGAAATGATTCACATCAGCGGTACGCCGACCGTTGAGGAGGCATTGAAAAAAATCAGCCCGGCGATTCCTACCATCGTCGTAAAACGCGGAAGTCAAGGCGCGCTTTGCATGAACAAGGGACAGACCCTCGGCGTGGGCGCTTATCAGATCACGCCCGTCGACACCACAGGCGCGGGCGACAGTTTCAACTCGGGTTTTCTCTACCAGTGGCTTACGGGCGGTAACCTCCACAACTGCATGAAGTACGGCGCGGCCTGCGGAGCCATCGCCACCACCAAAATTGGCGGCGCGACGGCTTCCCCCTCGCTTGCCGAACTGGACACTTTTTTCGCGGAGCACCGCGAGAACATCTTTCCGGTCTGATCCGCGGCATGAAGCGGCATTCGGATCTCGAAGCGGTGGTTTCCCAAAAGACGGGGAAACCGGCCGGGGTCGTCTCGATCTGTTCGGCGAATCCCTTCGTGCTCGAAGCCGCGATGCGGGAGGCAAAGAAAAACGGTACGGACTTACTGATCGAGGCGACCAGCAACCAGGTGAACCAGCTCGGAGGGTATTCGGGCATGAAGCCTCCGGACTTCGTCGAATTCGTCCACGGTATTGCGGCGAGTCTGAGCTTCGACTCCGGAAAAATCGTACTGGGAGGAGACCATCTGGGGCCTCTGCCATGGCGCAATGAATCCGCAGAAAAAGCCATGTTGAATGCCTGCGGCCTGGTGAAGGCCTGCGTTGAGGCGGGATTCGGAAAACTGCATCTCGACGCCAGTGTTCCCTGCGCCGGAGAGTCTGACGGAGAAAAATTGGACGTCCTGACCGTAGCCGAACGGACGGCCCGCCTGTGCCAGGCCGCCGAGGCCGCCTTTCGAAACCGTCCGGGAAAATCCTCTCCTTATTATATAATCGGCAGCGACGTCCCGGCAGCCGGCGGAGGTCGGGACTCCGCGTTGAACGTTCACGTCACGCGACCCGAGGAAGTGCAGGAAACCCTTCAGCTCACGGAACGGGCTTTCTTTTCTTTGGGATTGCAGTCCGCTTGGGAACGGGTCATCGCCGTGGTGGTTCAGCCCGGCGTCGAATTTAACGATTCCGAAGTGGCGGGATACGACCGGAGCAAGGCCCGGGACCTTTCATGTTTCATTGAGACGGTACCGAACATGGTGTACGAAGCGCATTCCACCGATTATCAGACACCGCCGTCTTTGAAGCATATGGTCGAGGACCATTTTTGCATCCTCAAGGTGGGCCCCTGGCTGACCTTTGCATTCCGGGAGGCGGTGTTCGCCCTCGAAATGATGGAACGCGAATGGCTCTCGGGCAGAAAAGACCTCATGCTCTCTGACCTTCGGTTCGTTTTGGAGGGAGTCATGCATGCGGATCCGGGTCATTGGCTGCCGTTCTACCGGGGCGACGAACCCTCGCGGGCCTTCCTGCGGCGGTATGGTTTAAGCGATCGCATCCGGTACTACTGGCCGGCGCCTGCGGTTCAGGCCGCACTGGAACGTCTGATCCGGAATCTCAGGGAGAATTCCGTCCCCCTCACCCTCCTGAGCCAGTTTCTGCCGGACCAGCACCGGGCGGTGCGCGACGGCAGGCTTTCCGGAGATCCCGGGGAGTGGATCGTCGATAAAATCACCGAAGTGCTCCGGATATACGGGACAGCCGTCACTTCCTCCTGATCGGACAAAGGGGAGACCCATGAAAAACCGGCTTTGGCTTTTTTACGCGATCGTCACCACCCTGTTCTGGGGAATCTGGGGGGCGTTGATCGAACTCCCGGAGAAGGCCGGCTTTCCCGCCACGCTGGGCTATTCCGTCTGGGCGCTGACCATGATTCCGCCGGCGCTGGTCGCCCTGCGGATCATTTCATGGAAGCTGGAGCGCGACCGCCGTTCGATCCTGCTGGGTTGCGCGGTCGGTTTTCTGGGAGCCGGCGGACAGCTGGTGCTCTTTCAGGCGCTGAGGATGGGCCCCGCCTACCTGGTTTTTCCATTCATCTCCCTCTCTCCCGTGCTTACGATACTCATGTCCTATTTCCTGCTGAAGGAGCATGCGAACAGAAAATGCTGGTTCGGCATCGTGCTGGCGATGATCGCCATCCTCATGCTCTCGTATCAGCCTCCGCGACAGGGACCGTCTTCGGGGAACCTGTGGATCGTGCTGTCACTCGCCGTGTTTCTCGCATGGGGCGTGCAGGCCTATATCATCAAATTCGCCAACCGGACCATGAAAGCGGAAAGCATTTTCTTTTATATGGCGCTCACCGCAATCCTCCTGATCCCCGTCGCGGTTTGGATGACGGATTTTTCGCGAACGATCAACTGGGGCCTCCGGGGCCCCTGGCTCGCGGCCGCGATCCAGATACTGAACGCGGTCGGCGCCCTGTTTCTGGTGTATGCTTTCCGCCACGGGAAGGCCATCATCGTCAGCCCCCTGACCAACGCCGGCGCCCCGGTCATCACGATAATCCTTTCTCTGGCCCTGTACCGCGTCGTCCCGCATCCGGTGGTCGCGTCGGGAATGGTTCTGGCCGTGCTGGCGGCGTTTGTCATCTCCATCGAACCTGAAGGAGAAACGAAATAATAAAAACCTGTTCAACCCGGATCAAAACCGCAGCCTGGCTGGCTTGTTTTTTGGCAGCAGGCGCCGGTGCCTCAGCTCAGGTTTCCAGCGGGTTTTCAGGGATCCCGGTGAGAAGCACTGGGTCCCTGCCGTTCGTGGCGGACTTCCACCAATTCAAAGGGCGGGCGGATTCGACCGTCGTGGAAATTGATCTCGGCCTCACCCTGATGGCCGATTCGGCGCGCATCGGACTGCCTCGCGTCCTTTTTCTGGAATTGGATGCGGCCGCTCCCGAAAAAGGGAGCATCCTTTCCTTTATTGAACGGAAGTCGGTTCCGCCGGACAGCCTCCGCCGGGGCGAACCGGTATATTGGCTCCACACCGTGCGCTTGAACGTGCGATTGGACTCGCTGTTCCTTCGCCTTTCGGTGCGGGATTCCGCGACCGGACTCCACGGCGAGATACGGGAACGGGTCGCTGTCCGGCATTTTCCAAAACCGTTTTCGCTCGGCGACCTTTTTCTTTCCAGCCGGATCCAAGGGGGGGGCGAAAAAAGCGAATTCGAAAAGCGGGGATTGGTCCTCCTCCCCAATCCCTCGAGGATTTTCCGCGAGACGAAGGAATCGACGAATTTCTATGTCTATTTCGAAGCCTACGGCATGCCGGCCGGAGAAAAGGCGACTTCCGCCTATTCGGTGGCGGTAAACGTTCAGGATGCGTCCGGCAAAAGCGTTTGGGCATCGAACAAGACCGGCATCCCAAAGACCGGTGACTCCTTTGCCCGTGTTGAAAAAATCCCGCTGACCGGTTTGGAGGCAGGATTATACCGGGTCCTCGTGGAGGTGGCGGACGAAGGAAACGGGGAGCGGGCCGCGTCGGTGCGGTCTTTCTGGATCGCCTCCGAAAGACTGGCGACCGTCCCGTCGCTTCCCATGACGGACGTGGACGTCCAGAAGTACAAGGATCAGCTGATGTACATTGCGACCGACGATGAGAAGAAATTGTTCTCCAAACTGGATCCCACCGGCAAGCAGCAGTTCCTCCTGAATTTTTGGAAATCGAGGGATCCCAATCCGGAAACGCCCGAAAACGAATTCATGGAAGATTATTTTAAACGGCTGGCCTTTTGTGAAAACCGCTTCAAAGGCGGAATCCGGTCGGACATGGCCCGGATTTATCTGAAATACGGCCCTCCAGTCGACGTTCAGCGGAAAGTCAACCGGCAGGCGTATCGGAAAGAGGTGGAGGTCTGGGTTTATGGAATCGACGGCAGAACCGAATTCGTCTTCGTGGACCGCTTGGATGACGGGCAGTACGTCATGGTTCATTCCACACATCCGGATGAATTGCACAACATGAATTGGGAAAAGGAATTGAAGTAAAAGAAAAGTTACTGCTCAGGCCATATTATAGTTTGCATTTTTATTGTAGAATATAACCATGGAATTGTATAAATCGGATTTATAGTGCAATCTATCAGATGGCCTGAGTAGTAACGGCCACCCATTTTCATGACAACGGGGAAATGTCATCCTCTAACACTTTGTCTAACAACAATACAACAAAAGGAGGGTCAGACATGGAAGAAAGGAAACACAGACGCTTTCTTCGGCTCGCGGGGACATGCGTTTTGTTTCTTGCCGTGTCCGGTGCCGATCTCTGGGCTGCCGCTACCGGGAAAATCTCCGGTCGGGTTTTTGACACAAACTCGGGTGCGCCCCTGATCGGAGCCAACGTGCAGCTGCCCGGCACCAATCTGGGGGCCGTTACCGACGCCGAGGGGCACTTCGTCATCATCAATGTTCCCCCGGGCACCTATACGGCCAAGGCCACGATCATGGGTCATGCCAGCTTGATCCAGACGGAGGTGGCGGTGAACATCAATCAGACCACCACGCTCAATTTCGGTATGCAGCAGGAGGCGATCAAGGGACAGACTGTCACGGTCATCGCCACAAAGCCGCCGGTCCAGCTGGACGTTTCGTCCAGTCAGATCATCATCTCGGCCGATGCGATTCGGAACCGGCCCGTGGACAATCTCGAGGAGATTCTGGGCGCCGAGGCGGGCATCCACCTCACGGCCGGCACGGACGGAACCGGATTGCTCATCCGCGGGGGAAGCCTGAACGAAACCGACATCCAGGTCGACGGACTTTCCACGCGGAACGAACGGACCCA
>Ga0315274_10011126_pt1 | contig 12901 bp, 5 predicted proteins | sample YL17G02_20_MG_FD_203700 | JGI IMG/M metagenome (GOLD analysis project Ga0315274, IMG submission 203700) | Sediment microbial communities from Yellowstone Lake, YNP, Wyoming, USA - YL17G02_20 | ecosystem: Environmental > Aquatic > Freshwater > Lake > Sediment | place: USA: Wyoming | collected... | reverse complement strand
CAAAAATGATGTAAAAGATTATAATATCATACAGAACTTCATAGGCCAACCATTCTTAGAGATAACTGGTACATCTACTAGTAACTTCACTATAGAGTTTTATGATGGTCCCACTTTAATATATCATGATAATTTAAAGTGTAATCATTGGGTAAAACTTGCTAGAGAGTATTACACTAAGTGGAGAACTGTGGTGTACAAAGATGGTGTAGAAGTATATAATAACATATTAAATCTAGAGGGTAGAAGAGTTTATATAGCTTTTGATAGCTCATCTCTAGGAGATACAATAGCTTGGATGCCATATGTAGAAGAGTTTAGATGTCTACACAACTGTGAAGTGATTGTTAGTACATTCAAGAACTTCTTGTTTGAAAAAGAATATCCGATGTTAGAATTTGTTACACCAGGAATTCCTGTCAATAACATATATGCTATGTATAAACTTGGTTGGTTCTATAATGAAAACAAAGAACCTGTTCTTCCTAACACTATACCATTGCAGCAGACAGCTACAAATATATTAGGTCTTCCTTATGAAGAAATTAAACCTAAAATACTATCAATGCATTCAGGATTTGTTAATGAGAAATTAGTAACAATAGCAACTAACTCAACCGCTGGTTGTAAGTTCTGGACCAGAGAAAACTGGCAAGAAGTGATAAACTATTTACATAGTGAAGGATATGAAGTGATAAATACATCATTAGAGAAAAATCCATTTGACAGCTGTCAAGGATTACTTGACACCTCAATGAATAGTACAATAGAACGAATAGAACAAAGTGCTTTCTTTATAGGACTATCTAGTGGGCTTAGCTGGTTAGCATGGGCCCTTAACAAAAAGGTGATAATGATCTCTAACTTCACTGAAGCTAATCATGAGTTTGAATGTTTGAGACCTGTAAACACAAGTGTATGCCATGGATGTTGGAATGATCCTCAATATAAATTTGATAAAGGAGATTGGAACTGGTGTCCTGTCAACAAAAATACTGAAAATCAATTCATTTGCCAAAGAAGCATTACTCCTGAAATGGTTATTAATGAAATCAAAAGACTATTATGAAAACTTGTATAAAATGTAATATTGCAAAATCTTTAGATGATTTTCCAAAAAGAAAAGAAAGTAAAGATGGTAGAAGAGGACACTGTACATCTTGTGAAAAACTTAGAAAAAAAGAATATAGACTTAAGTATCCAAATGTAGATAAAGAATACCTCCTTAAAAATATTGATAAGATTAGAGAATACAGAAAGAATTTAGAAAAAAGAAAAAGAAATAATGATTCTTTATATAAATTAAAACATAACTTAAGAGTACGTACATGTGAATATTTTAAAATAACTAAAGTAACTAAAAGGAATAAAACATTTAGTATGATTGGAATAACTCCATCAGAATTAAAAAATTATATTGAAAATAAATTTACAGATGGTATGACTTGGGATAATTATGGTGAATGGCATATAGATCACATTATACCACTAAATTCTGTAGACTCTGAAGAAGATATAATTAAATTATGTCATTATACAAACTTACAACCATTATGGGCTGCTGATAATATAAGAAAGAAAGATAAGACAGTTTGAATGTCAGAAAAGCATAACACCAAACATGGTGATAGATGAAATAAAAAAGCTCCTTAAATAGGAGCTTCTTCTTTTGGTTGTTCTTCTTGTTCTAATTTTTCAATTAGTTCTTTTAGAGAATCTATTGATTGTTTAACAACAACAGCTTCATCTAAATTTAAGACACCTTTAGCTTGAGCAGCAACAGCCACTTGCATTAAAATTTTAATTGCTTCTGAATTTTTCATAAGTTATATATTTTTTACAAAGATAGTAAATTATTTTAAAATGGAGGAGGAAGTGTTACATTTACTGGATTAATTATTAATTCAATCTGTTTAGCTAGACTTAATTGCATAGCTGGTACATCCATTGTTTCTTCCATCCATCCTATAACTTGTTCTTCACTAAGTTCTGGGTATGGAGTAAATGCTTCGGGTGTAGGTGTTCCTACGGCTTGTGCTCCATAAGTCTCTGCGGATATACCATTTTCATCTGTACCATTGTATCTCCAATGTACTGTTATAACAACATCTTGCATCCCATCTTCATCTACTCTGCAATCAAATGCAGAAAAAATCCATTTGTAAGTAATCATAATTTATTTATTTATTTATTTATTTATTTATTATATTACTACTTTAACGACTCCTGAAGTATGATAAAAAGCTCCTACAGTTAAACCTCCTGCAAGTGCAGCTGCATTATCTGCATAACTTACTAATCCAACTACTTGAAGTTTTGCCGTTGGATTTGTTGTCCCAACACCTGTATTTCCATTTTGAAGGATTGTCATTTTTGTTGATGGAGCACCAGCTCCTGCTGTAGTTGTTTTAAATTGTAATTTTCCTGCTACACTTCCAACAGTTGGGGTTCCATCTACAGAAGCATTAATTTCTGCACTTGGCTCAAAACCAGTTCCATCGCTAAAATAGAATCTAATTCTAGAATCATCACCATTAGCAGATATAGTTTGAGTTCCTAATATATCAGATTTTGAGCTTCGTAAATATATCGAAGAACCTACTGTTGGAAAAGTTGGTTCACCATAATAAGCATCTAGAAATAATCCTGCAATTGTATTGTTTGTAGCTCCACCACTTCTAGCATATCTTATATGAGTTTGAACTAAAGGTGTAGGATTATTAATACCTACGTTACCGTTTGCTAATATAGTTGCTTTTACAGAGCTATTAGTTTGAAAATTAAGAGGTATGTTACTTATTGTACCTAAATAACCACCAGCTGGAATAGTATAAAATGTTGACTCTGAACCACTAGTAACACCACTTCTAATCCCTCCTCCATTAACACCTTTTATATCTAAAGTTTTTATATTACTTCCAATTGCTGCTGGACTTGTTGTTCCAATTCCTACGTTACCATTACGTGCAAGAATACGCATGTTCTCAACTATACTATAACTACCATTAAAATTTTGACTAGAGAATATCAAATCTCCTTCATATGGATATGTTATAGGATCAGCAACAAGTGTTTTTATAGATGCCCAACCAAAATTGTCATCAGTTGTTGTTAATGTAATTCCATTACCAGCAACTTGTAATTTACTGACTGGATTTCCATATGTAAATGTTTTACCAATACCTATATTACCACCACCTTCTATTACAACACTATTACCAATTGTACTTGCTGATGTAAACTTAGTAACATAATTAGTTGTTCCACTTACAGCAACTGATGTACCAGATGTACCAGATGTTCCTGTGCTACCTGACGAACCTGACGTGCCTGAAGAACCATTACTTCCATTCACACCACTAGTTCCTGATGTAGCAGAAGATCCTGAAGTACCACTAGAGCCAGATGTGCCATTAATACCACTAGTACCACTAGATCCTGATGTACCTAATGTACTTATACTTTGTTCACTAATTTGTCCTGTAGATGGATCTTTTACTAATGCTTTAGTTGCTGTTGTAATAGTAGGTACTGTTTGTATTCTTGCTGTACCATTAACATCTAATTTATAACCTGAAACAACAGTGGTTCCTAATAATAAGTTTCCATAAATAGCAGCTGTTATTGTAGATGAATTACCTAATACTGTTGTGTTTGAACCTAATCCTGTTGCATCATACCCTATAACTATTTGATTTGTTTGATTATTTGCTAATGGAGAAGTTTGAAAACCTAACATTATACTATTACTTAGAACAGTAGCAAGTGTTATTTTATCTGCAATATATTGACCAGCATTTGTACCAATTGCAGTATTAGAACTACCTGTTGAATTGGCAGATAAAGATTCATATCCAACAGATGTATTAAAACTTCCTGTATTTGCATATAATGATCTCCATCCAATAGCTGTATTTTGATTTCCTTTCCCTAAAAATAAAGCTTGATACCCAACAGCTGTAGTAAAACTACTAGTTGATAGCAAAGAAGATGCTGCTTGATACCCTATTACTGTATTTTGATTTCCTGTGTTATCAATTAATGTATCTAAACCAATTCCTATATTAGTAGCGGCATTATTACTTCCTCTCCATATTCTAATTGTGTTTACTATAATATTATCTGTAAAGTTTTTTAGACCTGAAAATGATTGACTACCTGTTGTTACAACACCTCCAAAAGAAGTATTAGCAGGTTGTAGATTTAATACATTTCCTGTTAATGTAGCACCATTAGCATTTGGAGTTGAACCAATTGCAGATAATGAACCTAAAAGACCACTTGTTCCTGAGGTTCCATTAGTTCCATTTATAGCACTTGTACCAGAAGTACCTGTGGTACCTGATGTTGCAGAGGTTCCACTTGAACCACTAGAACCTGCTGTTCCACTAGTACCAGTAGAGCCTGAAGTACCAGCTGTACCACTAGATCCAGAAGTACCTGATGTACCATTTGAACCATTTATTCCAGATGTACCAGCAGTGCCTGAGCTTCCTGCAGTACCAGAACTTCCACTAGATCCTGATGTACCACCAGTACCATCTGTTCCACTAGTACCAGAGCTTCCAGAAGTTCCTGTACTACCACTTGTACCAGAAGATCCTGAGGATCCACTAGTTCCAGCTGTTCCTGAAGTTCCTCCAGTACCATCAGTAGCAGAGGTTCCACTACTTCCACTTGTTGCAGATGTACCAGAAGAACCACTTGTACCTGTACTACCACTAGTTCCACTAGTAGCAGATGTTCCTGATGTACCTGTTGTACCTGAAGTGCCAGATGTACCAGTAGTTCCAGATGTGCCTGTAGTTCCTGAGGTTCCTGTAGATCCAGAAGATCCACTAGTAGCTGAAGAACCACTGGTACCTGATGTACCATTAGATCCATCACCACCTGTTGCACCATCAAGGTTAACAAACCATGCACAATAGAATCCAGATCCTACAGTTCTTGTAGGAGCAGCAAATACCAATACTCCTGTAGAAGGGTTATAAGATATCACTTCACTCTCTTGGTAATTGTTAGCATCAAATGCTATTATAATAGATTGAGCTACTGTATATGCTAAGTTAGTGTCTACAGTGATTGTACCACTATTACCTAACGTAAAACATGTAGTAGATGTTGTGGCATATTTATCTCCAGAATATCCTGATGTACCAGATGTAGCAGAGCTTCCACTACTTCCTGAAGTACCACTTGTGGCACTTGTACCAGAAGATCCACTTGTTGCTGATGTGCCTGACGTTCCACTAGTTGCTGAAGTTCCTGATGTACCTCCTGTAGAAGATGTTCCAGAAGTTCCTCCTGATCCATTAGTTCCACTTGTTCCACTAGTTGATGAGCTTCCTGAACTTCCTGAACTACCAGCTGAACCAGAAGTACCTGTGCTACCACTTGTCCCACTGGTTCCACTAGTTGCAGAACTTCCACTTGTACCACTTGTGGCTGATGTACCACTAGTTCCACTAGTCCCATCAGATCCATTACTACCACTTGTACCATCAATTCCTGATGTACCAGAGCTACCACTAGTAGCTGAGGTTCCAGAAGTACCAGAGGTTCCTCCTGTTCCATCTGTACCAGATGTACCTGCAGTACCACTTGTTGCTGAAGTTCCAGCAGTTCCAGAACTACCACTAGTAGCAGATGTACCAGAGGTTGCAGAAGTTCCTGATGTTCCAGTGGTTCCTGACGTAGCACTAGTTCCACTTGAACCAGATGTACTTCCTACAGAAACACCTATTTGTTTTGTTACAACAATAATAGAAGGTGCTGCTGGGTGAACATAAGGAACAGTTTGTGCAGGGACAGCTGTAATTTGTACGTGATTAGAAGCTGATGCAAATACTATTTCTAAATAATCATTAGCTTGTAGTTCTAATATAACAGATACAAATGGTAAACTTTTACCATTGTTACTATTGATATTTAAAATACTATCTGTACGAACTATATCTGTTCCATTCTTTCTTAAGAATATATCAACATCAGTGGCTGTTCCACCGCTTGTCTTTTCTATTTGTAATGAATAACCTATTTCGTATATACCAGCATATGGATATCTAATCTGTTGACCAAAATCTAAGACAATACCATTTGCTATTTCTGTTGTGTCATATGTAATAACTGTTGGAGTGTTTGCTGCTGTAACAACTTGTGTTGTACTATCAGAATAACTTGCAAACCAGTTAGCTATAGCAGCTCCAGAAGAACCATTTATTGCACTAGTTCCTGAGCTTCCACTTGTACCAGTTGTACCTGATGTACCAGTGGTACCTGCAGATCCGCTACTACCAGCTGTGCCTGAAGATCCAGAAGTTGCTGAGGTACCAGATGTACCTGTTGTGCCACTAGTGCCAGAGGTACCTGATGTAGCACTTGATCCACTAGTACCAGTAGTTCCTGATGAACCACTTGTTCCAGCACTCCCACTTGTACCAGATGTTCCATCAGTACCTGATGAGCCACTAGTACCACTAGATCCGCTAGTTCCTGTTGTACCTGATGTTCCTGTTGATCCAGAACTACCTGACGTACCACTAGTCCCACTTGTGCCAGTTGTTCCACTGGTTCCTGTTGTACCAGAACTTCCTGTAGTTCCAGAAGTTCCAGAAGTACCATTACTTCCATCTCCTCCTGTACTACCATCTAAGTTTACATCCCATATACAATAGTTTCCTGAACCAACTACTAATGTAGGGCTGCTGAAAACTAATATTCCTGTAAGAGGATCGTATGTAATAACAATACATTCTTGATAATTAAATGCATCATATGCAATAATAATAGATTGTCCAGGGGTGTATGCCAATTCTGTATCAACAGTGAATGTTCCTGAATTACCTAATATAAGACAGTCTGTAGAAGTTGTTCTATATCTATCACCTTGTATTCCTGATGTTCCGCTTGTACCTGCTGTAGCAGATGTACCACTGGTCCCAGTAGTACCTGAGGTACCTGAAGTGCCACTTGTTCCTGAGCTACCAGAAGATCCAGTGGTACCAGAACTTCCAGCAGTACCAGCTGTTCCGCTTGTAGCTGATGTTCCTGAGGTACCCGTACTTCCAGATGTTCCACTTGTAGCAGAACTTCCTGAGCTTCCTGATGAACCACTACTTCCTGAACTACCACTGGTGCCTGATGTTCCACTTGTAGCAGAAGAACCAGATGTACCAGCACTTCCACTAGTACCTGTGGTACCAGATGTGCCTGAAGTGGCAGAAGTACCACTAGTACCTGTTGTGCCTGACGTACCACTAGTACCAGAAGTACCACTAGATCCATCAGCACCAGCACCAGAACATAACTTATCATTAATTTTCTTTAATGCAGATTCAAGGGTTTCATTAGTATTAATACCAGTACATACCAAGTTAGGTCCTTCGTAGAATACACAGGATGCACTTAGTAGAATTGGGCAAGGATTAGCTGCACAGATTACACTCATTGGTTTGTATTATTAGTGAACGATTTTAAGAAGATCTCCTGTACGGTAGATCTGACCAGCAACTAAGCCAGCAAATAAAGCAGCTGAATTGTTAGCATACTCAGGTGTTACTAAAGGAGATGTTAATACAAGGCTCCAATCAGCAGCTCCTGTACCTACAGCTTTAGCAAAATACAGCATAGACTTAGCTACGTTTAAATAAGTTTGTCCTAGATATGTAGCAGATGTGCTAGGAGCAATAATACCAGTTTTTGGTACTAAGTTAGTATTTATTTTACCTAGTATTGTTTGAAGATCCTCTAAAGGAGCAACATCAATATTAGTTAAATAAGGGCCATTGTATATAATGCATTTAGCATTCTCATACACAGCACATGTTGGGCAAATTGCAGCTGTTCTCATGTGAGCAAAGTTAAGTATTAATTATATGTTTTAAAAGTGTTGGTATTAAATACCTGGTATAATATAGCGTTATTACCTTCTGGTTTCTTTTTGAATTGTTATATCATATTCTTCAGCAAAGTCAGCATCAAATATTGCTCCATAAGTCATCAATGATTTAAATAGAGGCAACATCTTAGAAAGGTTTTTAATTGGTTGAGCTTTTTTTCTAACCTCATCAGTACTAAGATCTGGATTTGTTATATCATATCCACTTACTTCCATCACTGTATGACTTGTGAATCTTTCAATATCTGAGAAGATTCCAATAGCAGGGAACATTCCACCACTTAATATCTTTTGGAATTCTACAGGATTGTAGAAGAACGAAAGCTCACCTATGAATTTATCAATAACTCTTTGTGCATATCTATGAAAGTTTTTATCAGCTTTATCATCATCATCGTCTGGTGCTACAAATCCTAATGAGAACATCATTCCAAATAAAGAAAGAAGTATAGCAAGTTCTTTTGCTTCATTACGTAGATTGTTTTTAACCATATCAATGAAGTCTTCTCTTGTCATATTAAATGGTTTACCTGTTCTCTTCTCATATTTCTGACTGAATTCTTCATACATTTTATCTAATGCAACAATACCTTTATCATTCATAGATAAAATATTGTAAATGTTAGAGCTTCTATCTCTAATAGAAGTTCCCATAACATATACCCAAAGTCTAACTCTACCAATGTCATATTTATCTCCTTCAGATATACCATCTTCATCAATGGTTACAGAGAAGTCATCAGACACTCTTCTTAGTTCAGAGAAACGTGTATCAAGAAGTTTAGGAATCCAGTTCTTAAACACCATCATACTCTTAGTCCAGATATTCATTCCCATTCTATTCAAATCAGAATCAGAAAGACCACCTGTTGCATTTCTAGATATACGTCTAGTTAAGTTTGTAAGACGTTGTAACTCAGAAGTGTTGTTAAGATCAAGACCAGGGATAACAAGTTTACCATCTTCTAGTTGTTTAACAGCATCTATAGATCTTGTCTTCTTAAGTTCTTCTATCTCAGCATCTATTTCTTTTTTTGTTTGTGCATACTTAGATGCATTATCAAATCTATCTTTGTATTTGTTTTTTACAAACTCTCTAATACTAATTATCTTACCATCTTCTACCATCATGTTCTGAAGAAGAGTTAGGAATATAGATTTCTCTACATGCTGTTCAGGTTGTCTCATAAACACCATAAGCATATCAGAAAAGTTTCTTCTAGTTAAAGCAGTCATTCCTGACTCTCTTAACTTATCATATGTAGGATCATCTTTAAGAGGCATAAACTTATCAATCAATTGAACAAACATATTTCGTTCATCATCATTCTTAAATTTATTTCCTATAAGTTTTCCTTCATTAGCAGCAAACTCTCTAGCTTTAAAATAATTACCAGCTTGTGTTGCTACTTGTATATTAGCACCAAATAAGTTGACAGCTCCTGATATAAAATCAAATCCAAGAGTTTTTAATTGGAATGCTCTATTTGCAGCATCCATAGCTTTAACTAATGATGTAGGACTAGGATTTTCATCTACTGGAAAAATAACTCTTCCAGCAACTTTATTAATTGCATCCTTCATAAAGTTTGTCACTTTACCAATACCTAATGGAATATCAGAATCAGACAGTGGATACTTTTCTTCATAAAGAAGAGCACGTAAGAAGTCATTAAATATCTTAGTGTTCTCTTCATTACCTTTAAGTTCTTCAGGACTACCATCTTTGATTATTACATCTCCTGTTCTACTAGTATTTAAATGATCTTTGAATGTCTCAATTGTTTTAACTAATTGAAGTTGTCCTTCTACATCTGATAGATATGTATATTTCTCCATATGGTTGATATACAAAATCATATTCTTAAATACATCTTCACTCACATCAGTGTAATCATTCACACCATCTTCACCTCTTGTGAAATCATATGTGTAGTATTTAGGAATACTATTTTCTAGTTCTCCTGTAAGTTCATTAACAGATCCATATCCAACATCATCAGCATTAATGGTTAGATTAGTTCCAAAGTTTTTAACAGCAGAAAGACTAAAGTCCCAAGCAAGACTTTCAGCCATACCCTTTCTTACAAATGGTAAGAATGTAGAAGACACCTTATTACTTATATATCCTGCATCTTTTGCTTTAGAGTTCATTTTTGTAATGAAATCATACAGAGCTAATAGTTCAGGATCTTTTTTAAGTTCTTTATAATCTTTAGATTCCCATTTTTCAAGAGGATGTCTTTTAAGAACATAGTTATCAAATCCATTGAATTCTTCTTTATCTATATCCCATTTTCTTTCTTCATCATAAATAAGTTTTTCTCTAAGATCTTCATCCTCATCATACATTCTTTTAAGCCTAGATATTCTTTCATTCATGATTTTTAAAGCTTCTTTTTTATAAGCTTCAACATCAATATTATCTAATAACCATTGCTTATCTCTTTTCCCTTCAGTAACATTTTCATCCACTGCATCATAAAATGATCTATCAAACTTATAGATTAACTTATTAACTAGTTTATTCTTATCATCTCTTTGATATATCTGTTGTACAAGTTTTCTAATATCACCACCTCTATCAACTAGCTTTTTTCTTATTTCCATAAGTTCATTCACTTCACCAAGAGCTTTTTGTGATGCTAATCCTTTTGCATTATTTACAAGCTTATATAAAATCTGCAATGATGCTAATGGAAGATCTGATATACCTCTAAAGGTAGAAGATAATCCTTTTACAACAGCTTCTGCTTTAGTAAGTCCTACAACTAAATTTCTTTGTCCAATAAACTTATCAGCAAACTGTCCAGATATTTTTGATATCTGTCTTTCAGATTCTCTAATTAATTTAGCTTCTTGTGTAATATTAAAAAGAAGATCTTTTCTCATAGCAACATCAGCTTTCTCTTCTGCTGTTTTAGCATTCTTCTCCATATCAGAAGTGTAGATAAGATCTCCAATAAGATCATCTATTCTACCAAACACTTCAGCAGTGGCCATATACTCTCTCATGTCTTCAGAGAAGTCAGATAGTTGTGAGTCATTAAAGTCTGTTGATGTAGCAGGTCTTCCTTCGTATGTAGTTTTATAATCATCAACAATACCTTGACCCTCTTTTCTCATAATTTTAATTACATCCACAAGAGGTGCAATATTTAATGAGCTTTGAGCTGTACGTATAGCTGTCTTAAGAATGTTCATACGTTCTCTTTTGAACTCACGTTGTTCTTCATCAGTAACATCTGACTTACTAATTTGTTTATATACAGCATTAAGTTTTTTAATCAACTCATCAAGTGGTTCGAATCCAGTAGATTCACTTTCTTCTGATACAGGGATAAGTCTAACATCTTCAATATCTGCAGTGTTAACAGAACCAATAGCAATACCTTTAAGAACTATAGGAGAGTCTTCTATCTTAGGATTTTCTTGTTTAAGATCCATGATGATTGGAATAGCTCTGTTCATTCCAAACTCTTTAACACCATAGTTATCACGTAGTATTTCTTTATATCTACCAAGCTGAACATTGTATGCTCCTTGTTTGTACCAAGCAACATCTTTTGATCCAGGAGCAACACTCATAAACTTCCAGTCAAAGATGTTAGCTTTACCATTCTCTTCTACAATTAAAAGGTCAATGGTACCAGCTTCTTTTTCTTTAGCATCATATATTTTCACCTCAGAGAATACCAATGGGTTCTTTCCTTCTTTAGAGAAACTAGCAATAAGATCTGTGTAATACTTTTCTATCTTATCATATACATCTCTATCAGATACATTATATATTGCAGGGCGAGGATCTATGATTTCTTTTCTTGTACCATCAGAATTGAAATATCTATCATGTACTTCTTCAAAATAACCATGGCCTTTTATACCAAGATCTCTTTTTAATTCATTGAATTTCTTTTCTGCTTCTGTAAAGATTTTATTTCCAAATCTTTGTTTGTACCAAGCTTTAACTCTATCAGTAACCCTTTTGGTAACTCTAGCCCATGTACCATCAGCTTGTAATATTTCATACCAGTTGTTTGCTGTTTCCTCATCTAGTAATAATGGATCTACAGGTTCATTATTTTCAACTTTCTTTAAATTGTTTTTAGTCGCTTCAAGTTTTTGTTGAACATTTTTCTGAGGATCTGTAAGTTGATAATAGATTTCTTTTGAATCTAAATCAAGTACATTACCTTCCACTCCATTATTTAATATAAGTCTAGCAGTTTCTCCAAATATATTAATATTTGATTTTTTATATTGACCTCTGAAGAAATCAAGAATAGATTCCCAAAATCTTCTGATAATAGATCTATTTGTTTCATTCATCAGTTCAGGAAACTCTATAGAGCCTTCAGATTCATTGATAATCAATTCAGCTATAAGTTTATCCACAGCTTCCTTTTTAATCTTTCTGATGTCTGGTTTACCATTAGGAAGTTGGTAAGCAGGATCAGTTTTATATTGATTAAGTGTTGTATTGTATATTTCAAATCTATCTATCTTAGATATCATCTCTGTGATCATCTTTGGATTCTTTAGATTTATAATAGCTGTAGCAATGTGCACCATCTCTTCTGTAAGAGCAACATCTTCTTTACCTTCAGCAATAGCAATGATTCCTCTAATAAGATCTGCTGCACCATTTACATTAGGATTATCTATTCCTGTTTGTTTCATGTATGTAACAAGGTCTTGAATTTCTATTCCCATAGCTTTAGCAAGTTCTTTTATCTTTGCTATTGTTTCAGGAGAAGCTTTAGATGATTGAACAGCACCTTTCTTTTGTAAGAATATAGGTTGTTGTTCTCTTTCAGGAACAATATTTATTTCATTCCATGTATTACCATACTCATCAGTAACTTGTTTTACATTCTCTTTACCATATTGTTTATTAAGAACATTCTTTACAGTGTTTTCATAGAAGTTATAAATAGGTTTTAAAGCAGCAAACCCTTCTGTTTCTACTCTTTCAAGTTCTTGTTTAAGTTGTCTAATTTCTAC
>Ga0315274_10011125_pt1 | contig 12902 bp, 10 predicted proteins | sample YL17G02_20_MG_FD_203700 | JGI IMG/M metagenome (GOLD analysis project Ga0315274, IMG submission 203700) | Sediment microbial communities from Yellowstone Lake, YNP, Wyoming, USA - YL17G02_20 | ecosystem: Environmental > Aquatic > Freshwater > Lake > Sediment | place: USA: Wyoming | collected... | reverse complement strand
GCTCATGGCGTACGGCGCTACCAATGGATCCGCTTTAATTCGAAAAGCGATTGCACAACGCTATGATGCGAATGTCCCAGCGGAAAGCGTCCTGCTGACCACTGGAGCCGCAGAAGCGAATTTCCTTGTCCTCTATCGACTCCTGGAGAGAGAGGACGAATTCGTGACATTCCTTCCATCCTATATGCAATGTGTAGGCATTGCGGACAGTCTCGGTGCGCAGGTGAGAGTTGTCCCTCTTCGGGAGGAACTAAACCATAAACCCGATATCGATGAGCTCCGCAAGGTCGTGACCAAGCGTACCAAGGTCATTTCCATTGTGAATCCCAACAACCCAACCGGCTCTGTCCTATCTGCTGATGACATGCGGGAGATTTGTGGGATTGCCGCGCATGTGGGTGCCTGGGTACTTTGTGACGGCGCCCTGAGAGGCCTGGAAGTCGAGGGCGAGGTAGCTTCCACTCCTGTGGAGTTCTATGAGAAAGGAATAGCAACCGGGAGCCTCTCTAAGATGGGCCTAACAGGGATCAGAATCGGGTGGATGATTGCACCGAAGGGCCTAGTGGACATGTGCTGGGCAATGAAGGACTATACGACCCTGAGTCACTCAGGGATTGGCGAGTATCTTGGGGGGATCGCGCTTCAAAGCGAAAACATGTCACGTTTCCTGGGGAGGGCCCGAGGAGTGATAAAGGAACACTTGGGGATCGTGTCAGAATGGGTTGACAAATACCACCGGCTTGTGAGCTGGAGTCCCTCGAGGGCAGGGCATACAACATTTCTAAAGTACAACCTTGAATTGGATGCGATTGAGTTGTGTAGCAGGCTCCTTGCTGAGGAGGGCGTCTTGCTTGGGCCGGGCGACTACTTCGGTTCTCCGAGACATCTCCGCCTTCGGTACAGTTGCGATCAAAACACCCTCGTGGAAGGCCTCGCTCGGTTTGGCGCTTTCCTGCGCCGCCTCTCAAGCCCATGATAGGTGGATCGGTTGCCCGACGCACAGGAGCCTTGCGCTATCCGATACTCCCCCTAGGCCAACATCAACCAGGGCGACTGGGAAACACAGCGCACTGAAGTCGCGTGTTCGGGTTGTCGATCACAGCAAGCCGTCGCACTGCGGTTCCAAGTTCATCAAGGGCACATGGGGCGACTGCAGCGCTGGGGGTCGTTGTGTCTTCAGCTCTTGTCCCCTGTAGCCTCCCTTGACGCAATGTGAAATTCGGAGCCGGGAATGGAGACCGAGAATGAATACGATTCTTCAAGAGATAGCGGAGTCAGTGATTACAGGAAGGCGCACACAGGTGGAAGGGCTTGTTCGCCAGGCGCTTGAAGCTGGGCTATCCCCTCAAACCGTTCTTGCCGATGGTCTTATTGCGGCGATGTCGGAGGTCGGTTCGCGGTTCGAGCGCGGGGAGTTCTATGTCCCCGAGATGCTGGTCGCGGCCCGAGCGATGCAGGCGGGTCTTGGAGTCTTGAGTCCAAGGCTCGCGGAAGGTAGCTTTCAGATGAGGGGCAAGGTTGTGATTGGCACGGTGAAGGGCGATTTGCATGACATCGGCAAGAACCTGGTTGGGATGATGCTTCAAGGGGCGGGTTTCGAGATCATCGACTTGGGAACCGACGTGCCGCCGCAAAAGTTCGCTGAGGCGGCTCGGGAGAGCAGGGCTGGGATTATTGGAATGTCGGCACTGCTTACAACAACCATGCGGAACATGAGGTCGTCAATAGAGGCCTTAGAAGACATGGGGCTGCGAGACAAGGTGAAGGTTATAGTTGGAGGAGCGCCACTGACCGACGCGTTCGCGCGCGAGATAGGTGCGGATGGCTACGCGCCTGATGCAAGTCGTGCGGTTGCGCTGGCCAATAGGCTGGTTCAGGGCACCTATCCGTCTTCCCCATCTTCGGCCGCAAGGGAAGGGGATTCGTGACGCATGGGGCGTGAAGGCGCTAACAGAGTCCAGGCAGGACTGTGCTAGCCGAAAACCCCGTCCGAGGTTTTCCGGGGGACTCCCGGCCTTACGAAGCACGCCGGTAGTCGTGGTGCAATCCATTGAGGACGGGAACCGCGATGAGCCTCCCTCGCCTCGGCCAAGCTGGCTGGGGTAGGGTCCCCTCTGGAATCCTCTGCCCAATCCCCTGGTGTGGCCGTGCTCGGTTGAAGTATTCGACGTATTCTTTCACTACCCGATGAAGTTGCCCTTCCCCGACAACCAGCAGGTGATCGAGACATTCCCTCCTCACACTCCCCAGAAACCGTTCGCAGACCGCGTTGGCCTTTGGAGCGCGGTAGGGGATCTTGAGGACATCAATTGAGCTTGCCTTGGCGACCCGTACGAAATCGGCGCCATATTTGCTGTCCCGGTCGCGGATTAGGAAACGCGGGGTCAGGCCATAGGGCGTTGCCTCCCGAAGTTGCTGCCTGACCCAGGCGTCGGTCGGGTGGGAGGTAACGCCACAATGAACAACTCGCCGCGAACCGAGTTCTATAATGAAGAAGGCGTAAATCTGCCGGAAAAACAGGTCGATGACTGGGAGAAAGTCACAGGCCCAGACCAGCTGGGCGTGGTTCTTGAGGAAAGTTGACCAATTCTGACCATGGGCGGGGTGGGGGCGTGCCAGGCGGACGTACTTCTGGATCGTCGACCTAGCGATGTGAATTCCAAGTTTCATGAGTTCGCCACGGATTCGCTCCACGCCCCAGAGGCTGTTCTCCCTGGCCATCTGCTGGATCAAAGCGATGGTCTCGGAGGCCACCCGGGGGCGCCCACCCCGGTTACGGGACTTGAACCTCCAGAACAGCCGGAAGCCTTGGCGATGCCAGCGAAGCAGCGTATCGGGCTTGATGATAAGGAGGGCTTCCTTCCACCTCCGGACCCTGCTGGCGAGGAGGACGAGCCAAGGGCGATCGGTTGGGGTGAAGCGTGGCTTGCTAACTTGGCGGTGGAGGATGATGAGTTGCTGGCGGAGGAGCGCGTTCTCGGCAACGAGTTGGGCCTTGCTGCGAGTGAAATCGAGGGCAGAGCCGAGAAGGACAGAATAGCGAGATGGCCGGGTGAGCTGGAGGAAGGCCCGTTCCAAAGACACCAATGCGGAGCGTATGGGTCGGATAAATCGGTCGACTAGGGAAGACATGCAGAATCGGCCCTCGATGGACAGTCAAGAACCTTCAATGGAGCATATTGCAGGTCCGATCGAGGTTTGTTGTCGGGCGGATGGGGTTTTCGGCCAGGACAGCGTTGGCTCGTGGCCCAATACATCCATCGCAAACGGCCTAGGCCGTGATCCGATTCTGATGGTGCACGATCGGTTTTGTGCGCGTGAGGTTGAAGGCTGTCGCGAGAAGGAGCGGATGGCGAGAGGGTTGGGTGATGGCGAGGAAAGTCCGTTGCAGAGAGTGAATCGCAGAGTCGACGAGTCGGACAAACGGTTTGGCAGAGGAAGATGCAGATTGATCCCTTAATTGGCTGTCAGAACTCATCGAGAGAGAGTATTGCAAGTCCGATCTAGGGTCATCGCTGGACGGATGAAGTTACTGGCCAGGACAGAGGCATCACCCTTGGCCGTCAACCGATGAGGTCCGTCCGCGCCGCCTCAACGATCCGATTGACTTCCCGGTCCAGGGCAGGGTCGAGTGGGGAGACTCGGTGCGTGGCGAGAATCGTCTCCACGTGTGCATGGGCCCGCTCGCTCATGCTTTCTCCTCCGCCGGCCTTCCACACCTCGAAGGTCTCACGTGTCCACCGAGGTCCCGGGAGAAAGAACTCCTTTCGGAAGTGATCCACTGTGTGGTCGTCCGAGAGGTAGTTGCCTCCTGGGCCCACTCGAGAGATGACGGCCATCGCGAGCGTCTCCTCGTCCACAACAAACCCCTGGGCGACACGCTGCGCGTAAGCCATCGCTTCATCGTCGATCACGAGCCACTCGAGGCTTGCGCCGTGATCGGTGCCGACGATTCCGGCGTGGCCAAAAAGGTCTGCGCCGGCCAGCATCCCAAGCACGAAGCTGCCCATCTTTTCCATGCCTGCTTGGATGTCGGGAAGCTTCGAATCGGTCAGGTTGACGTTTATATACACGGGGAACCCGTAGAAGTGGCCAAGTTGGGCCATCGCGACAGCCATCAGGCCTTGCTCGGGCGACCCAAAGGCGCAGATCGCCGTCCGTGGATCGAGGAGGTGAGGGATTCCTCCATACATCACTGGAGTTCCGGGGGCGAGACACTCGACAATGGTGACGCCCGCGAGAATCTCGGCGTTCTCCTGGGCAATGGTTCCCGCAAGTGTCGCCGGACCCGTGCCGGAGGCCATCACCATTGGTCCGATGCTCACCGGCTGACCATGTTCGAGGAAGGGGATCATGACGTCCAGCCCGGTCTCCGGAAGTTGCAGCGGGCTGATCGGTTCGAGGAATACCTCGACCATCGGCCGAGCCCGCAGAGCCTGCGTGCCACCGGCGATGGCCTTGTAGATCTCCAGGACATACTCCGAGCTCCGTCGGGTTACAGGCCAGCAGCGAGTAGGCTTGCCTGTTCCCCGAACCAGTTCCGAAGTGAGCACGACATCGCGGATCGCGGCCGCTGCATCTCCTGGGACTGTCATGGCCCCGACGACCGTGACATGGGGCAGGGCGTCTCCGAGTGTGATCGCCGACCGGGCGTCGATCAGCATGGGCTCCCGCCGTGCACGGTTCTCGTAGTCGAACCACGCAAACTGACCCGGACTCGAAATCAGATTGTGGTCACCATAGCCGAAGCGAGCTCTCGCCCCGGGCTCGCGGCCATGGAGGACGTATTGCTTTTTTGCACTCTCGATTGCCCTAAGTACGATTTCCTCGGGGAAGCGTACCCTCTTCTTGGAGAGGTCTACAGTTGCCCCAGCCTCTTGCAGCCTTTGGAGGGTCTCGTGGTGTGGGACCACGACTCCGATATCCTGGAGGACGTGCAAAGATGTTTCGTGAATGGCGCGGACCTCGTCGGGGTAGAGGAGACTAATGCTAGGACGGGCCACTCAATCCTCCCTGGTGTCGTCGTTTGGGAAATACTTGATTTGCGTCAAGTGCTAGGTACACAGCACCAAGCACAACTGCGTCGCGCCCCAGTGCAGTCGGTTGCAGATTGACCGGGCGCAGCAAGGCGGCGCCAATGCGTGCTCGAATCGCGTCGACCAGTGCCGACCACTTCCAGTCGCTCGGCCCGCCGAGCACGATGACCTCCGGATCGAGAACAACCGAGAGATTGCAGATCACCACGCTGAGAAGATCGACCGCTTCACGAAACACGACTTGAGCGGCCGGGTCACCCTCCAGCGCGAGCGAAAACACGTCCTGGGCACGAAGGTCACCCTCGACCTGGCGGATCAAATCGGCCAGGCGAGAGGCGGGATAGCGTTGGGCAAGGAGATGGGAGAGGCGGATGATGCCTTCGCGACCCACCCTCATCTCTAAGGTCCCGATCTGGCCGGCGTTGTCACGCAACGTGTTGATGTCGCTGACGAAGTAGGACACTTCACCTGCGGCATGGCTCGCGCCGTGATACAGCTTGCCCTCAATGACGATCCCGGCCCCGATCCCAGTTCCAATACTCACGAAAACCATGTTGCGCGTGCCCTGTGCAATTCCCTTCCAGAACTCCCCCAAGGCTGCCAGGTTGACATCATTCTCAACCCGAACCGGCACACGAAACTCATCGCCGATGACTTGCCCAAGCGGGAGATTCTTCCAACCCAAACTCGGGGCCCACTCGACCTCGCCTGTCGTGGAATCCACGATAGAAGGTGCTCCCAGCACAATTGCGTGCAATGGGGGTCCCTGGCTGCCTTCTGGGAGGAGGCCATGGAGCAGGTCGAGGAGAGCGGCCACGTCGGCCGTGCCCTGTTGAAGAGGAAGCGTGCGACCGCCCTTGGCGAGGACCGTTCCAGCAAGATCCGCGCGGACGGCATAGGCTTCGGTGAGACGGAGGTCCACCGCGAGAACGGACCCGACCCTTGGATTGAACTCAAGCAGGAAGGACGGTCGGCCGGTGCGCCCGACCTGGCTGGAGCCGGCCTCGAGCAGAATCCCTTGCTCGACAAGTCTGTCCGCCACTCGGCCGACGGTCGAAGGGCTGAGGCCGAGGATCCGTGCGACCTGCGCGCGGGACGCGCGGCCGTGTTCACGCACGATCCGAGCGACCGCCTCGGCGACGCTGTCTTTCTTTTCTGGGTTGGATGATCTGCTCGGATCCAAGTTTGGCCCAGCCATTGTTTATGCCACGGCGAATAGACTCACCCAAGAGTGTACAGCCCGATGACCCCTGAGTCAAGGACTTGCCGTGAATCTCGCTGCCTCCTAGACATTGACCAGTTGACTTTCGCAGGTTCTCGTCTAGAATAGATCACGAATGTAACTAAGTCAGCGGTTAGGTAGGCTAGGCAACGGACTTCTGCCGGGGGCAGGCATGGTAATTTTTCGGGCCACTCTCCCGGTCCGGGGCCTCCGAGTGACGTCGCAGGAACGCCTGCCTGATGTCCGCGGAGGAGTAATGAATCGACACAGCTGCACCGCCAAGTGGATGGCATACCGAAGGAGTCTTGATTGAACTGCCGCACCTGCGCCAACTGTGCCTTAGCTTTGCAGGAAGGGACCGGGATGGAATGCGGTCGGAGAGCGGCATGGTACCTGGACCGGTATCACCTCTTGTCCCGAGTCACCCGTGCGTACCCAAAGGCATGTGCTTCGTTGCCGACGATCGGAGACCGAGATGCCAATCGAAGAAGCAGAGTATCGCGAGCGCTTCGCACGAGTCCACAAGGCGATACAAGATGAGGACCTAGATCTCCTCCTTGTCTACTCGCAAGGCAGCCGCAACATGTACGCCAATCTCCTCTATCTGACCGGCTACTACAGTTTCGATCCGTGCCTGCAGGGGGCACTGCTTATCTCCCGCGCGGGCGATCCACAACTTGTGCTCAATTTTGAATGGGATCTGGATCGGGCTGCCCGCACGTCGTGGATGCCGCGTGCCGCAATGCATTACTCTCGCGATTTGCCCGGCGAGGTGGCCGCGCGATGCCGGACGATGGGGGCTGCGAAGGGGCGCATTGGCCTTGTTGGAGATGGGTATATGCCGCTCGCGGTCTTCCGCGATCTAGCCCGGCACCTCCCCGAAGTGGAATTCGTCTCAACCGCTCACATCGTGGAGGGACAACGGTTGATCAAGAGTCCCGCAGAAATCGAGGCGATGCGCGTGGCCGCGCGGCTGACCGAGAATGCCACACAGGCGGGGTTCCAGGCTCTTCGAGAAGGAGTATCGGAACTTGAGATTCTGTCCGTCTGCGTACGGAGCATGCTGGAGGGTGGGGCCGATGAGCCCGCCTTCACGGCCCAAGTCTCTTTTGGCAAGATGACCGAGGTGTGCATGGCGCCTGCATCGCGCAACACGTTGCTGCGCGGCGACATGGTGATGTTCGACATGGGCTGCCTCTACGAACACTACGTCGGCGACCTTTCGCGGACGCGTGTGTTGGGAACACCAACCGCGGACCAACGGAAGATTTACGATCTCGTGCTGACGGCGCAGGAGGCGGCGATAGACTTCGTGCGACCCGGGGTTACTGCCGAGCAAGTCGATACTGTCGCTCGCGATATCATCTCCCATGCCGGGTACGGAGAGTATTTCAACCACTGGCTCGGGCGAGGAGAAGGGCTCGATCTGCACGAGCGGCCTTTTATGGAACAAGGTGATTCGATGCCCTTGCGTTCGGGAATGGTGTTCAGTGTCGAACCAGGGATCTACCTTCCAGGTGTGGGTGGGGCACGGGTCGAGGAAATGGTGCTTGTGACGGACACGGGTCATGAAGTGATCTCGGATATGAGCCATCGTGATCTAGCGGTTTGAGCGCCTGGGAGGAGACAATGCTCTACGAGAAACTTCTCGAGGGTGGTGCAGGGCAGGGCAACAATCGGCGCTGGGCACGCCATCCGGCGAACCCCATACTCCGTCCAACCCCGGGTTCCTGGGCAGGGGAATGGATTGCGAATGAGACGATCATTCAAGTGGGCGAGGAATACCTGATGTACCTCGACGGGAAAACGGGGCCGGTCGAGAGGATTGGGGTGGCTGCGGCGAAAGTGAGTTCCTTCGATGGGCTCACGTGGAAAGAATACGTAGGCAACCCGGTGCTCGACATCGGTCCCGGAGGCTACGACCACACGAGCGTGCTGGATCCTTCCGTCATTTTGTTCCACGGATCGTTGTGGATGTACTACACGGGGATCGGCGGTCCGCCGGATAGGATTTGCCTGGCGCACTCCAGTGATGGATACCGCTGGGTGAAAGAAGACCACAACCCAGTTCTGAGCGGACGATGCCCCCATGCGGTGGTGTTCAAAGACACTGTCTATCTGTTCTACTTGGTCTACAACGAGGACGGAGGGTACGATGTCCGGCTTGCCACAAGCCGTGATGGTGTTTCCTTCGAGAAGCATCCCCAGCGCCCGATCTTGCCGAGAGGCAAGAATGGGGCGTGGGACGGGTTCTCAGTCGTCACTCCCCGCATCTTCGCGGAAGACGGCGTCTTTCAGATGTTTTACGCTGCCGACAATGAACGCGTGGACGAGCCCCGCGGATTCGGAGTCGCGATATCCAGGGATCTGGTCACCTGGGAGAAGTACCCCGGTAATCCCGTCTTCCTGACGGGAGAATCGGGGACCTGGGACAGCGAGGCGATCTGGTGTCCTTGGCTGATGAAACGGGGCGAGGAATACTGGATGTGGTACTGCGGCAGCCGCACCACGTACAGCCAGGGGCTCACTCCGCAAACGGGTGTGGCGATTCTTGCCTGAGAGACTCTACAACCTCCACCGGAAGGAAATCGGAGTACGGAGGTTCAATCATCGGACGTACCACGATGCGAGAGATCGCCACGTGGGCAGGCTGGTCGAGCGCAAAAAGGGCGGCACGCGCAATGTCCTCGGGCGTGAGGAAGAAGGCTCGGCGAGGGTCATCGGGAGCGGCCCACGAGCCGGCGGGAAGGTCGGTGTCCGTCGCGCCGGGGAAGATGCTCGTGACTCGCACTCCGTGCGGTCGTAGCTCCTCCTCGAGGGAATCGGCGAAGCCGGCCAGTCCCCATTTGGAGGCGCAATACACGGAGTCCTGCGCGAACCCGCGCAAGCCGGAAACGGAGTTGATGAAAAGTACATGGCCCGTGCGTCGGGCCTGGAAGGACGGCAGAACGGCACGGGTGAATAGAAATGCGCCACGCAGATTCGTGTCGAGCGTTTCGTTGTACTTGCCCTCATCTGTATCTTCGAGACCGAGAAAGTGCTCGAGGCCGGCGTTGTTGACAAGTATGTCGACCTTCCCGGTTTCGCCCAGGATAGACGCCACAGCACGGTCCACTTGGACGGCGAGGCGGATGTCCGCCTGTACGAAGCGGACCCCGCCGGGTGCAGACGTCGCCGATGGCATTGTTCGGGCGACACCGAAGACCTTCGCTCCCGCCGCGGACAGGGTTTGGGCAATGGCCAGTCCAATACCTCGGCTGGCCCCGGTGACGATGACAACTTTGTCATTCGTAGGCATGAGACACCCTCCTGCGGATCAGCGCACGGGAAGGCTATCACAAGCTGGATGAGACCGTCAAATCCGCTCGCGCTTGGCATCGATCTTGGGGGCAGCAACCTCCGGCTGGGAATCGTGGATTGCCATGGTTCCATGGTCGACTTCCGTGCCCAGCCGATCGACCTTTCACTCAGCGGGGACGATCTGGTGGCCATGGTTTCTCGCCATGCCCGTGGTTTGGCACGCTTGAGCGAAGCCTCAGGTGTGGGTTTGGCTCTCTCTGCAAGTGTTCTCGCCGGTGGAGACCTTGGGCCCGGCATGACGACCCACCCGAGATTGGGTGGCTACCCTCTCCGCCAGCGGCTATCCGAGGAACTCGGCAAGCCGTGTCTGATCGACAACGATGCCAACCTGGCGCTTCTGGGCGAGGTTCATTTTGGAGCGGCCCGGGGTCTGCGCGATGTGCTCCTCCTGACGTTGGGGACGGGTGTGGGAGGCGGGCTCATGCTCGGTGGACACCTGCGGCGGGGCGCGCACAGCAGCGCGGCCGAAATCGGCCTCACCCAGGTCCCCGGGACAGGGGAAGAGGATTACGTGTCGCTCGAGAGCCTGTCGTCGCCCGGAGCACTCATGCGAGAGTTGGGTGACCCGCGAGGGCACCTCTTCGAGCGCGCCGCCTCGGGCGATGGGAAGGCGAAAGCTCTCGTCGAGCAGATGTTTCGGTACCTGGGCCTGGCCGTGACAAATGCGCACGTCCTTCTCGATCTCGAACTTGTCCTGCTTACCGGCGGACTCTCCCGTTCGGGCGTTGTATTGCGAGACGGCTTGCGAGCGGCCTTCGCGAGAATCTGCCCGTCGGAGCTGCAACTTGGAGTGCGGATTGACTTGGCCGCGCTGCATCCAGACGAAGGCGGAGTGATTGGAGCAGCCTGCCTGTGGTTCGAGGAGCAGGGCTCGCTACAACGATCCTGACCCGCCGCTGCGGGCCGACCCTGGCGGATCGCGCCAAATGGGTTTGGCTTCCGCAGGCCGATTCGCGTCCGCCCTTCTCGCCATCGGGTAACCGACAAGGTTCGCTGGGGTCACTCATGTTGCAGAAGGACCTATCTTGACTGCCGGAGAATCGGGAAAGGGGTACCGACCATCACCGCGCCCTAGTTACGAAGGCCCCACGGTCATCCGACACGGAGAGGCGGCCCGCCATTTGTGGGGAGATGAGGAGGCGGGAAGGGTCGCGGACTTGATCTACCTTTCGAACTTGAACCTGCACACTCTTGTGTTCGAGCTCCCCCCGGGCGGAGCGTTCACGCATTCCGAGTCCTATCGCACGGTATTCGGGGCCGATGAAGTGATGGTGGTGCTGGAGGGCGAATTCGTTCTCGCCAACCCGGAAACGGGTGAGGTGCTGCGGGCCAACCGGGGCGAGGGGATATTCTTCCGCAAGAACACATGGCATCATGGGTTCAACGTCGGCCAATCGCCGGTTCGAGTCCTCGAGTACTTCGCACCGCCTCCGGCGACTGGCGCCTCAGGTGAGTACGCTCGAACGCAGCCCTACCTGGCTAAAGAGAAGTGGCGCTATGGGCCATTCGAGGAAATCCCAGACCGGCGGGCCGGACCTTGCGGTTTGCCAGTCCGACGGACATTGACGAAGCTGGGACAAGCGGACTTGGAGCTGGGACTCCTCGGGGCCGATCGAAAGGCACTTGTCGGATACTTCGCCACGACCGAGTATCTGAGGGTCGGCAGGCTGGAACTCAACCCTGGAACCCATCTCACCCAGCAAAGCCACGTCGGGGACGAACTGGTCTACGTTGACGAGGGGTCATTGGTTGTAATGCTCCACGAGAATACAAGGGGCCAGCGCTTCGAGCTGGGACCGAGGGATGGGATGTACATCCCTGCACGCGTGAAGCATGGGTACCAGAATCCAAACGCTAAACGGGTGCTTGCGTATTTCGGACAAGCGCCCACTCAGACAGCAGGCCCTTCGGCCTAGCCCGGCGGGCCGGAGCAGCTGAGTTGGAGAGACACGCATGACCGTCGTGATGTCGTCGCGGGCCCGCATGCTCGCCGCGCTTGCAAACGCAGAGCCGGATCACACTCCCTGCAGTTTTATGATGTATGGGGCGCTCAAGTCCATCTCGCGAGACTACGAAGAGTATATCGATCGTCAGGTGGCCATGGGGCTGGATGCATTTGTCGAACTGCCGCCTCGCCCGCCAATCGTGGTGAATGACTACTACAATCTTCATGGACTGCCTGTCAGTTACTCGAGCGGGGTCACGATTTCGGAATGGGTCGAGCACATGCCTGAGGAGCAGAGCCCCATCCTGGTCAAGGAGTATCACACACCGGCTGGAACCCTGCGCGCGGAGGTCCGTCAGACGCCAGATTGGCGCTGGGGGGATCATGTCCCATTCCTTGACGACTACATCGTTCCGCGCTCACGCAAGTTCCTGGTGACGCAGGAGTCCGACCTCCCCTTGCTGGGCCACCTGCTTGTGCCCCCGTCGATAGAGGAAACTACTGCCTTCGCCAGGCAGGCGGACAGCGCACTGGCGATAGCCCGCAAGCACGACCTCTTGGTGACCGGCGGGTGGGGGGTTGGCGCGGATCTTGTTGGATGGGTGTGCGGGCTGCAGAACATGATGTATATGGTCTACGATCGGCCGCAATTGCTGCACGCACTGCTCGACTTGATCGAGTCCTGGAATCGCAAGAGGATGGAGGTCGTGCTGCACGCCGGGATCGACCTGTATATCAAGCGGGCATGGTACGAAAACCTCGACTTCTGGACTCCCTCCACATGGCGCGAGTTCCTCTACCCGAGCTTGAAGGCGGAGGTTGAGACGGCTCACGAACGAGGTGCCAGATTCGGCTATCTCATTACATCCAACTGCATGGGGCTACTTGAATCGATCGCCGAGGCGGGAGTGGACGTTGTGGTCGGTGTCGACCCGCATGCCTGGGATCTGCACGCCGCGAAAGATGCGCTGCGCGGCAGGGTGTGCTTGTGGGGCGGCGTCAATGGACACCTGACCTTGGAAGCCGGTTCGGCGGATGCTGTTCGCGCCGAGGTCAGAGAGTCGCTCGAGGTGTTGGGGGAGAGTGGTGGGTTCATCCTCTCGCCCGTAGACAATGTCCGGGAGGACTCCCATCGATCAAGGGAGAATGTGAAAGCTCTGGTGGATGAGTGGAGAAGTATCTGCGGTAGCCGCCCGACTGTCTGAATCGGGTCATGCAGGGCATCCAGGCAGGCGGGGGAGTTGTCGGCACAGATACCCTGAAGTCGATAGGGCATCGGAGAAGTCACTTAGACCGCGTCCAGTAACCCGGATCCCCCAGCCCACGCCGTCATGGCCGG
>Ga0315274_10011124_pt1 | contig 12902 bp, 9 predicted proteins | sample YL17G02_20_MG_FD_203700 | JGI IMG/M metagenome (GOLD analysis project Ga0315274, IMG submission 203700) | Sediment microbial communities from Yellowstone Lake, YNP, Wyoming, USA - YL17G02_20 | ecosystem: Environmental > Aquatic > Freshwater > Lake > Sediment | place: USA: Wyoming | collected... | reverse complement strand
CATAATATTACACGTATGCATTCCTAAATATCGTCGATGTGTCCAACTAAATACTGGACTATGGGGATGCATAAAATTTTTAAAACTAAAGGAGGAGTGATAATTTTAAATAAAAAATAGTAAAAATATTAGTTACCATTACATGAATGACTAAAATCGCTGATTTGTAGAGTTACCTATAAATTAAAAATTTTAAGTAAAGGAGAAGTATAAATGAAAATTATAAAAATCTTAACAGTTATCATGATTCTAACAATTATTTCTGTATTTTTTCTTTCTGGAGAAGCATCTGGAGAACCAAGAGTTCTTAAAGCCGTGACACACTTAAAGGAGAACGATAAGTTTCGTACATTATGCGTGGCATATGCTAAAGATGTCGAAAGGTTCTCTGATGGTCAGCTTATCATCGATATAATTGGTGGGAAGGAAACAATCGGATCCGATCAACAAATTTTTTCATTAAGAGATGGAGTTATAGACATAAATTTCGATCTTGAAAGAGTAGGCCAGTTTACTCCTGTTTATGTATCTATGGTACTGACAAACATGAAGCCATGGGAAGAGCGTGAAGCTGGACTTTATGACATGTGGCGAAAAATTTATGCAGAGGAAGCCAATGTTTACTGGTTAGGACCATCTACTCAGATACAGTGGTTCTGTATTGCTTTGAATAAAGAAGCTAAAAACCTCGATGATCTTGCTGGATTAAAAATTCGTACTATGGCAGCTAATGCACCTGCAATTGAAGCTCTTGGTGCAGTTCCTATTGTAATGCCATTTTCGGATATTTATCAGGCGATGGAGCGAGGAGTAATAGATGGGTTTTTAATGACAACGGAAGATTGGGTTAAAAATAGTTGGCAAGAAGTAACAAAGTACATGTTAAATATCCGATTTTTAAATGGGCCTCAAACTGGTATTTTAGTGAATATGGATGTTTGGGAGTCACTTTCCGAACAAGAGAAAAACTGGTTGCAGGCACCATTAATTGAAAATGAAAAGAATTATTATGCTCTAGCTTATTGGAATTATGCAGGCGGAGAATATGCGGTAATGGAGGCTGGTGTTGAGTTTATTAATTGGTCCAATGAGGAGAGGGAAAAAGCTATACAGCTTGCACGTTTAGGAATTTGGAATGCAATAAAAGAAGATATATATCAGAAGCATCCAGAGTATGTAGAGTATTTTGTTAAAGTAGTTAAAGGCCTATCATATCCATAATAATATCCATAAAGTAGTAGAAGGCTACTAAGTAAGCTACTAATATAATAAATTATTTATCTATCTATAAATGGTGGACAATGCTATAGTTATGATAATAAGTATTAATAGCATTGTCCACCATTTATCACACGGTAGTAAGTGTAAAAACAACTTGAAAAATTGAAACTAATACAAATAAATTGATAAGTACATAGACCAAGGGGTATAAAAATAATGAAAAAAAGTTCGTTTCTCTATGACCGATTGCTTGATTATGCTTTTACTATTGCGTGCTGCATATTAGCATTTATAGTGATACTTGTATCTCAGGATATTGTAATGAGATATTTATTTAATAAACCAGGAGTTTTTGTACTTCCTGCTTCCGAATTAAGTATAGTTTTAATCGTTAGTTTGGGGAATGCTTGGCTACTAAAAGAAGAAGGCCATGTCATTATTGATTTAGTATTAGATAAATTAAAACCAATACAGCGATGTATGTTAAATATGATTACTTCAGCTTTGAGTGCTGTCGTTTTATTCTTAATTGGATTGTATAGTCTTCCTGTAATTATTGATATAGTTCGACATAATGTGAGATGGATGGAAACTTCAACTTTAATACCTGCGGCTGCATATATGATTCCACTTACAGTAAGTTATTTCTTGTTTTCAATTCAATTTATAAGAAGAAGTTTTTTGTTTTATAATTTATTTATCAAAGAAAAAGAAGTGAGAGGGAGGTAACATACTTTGGGATGGGAAATAATTCTGTTAATGTTTTTTCTGGGTCTAGTTTTGTTTATTCTTCTAGGAATGCCCGTGGCTTTAGCTTTTTTAACTGTTACTTTTGCTGGTACTTTTATTCTGGATGGTACTTTAGGTCTAACTCAATTGGCTATTCCCTTAATGGTTTCAATAAGATCGTGGTCTTTCCTTCCAATTCCTCTTTTCATCCTTCTAGGAGAATTATTGTTTAGATCGGGAATTGCGGGACGTGCTGTAAATGTGATTGATATGTTATTTGGAAGGATGCCAGGTAGATTAGGAGTTATAAGTGTTGTTTCAGCTACTTTGATGGGAACTTTTACCGGTTCTAGTATGGCTACTTCTTCTGTTTTGCTATCCACTCTTTATCCAGAGATGGAAAAGCGAGGTTACAAGACACCTATGAGCGTGGGGCCTATCATTGGGGCTGGCGGTTTAGCCAGGATGATACCTCCTAATACTCTATCAGTCGTGTTAGCTACTTTAGCTTCTGTCTCAGTGGGACAGCTTTTAATGGCCGCATTTATTCCTGGATTGCTAATGGCTCTTCTATATATTGTTTATATTATTATCAGATGTTGGTTGCATCCGTCTATTGCTCCCCTTTATTATAGACCACGTATGGCGTTATCCAAAATTTTGTGGCTGTTTTTTAGAAATCTTGTTCCTATTGGATTAATCGTCTTTCTTGTAAGTGGATTTATTTTCTTTGGTATAGCTACTCCATCAGAGTCAGCAGCAGCAGGGGTAGTAGGCGCTATCTTTCTTTTAGCTTTATACAAACAGTTAAATTTAAAAATACTTAAGGAGTCTTTTTCACAGGCTACGAAGATTTCTATTATGTTGTTCACTATTATAATGGGATCAGTTGCTTTCAGTTATGCTTTAAGTTTCAGTGGAGTTAATAAATCTTTAGTTGAATGGGTAACTTCACTTTCTATCCATCCCTTAATGATACTTATTTCTTTTCAGTTAATATTATTAATTCTGGGTATGTTTGTAGAAACCACTTCTATTATTATGATTACCATTCCAGTGTTTATGCCTATTATAAGGGGATTAGGATTTGACCCAGTATGGTTTCTGGTACTTTTTATGATTAACATGGAGATGGCGGAAAGTACACCACCGTTCGGTGTTCTTTTGTTTGTAACTAAGGGCGCTTTGCCTAGTATTCCTATGAAAGATATAATTTTGGCTGGTTTGCCCTTCCTTGCTTGTGATGCTATAGCGACAATAATGGTTATGATATTTCCTAAAATAACTTTATGGTTACCCAGCATAGTGTTGCAATTTAGATGAAAATAATATTCCGTGGCAAATAATAAATTAGGAGGTGACGAGATGTTTTAAATGAATAATATAATCTATATTGTTTTGTTTTAATTACGATTATAAGAGCATTCATTCTATCAATATTAAAAATGAGATAAGCAACAAGAGGAGTGATAGCAATATTCTATCATGAAAATGCATCATTCACTAAAAATCGAGCTGTAATACCTGAAGAGCTAAGATTAAATCCATGTGGATTTCTATCCGGCATATTTCATGGCCGTGATTATCTACTTTATGCAATACAATATCTCAAAAAAGTAGATATCGTTCAGGTTACTGCGGATGGTCGTCTTTTCCTTTTAAAGAAGAAACTTACTGCTTCAGGGATTGATAATTTGGTCTAAATAGAATTAAAACTTCAAAAAACGGCATATATCGTGAAAAAGAATAAAATGAATTCTTTGATGAAAAGGTAAACTGCAATCCCAACAACCAAAATGGCACTTGATTCTTTCTTGTTCTGATCGACCTGGGCAAACTAAACTTACGGTAGGCATTAAAACCGCCTGCTGGTAGATTCGTCACAAGTCTTTAATGGTTTTCACATAGAAAGAGCATCTTGATAGAAGAGGTAGCCGGGATAGAGAAAGCCCTGATAGGAAAGATACATTGCATAAACAGTCATGTTAAGCTAAACTGTTAACACAAATAGAAATTAGTGTAAAAAATAATTTATAGATAATAATAAAACAGACTTGCACTTAGAACATTGAAAATTGATGACTGATTTGCCCATTTCTTCCTTCCTATTCGTTGGAATTACGTGGTGGTTTTAAAAGAGAAGGGATTACCTAAAGGATGGACTCACATCAATAGTATTGAAGGATTCTGGTCTTTTGCCAAGCACTGGCTTTACCATTACCGGGTTATTCCTAATGCTTATTTCCCTCTCTATCTGAAGGAGGTGAAATGGTGATTTCATCATCATGAGAACCTGGTTGTACTGCTTGGGAGATTACGTAATCAATAGATTTCAATTGTCAAAGAGCAAAGTTAGTGCAATTTTAATTGAGTATTACCAAACTTTATAATCTATTTTTCCTCCTTGTATACTCAATGAGAAAGAAATGTGTATTATGGAAAATATGTCACCTAAAATACAGAAAATAAAATCATTAGAAAAAGCCTTAAATTTGTTGGAACTACTTTCAGATAGCAACGAGCTTCGAATAACAGAAATAAGTAAAAATTTGAATATTGGAATTACGACTGTATATCGAATGTTATCTACTCTCAAATACCATGGCTATGTTATTCAAAACAAAAAAACATTAAAATATCACCTAGGGTATAAGCTGTTTATACTCGGCAATAGAGTTCAAAACACTTTCGATTTATTAAATATCGTAATACCTTTTCTGCAAAGTTTATCTAAAAAAACTAATGAAGGTATTAATTTCTCAATTTTAGAAGGCAGAGAAACTGTGTGTCTTAGTAAGATTGAAAGCCCCGAAATATTAAGAACAGATATCAAAATAGGCACAAAAATACCAGCCCATTGTACTGCAGTAGGTAAGGCTATTTTGGCTTTTTTACCAGAAGAGAAATTAATGATGCTTTATGGTAATGAAAATGATAGATTAGATACCCCTACTATAAATTCAATTTCTTCTGTAATGAAATTAAAAGAATGCTTAAAGAAAATTAGAAAAAATGGGTATGCGATTGATAAAGAAGAGTATCAAATTGGCATTCATTGCTTAGGGGTACCTATATTGAATGCAAAAGGTATATCGATTGCAGGTATTAGTGTTACAGGGCCTTCATCACGTTTTGATCTTTCTAACATAAATAAACTTAAAAATACTTTAATGATTATATCGAAAGATATTTCTGACCAGTTAAATAGATAAATTCTATTATAAGTTAATTATTCTGATTTTAATTATTTTGACTACAGTGTTTTTTGTAACCCTTTATATGTGGATCATTTGTTCCAAAAAGGAGAGCATAATGTTATCTAAAGATGGTGCAGAATCGTTATCACAGAGTAATGCTATCCATAGAAGATTTGGTCCTTATATGAAATTGGATGATTAACCTATAATAAAAAAGTTTAGTAAGGATATTGTAAGTTCTAATGGAGGGTAAAAGAAATGGCTATTTATACCGAAGAGGTTGCAGATTATATCTGGAGAAATGGGAATATCATTCCCTGGAAAGAGGCTACGGTGCATGTGAATTCCGTTGGTCATGCGTCGGTAGCGGGAGTCTTTGAAGGAATCAAGGCGTACTGGAACGAAAAAGAAGAACAGCTTTATGTTTTCCGGCTTCCGGAACACATGCGGCGTTTTACTCAATCGATACGAATGGTGCGATTTGCTTTTGATTACAGCGTAGCCGACCTCAATAACGCAGTACTGGAGCTTCTAAAGGCCAACAAGTATAAAAGAAGTGTGTATGTTAGGCCTTACATATTTCAGAAGGGAATAGTCCGGGAGCTGCTACAGGCAGTTCCGGGGAAATCGGTAGAAACTATTATCGATTCTTGGCCCTTTCAGGCCTATCAGGACCCTTCCCTGTCCTTGAATGTGGGAGTAACCTCATGGGTACGAATTGCCGATAATGTGATGCCTCCCCGGTTGAAAGCCTTCTCAAACTATCATAACGGACGTTTAGCTGCTATGGAATCACAGGCTGGTGGATATGATTGGCCGATTCTTCTGGATTCTACCGGTAAAGTGACCGAAGGTCCGGGAGCTTGTTTACTTCTGGTGCGGGATGGAAAGGTCATAGCGCCGCCTATAACCAGCGGCATTCTGGAAAGCGTTACCCGGGATACTGTAAAAGTGTTGGTTGAAGAGGTGCTCAAAATTCCTTTTATCGAGCGGGTGGTAGACAGAACGGAATTGTATCTGGCCGAAGAAGTGTTTTTTGTAGGAACCGGTTGGGAGATTAAACCGGTTGCTTCAGTGGATCGTATTGTTGTCAATGACGGAAAGGTGGGGAAAATCACTTCCCAGATTCAGAAACTTTATAAGCAAGTTGTCCTGGGTGAAGATTCCCGATATATGAAATGGTTAACCCCAGTATACTAGAGATTCGGCTTAAACAGGATTGATGGAGGAAACAGATATGAAAGAGTTGAGATTATCGTCTCTTTTAAAACCAAACTTCCTGGCTATAGTGGGAGCTTCCGAAAAACCGGGACCGGGATTGCAGGTCATTGAAAACTTGCGGGTTCTGGGGTTTAAAGGAAAAATAATTCCCGTAAACCCGAAGTATGAGAAGGTTTTAGGATTACAATGTTTCCCTTCACTTACCGCGGTTAAGGAAGCCGGTTTACCCGTGGATATGGTAGCCATCTTGTTGGGGAGAAACAATGTGTTACCGGTTATGGAAGAGGCGGTCGCCATAGGTGCTAAAGCCGCTTGGGCCTTTGCTGCCGGTTTTGGCGAGACAGGGGTGGAAGGGAAAGAGTTGGAGAGTAAATTGCGCAACTTGTGTGCGGATAACGATATGCTCTTCCTGGGCCCGAATTGTGTAGGATACCTCAATCCGAACGATAAGACCGGAGCTTACAGTGCTCCTATCCCCAAGGAAATCAAGGGGGGCAATATCGGGCTGGTTACTCAGAGTGGGTACTTGGGACTTGCAATTGCCAATAACAGTAGGGGCCTCGGATTTGGTATTATCTGTACCACTGGGAATGAAGTAGTGATAGATGCGATTGACTGTATGGACTACATGTTAAATGATGAAAGAATTGAGGTAATATTGGCCTTTATCGAACAGTTTCGTAGGCCTAATAAACTGATTGAGGTAGCCTGGAAAGCTAAAGAGAAAGGGAAACCCATTGTTTTGATCAAGGTTGGAAAATCTGCTATAGCGCAGAGAGCTACCATAACCCACACTGGTGCTCTGGCTGGTTTGGATGATGTTCAGGATGCCTTGTTTGAGAAGTTGGGAATCATTCGGGTATACGACTTTGATGAAATGTTTGAGACCGCAGAATTGTTATCCAAGATAAAATCTAAAATGCCGAAAGGGGAAAAGGTTTTCGCCCTGACCCTTTCAGGCGGGGTTATCAGTCTTATAGGAGACTTGAGCGACTCATTAAATATCAACTTTCCTCCATGGAGTAAAGAGGGTAAGGCCAAGCTTCGGGAAATCCTGCCGGATTTTAGCACCATAGCGAATCCTCTTGATGCCTGGGGTAGCGGACGAATAGAAAAAACCTACCTTTCCTGTCTTCAAACCGCAGTGGATCAACAGCAAGCTGATATGATTTTAGTCGTCCAGGATGTCCCTGGCGGAATGTCCCCTCAGCAGGTGGACCAGTATAAGGTGGTAGCCAACGCGGCGGTAGAAGTGGCGAAAAAAACGGAAAAACCTGTGATCATGTTAAATAACCAATCCAGTGGTTTTAATGAAGAAATACGTGATATTATGGAGGCAGGTAACGTTCCTCTTTTACAGGGTACCCGTGAAGGGCTTCTTGCGGTGAATAATCTTATAAAGTATGCTGAGTTCCTGCGTAAGCCGGTGCCCGTATTCACGGTAAAACGTAATGACTCTGCCCACAAAATGCTGCCGGAGGGCGACGCGGTTTTAACCGAATTTGAAAGCAAAAAGCTTCTTGCTAAATACGGTATTCCTGTTACGAAGGAATATTTGTGCCGTTCACGAGATGAAGCATTGAAGAAAGCCGAAGAATTTGGTTATCCATTGGTCATGAAACTTATATCAAAAGAAATCCAACATAAAACGGAAGCAGGCGTGGTTAAGCTCAATATAAAAACCACAGCGGAAGCCGGGCAGTCTTATGACGAATTGCTCCGCAATGCCGCTGCGTACAATCCGAAGGCGAAAGTGCAGGGTGTCCTGTGTTACAGGATGATTGAGGAACCGGTTGCTGAAACTATTGTGGGTGTTTTATCGGATCCTTACTTTGGTCCGGCGGTGGTATTCGGTTTGGGAGGAATTATGGTGGAGATTTTTAAAGGCCGTGCCCTATTGATTCCTCCTTTCGAAAGAGAAGAGGTACGCAGAGCGATTGATTCGACCAAAGGAAGTAAACTTCTGTATGGTTTTCGGGGTAAACCTGAAGGTGATATCGAGGCTCTGATTGATGTTATTGTGAAAGTGGGAGAGATGACCGTGGACTTGGCTGGACGAATTGATGCATTGGATATAAATCCTTTGTTGATTCTTCCTGAGGGAAAAGGTGTTATTGCAGTAGATGCATTAGTTTCTATAAAGCGAGACTCAGAGATAAATTGATAGAAGGTAAGTGAATGAAAGAAATTTTATCAGGAAACGAGGCATTTGCACGAGGTGCCTATGAAGCTGGAATTCAGGTGGTTACCGGTTATCCCGGGACACCAAGTTCTGAAATAATTAAGACTATTGGAGAGTTATACAATGAGGATATCTATTCTGAATGGTCTACCAATGAAAAGGTAGCTATGGATGCCGCGGCAGGTGCCGCCTATTCCGGCCGTCGGTCCATGGTGACCACGAAACAAGTAGGAATGAATGTTTTGTCGGATTCATTGTTATATACCGTATATACCGGAGTTGAAGCGGGATTGGTGGTGGTTACGGCTGATGATCCCGGACTGTTCAGTTCCCAGAACGAACAGGATAACCGTTGGTATTCCAGACTAGCAAAGATACCAACTTTGGAACCCCGGGATAGCCAGGAAGCCAAAGATTTTGTAATCAAGGGAATCGAGATTTCAGAAAAATTCGATACCCCGGTGCTTATCAGGACAGTAATGCGCGTTTCTCACTCCAAGACCATAGTGGAATTGGGAGAACGGCCGGAGGTCCCGAAAGAGGTCGGCAAATTCCCTCGTAACATACCGAAATATAACTGTACTGCTATGTATGCGAAAGAAATGCATACAAAGGTGGAAAAAAGGATCGTAGATATCCAGGAATGGCTGGAAACTTCAGATCTCAATAAAATCGAATGGAAAGATACCAAAATAGGTATCATTACCGCCGGCGTGGTTCATACCTATGTTCGGGATGTTTTTCCCAATGCTTCTATTTTAAAGCTGGGCATGATCAATCCTATTCCCAAAAAACTAATCAAAGATTTTGCTTCCAAAGTTGATCAGCTGATCATTATCGAAGAACTCGACCCCGTTCTGGAAGAGCAGGTCAAAGCGCTAGGCATAGTCGCCCAGGGCAAAGATATTTTTCCTCCCTGCTATGAATTACTTCCCGACAGAATGAAAGAACTTTCCGTAAAGGCAGGGCTGATAAAAGCTGAGAAAGTACCTAAGAGTAACTATCGGAAACTGCTTGATAGTCTTCCCACCCGTTCTCCTGTATTTTGTCCCGGATGTCCTCACCGTTCAAGTTTTTACGTGATGAACAAACTGAAAGTGCCTGTAGCCGGTGATATTGGTTGCTACAATCTTGGTAGCATGCCTCCGTTTAACGCACAGCATACCATGGGAGCTATGGGAGCCAGTATCGGCGTTTTGCACGGGATCTCCCTGGCGAAGATTCCGGAAAATGCAGTATGTACCATCGGAGACTCCACCTTTTTCCATTCCGGAATGCCTCCTCTGGTGAATATGGTACATAATGGCGGCCGCGGGGTCGTAGTTATTATGGATAACAGCAGTACCGCGATGACCGGCCATCAAGATAACCCGGGTATCGACTGGAGTGTAACCAAGGATAGAAAGGCAAAAAAAATTGAGATTGAACCTCTGGTACGGGCTATGGGGGTAGAAAAGGTGGTTACCGTCAATGCTTTTAAGGTAAAAGAAGTGAAAGCGGGTTTCGAAGAATGCCTTAAATTTGACGGAACGGCGGTCCTGATTGCCAAGGGCGAATGTATCTTTGTTTCCAGAAAGCCAAAACCGGCGTTTACCGTAAATAGGGAAAAATGTATTGCCTGTCATGCTTGTTTTGAGGTGGGATGTCCGGCGGTGGCTATGGATATAGTGAAAAACGAGAAAAACGGCAAGTTTAAAGCTAAGATAGATCCAACCCTTTGTAATGGATGTAGTGTCTGTTCCCAGGTATGTCCTACGGGGGCGATTGAACCACCCAAGTCTGGAAAGGAGAGTTTAGTAGAATGAAAGATATCAATTTTCTTATAGCTGGTGTAGGTGGTCAAGGAACGATTCTCGCAAGTGATATCATGGCAGAGGTAGGAATGCTGGCTGGTTATGATGTTAAAAAGACTGATGTTTTGGGGTTGGCTATCCGCGGAGGTAGTGTAATTAGTCATATCCGGTGGGGAGAGAAGGTGGATGCGCCCATGTCTATGAGAGGTAAAGTGGATTACCTTCTAGCATTTGAACCCATTGAAGCCCTGCGGCAAATAGAATTTCTTAACCGGGGAAGCACCATTGTTTTCAATGAGTACAAAATATCTCCGGTCACAGTATCCAGTGGCCTTGCGACATACCCTGCGGATAATGTGATTGAAAAAGCGCTGAAAGATAGTGCTAAAAATATATACAGTATAAATGCCACCAACAAAGCGGTGGAGATTGGAAGCGTGAAAACCATGAATGTCATACTGCTGGGAGCGTTGACTCCGTTTTTGGACACCAATATGGAAATATGGGAAAAGGCGATTAAGAAATTCGTACCGGAAAAATTCAAGGAAATCAACCTGAAAGCTTTTCATACCGGTCGTGAGATGATGAAAGTAAAAATAAAGGAGAAACTTGTATGAAAATCATGGTAATCAACCCCAACAGTTCAGTGGATATGACTAATCATATCCGTAAAGCTTTGGAAGTGATTAAGCGGCCGGAAACGGAGCTGACCGTAACCTGCCCCGATAAGGGTCCTGTGGCCATAGAATCGGCTTATGATGAGACTCTGGCCGCCTTTTACAGCATGGATCTGGTAAAAAAAGCAAATGCGGAAAACTATGATGCTGTTATTATCGCCTGCTTTTCCGATCCCGGTTTGGCGGCGATGAAAGAAATTTCGGATATTCTAGTGGTGGGGATACAGGAAGCTTCATTACATGTGGCTTCCATGCTGGGGAATAAATTTACTATTTTGACGCCTATGAAAAAAAGGATTCCCAGTAAATACAATGATGTCTGGCGCAATAAACTTTCCAATAACCTGGCGTCGGTCCGGGAATTGGGGATGACGGTAACTGAAACCGATGAAAAACCGGATCTCGCACAGAAGCGTATCATGGAAGTGGCCAAGCAGGCTGTGGAAGAAGACGGTGCCGAAGTGATTATTCTTGGGTGTGCGGGAATGGCCGGATACGCTGAAAAAGCAGCCAAAGAGCTCAACATTGTGATCATTGACCCCACTTCGTTAGCGTTCAAATACGCTGAGGCGATGGTAGAAGCGGGCATTAAACAATCAAAACGGGCTCTATATGCTCATCCTTCACTGAAAGAGTATAAGGTATAATATATATTCAAGTGTATTATTTTTAAGTGGCGTTTACACTTTTTACTCTTTTTAAAAGGATAATATTATGAGTATTGTTAGAGATAGCAATCTATGTTATGCAGGTTACAAAACCTGCCAATTGGTCTTGTCCTACCATTATGCTAAAGTCTTTTGGCCCGACCAAAGCAGTATTAGTATATCTCGTAATTTTTAAATAAGATCATTGAACGATGTATTAAAATAACCTGCGCTAGCTTAGAAGATGATTGTACTCGTCTTGCTTATTCTAAAATATTAAAATGATAAGAAGGCCTTTACCCTTACTTGTTTTATGTTTCGGGCTTTATCTTGGTTTAAATAGATCTATAAATTTGAGTTTGAAATGGAGTAGTTAGTGCTATAATAATGATGGTGGAATTACATATTAGATATGGTGTAAAAAACAAGCAAGATAAGTAGTAAGTATCTGTAAATGTATGTAGAAGAAAATTAAAGCAAAAAATTATATTAGTTATGCCTTGCCTTATATTTTAGATTTTAGAAATGTGAAATAAATTAAACTATTAATATAGGGCAAAAGTGATTTTATTAAGAAAAGAGAGTGTAAATAAACTAAAAGATAAAAAATATCTAGAGGTGAAGATATGAATAAGTTCGATATGGTAGTCAAGTCAGATAAGATATTTACAGATGGCAGATTAATAGATGGTTATATTGGAATAAAAAACGGAATCATTGCCACCATAAGCAATGAAGAATTAAATGGGAAAAAGGTTATTGATGCAGAAGGGAAAATGGTACTACCCGGAACAGTAGATCCTCATGTTCATATTAGAGCTCCAGGACATGATGAAAGGGAAACCTTTGAGAGTGGTTCAAAAGATGCAGCTTTAGGCGGGGTTACAACCATCATTGAAATGCCTTTTGCCTCTCCCCCTCCCTATTCTCCCGAAATAGTAAAAAACAGGATGAATGTTGCAGACAAAGAGGTGGTGGTTGATATTGCTTTTTTTGGAGCAGCAGGTACAGATCATTTGGATGATATCATTCCCTGTTCAAAATCGGGTATTGTAGCCTTTAAAACTTTTTTACACGAAGCGCTTCCGGGAAGAGAAAAAGAATTTATTGGGCTTACTGCGCCAAATACCGGTGATCAATATGAGCTGATGGAAAAAGTAGCCCAGACAGGTATAATTATCGGTTTTCACGCAGAAAATAATGATATGATCAATAAGAATATAGCCAAGCTAAGA
>Ga0315274_10011123_pt1 | contig 12903 bp, 13 predicted proteins | sample YL17G02_20_MG_FD_203700 | JGI IMG/M metagenome (GOLD analysis project Ga0315274, IMG submission 203700) | Sediment microbial communities from Yellowstone Lake, YNP, Wyoming, USA - YL17G02_20 | ecosystem: Environmental > Aquatic > Freshwater > Lake > Sediment | place: USA: Wyoming | collected... | reverse complement strand
AAACGAGAGCTGGAAAACAGCGACAGACCTTAGGGATGCCTGGCTTGATTTCCAACGTGTTGCGTCGTGTCTGCCCCCTCAGTTGCGAAAGTCGGGCTAAGGCAGAAGATCGACCTGAATCACAGACGCCCTCAACGCTTTCTCGGCTGAGGTGTTTGTATTGGAACGAATGAGATGATGCGCAAAGAGAGAACGGTTCCATTTTCTCAAGACAAGAGGAGAACTATGAACTCAACGAGTGCACTGACCTTGGCGATCTGGTGTATCGCGGTCAACACGCAGGCGGCTGACATCCGCAAGGTCGGCCAGGCGTCCGTCAATCTGGATCCGGTTCATGAGTGGATGAGGAAACGGACAGGCGAGCGCCCCATGCCGCACTGGCGTGTCATCAAGCCAGAGGCATTTCTGGGGGTCATCAATGGTGCCAACGCGTTCCGGATGGTCGTCGAAGGAACCGAGACGAAGGAAATCCTGCTGCAGAATCCCCCACCGACGATGCTGCGTCTAGGCAAGCAAATGCGTGATCTCGAAACCAAGTTGGGAAGGGTGGAGGCAGTCGCCTCGGCGGCAAAGCGCGCGTCGGTTATCGCCAGGGCCAACAGGGATACCACGCCTTATCCCTATTACAGCAGGTACAGCACGACCGGTTACAGGCGTCAAAGGGCGGCGCAAGCGCGCGCTGAGGCTGAAGTGGTGAGGGCCCGGGCCGCCGTCGAACTCACGGCCATTGAGCGGGCCAACCTTGAAAAGCAGCTCAGTACGGTGAGGACACAGCTCGTTAAGACCCAGGAACTGGCCATGTTCAGCGGTCGCACCATCGACGGGCGCGAGCTTTGGGATTGCGGCGTGAAAACGCCTTAAGCCCGAACCGTGGCGAGACTTGCCGGGTGGCCGGGTCCTCGGGCCCGACATCGTTCTCGAACGCCTCGAGCGCTGTCGGGAACCCTCATCAGCGCCTCCCTGGAGCATCCTGACGATGGCGCCCGTGGGTCGGGAAGCGGGCCGCGCCTCGCCGGGCCGGAAGAGCCCCTCCCGGCCAAACTTGCCAAACTTCGCCGGGCAAATCCGGAGCAACTCCACGGAGCAACTCCGGGCAACTCCGGGCTTGCCAACCCCCAGGGCCATGTCTAGGCTCGCCCCTCTTTTGGATACCGGCGGTGGTTGGCGCCGGGGCGACTTCCTGGTGGAAGGCCGCCACGAAGAGTATTGGATTTATGGCAGTCAGAATACGCCTGAAGCGAATCGGGGCCAAGAATTCCCCTGTTTACCGCATTGTGGTGGCGGACAGCCGCAGTCCGCGCGATGGCCGGTTCATCGAGGAACTCGGCACCTACCTTCCCCGGCGCGCCGGTGACAATTTCACCCTGGACTATGACCGGGCCAAGTATTGGGTGAGCAAGGGCGCACAGCCTTCGGAAACAGTAGCCAGCTTCATCAAGAAGGCGGGCAAGGCTGCGGCCAGCGCCGCCTAGGCCGCCCCATGCAGCCGTTCCTCGACTTCGTGGTCAAGGGTCTCGTGGACCGCCCCGACGCGGTTACGGTCACGCCGGTCGAGCGGGAAGGCATGAGGTTGTACGAATTGCGGGTGCATCCGACGGACGTGGGAAAGATTATCGGCAAGCAAGGGGCGACCATTCAGGCGATTCGCGCACTGCTGCAGGTGGCTGCGGCCAAGCGGGGCCAACGCTTTGCGCTGGAAATCGTTGAGGAACGCCCGCAAGGCTGATCCCGGACCGGTCCGGCCTGGGGGCCGGGGCTTGTCCCGCCCGCCCCACGCGGAAAAGCCGCGATGAAGATCGATGTGCTGACTCTGTTCCCGGGGATGTTCGCCGGGCCGCTGGATGAGAGCATCGTCCGCCGCGCACGCGATACCGGCCGGCTGGACCTGCAGATTCACAATCTGCGGGACTACACCCACGACCGGCACCGGACCGTGGACGACAAACCGTTTGGCGGTGGGCCGGGCATGCTGTTGAAGCCGGAACCGATCTTTGAAGCGGTGGAGAACTTGGCGGACGAAGCCACCCGCGTGATTCTGCTGACGCCGGCCGGGCGTCCCTTCGACCAAGGGATCGCCCGCGAACTGGCGCAGGCGAGTCACCTGCTGCTGGTGTGCGGCAGCTACGAAGGCTTCGACGAACGGATCCGCGAGGCCTTGGCGGACGACGAGCTGTCGATCGGCGATTTTGTGGTGACGAATGGCGCGCTGCCAGCCATGGTCATCATTGACGCGGTGGCGCGGCTGCTGCCGGGTGTGCTGGGCGACGACGCGAGCGCGCGGGACGAGTCCTTCAGCCAGGGCGGGCTGGAGTATCCACAGTACACGCGGCCGGCGGAGTTCCGCGGCATGCGGGTGCCCGAGGTGCTGCTCTCGGGCAACCACGCTGAGATTGCGAAATGGCGGGCCGAGCAGGCCCGTCAGAGAACCGAACAGCGCCGGCCGGACTTGCTGGGTCAAGCGTCCCGGTCGCCCGGCAGTGGCGCAAACACGTGAGCGATTTATGAATCAGGCATTACTTGACAAGATCGAATCGGAACAGTTTCGGAAAGATCCGACGGACTTTAGCGTGGGCGACACCGTGCGTGTCCACACCAAGGTGGTGGAAGGGGACAAGGAGCGCATTCAAGTATTCAGCGGCGTTGTGATCGGCCGGCGCGGCCGCGGCCTGAATTCCACCTTCACCGTGCGTCGGATCAGCTATGGCGAAGGCGTGGAACGCGTCTTCCCGGTCCACTCGCCCCGCGTGGCCAAGGTGGAAGTGGAGCGACGCGGTTCCGTGCGGCGTGCCAAGCTGACTTATCTGCGCAAGCGGATCGGCAAGGGCGCCACCGCCGTGCGGGAAAAGGAAATGGCAGGAGCGGCGGAGCGTTGAGCCGCTCACAGTCGGGACGGAACCGGGGCGCTGCTCCGAGGCCGCGCACCCGCCGCGCTCAAGGCCATCTGCAGACGGGGCGGCTGCCATCGGCCGACTCCGGTGAAGGCCGCCGCCATGAATTGTATCGTCACCGCCGGACCGACTATCGAACCGTTGGATGAGGTGCGTCGCCTCACCAACTTCTCCACCGGCAGGCTCGGCTCGGAGTTGGCCAACCGCCTTTCGGCCTGCGGCCACCAAGTCACCCTCCTGCTCGGCAGCGGCGCGACGTTCCACACCCCGCTCGCGGCCCAGCGCGTCGAACGCTTCACCACCACGGCCGATCTGCGATCCGGTCTGGCGGTCCTATCCGGTTCTTCGATCGGCGCCGTGTTTCATGCGGCCGCCGTCAGTGATTTCGCTTTCGGCCGCGTTTTCCGGCGCGGGCCCGAGGGTGTCCTCACGGAATGCCGGGAGAAAAAGATCCCGACCGCGGAGGTGGGCCTTCTCGCCGAGTTGATCCCCACGCCCAAACTGCTCGACGAGTTGCGCCCTTGGTTCCCCCAAGCGCGACTGGTGGGGTGGAAATACGAAGTGCAGGGCGACCCGGCGTCTGTGGTCGCCAAGGCCCGTGCGCAGATCGCCCACAGCCGCACCGACGCCTGCGTGGCCAACGGTCCGGCTTACGGCGCGGGGTTCGGTTTCCTCGTTGGCAACGGGGCCTGCCAGCATCTGCCCGATTCGCCGGCGCTTTACGCGGCATTGGCAGAGTGGATCCGCGGCTGAACCCCAGCCCGTGCGGGTGGGGGATCTATTGGTGGGCCGTGCGCGCGAAGGCGATGGAATCGCGGTACCGCTTGTTGTCGGCGCGAATCCGCGCGATCAAAGTCTTCGCAATGGCAAAGAGGAACGGCGCCGCGAGGTCCGGCGCTTCCGCCACCAACCGCTGAAACGCGCCGGCCGGGATCCGGAGCAACAGACATTCCTTGTTGGCGATCACGTCGGCGGAACGCGGTCCGTGATCGAAAAGGGCCACCTCACCGAAGAACTCGCCCGCCGCCAGCGTGGTGAGGATGGTTTCCTTGCCAGCGATCATCAGGCGCACGCGCACCTCGCCCTCGAGCAGGAGATACATCGCGTCGCCCGGGCTCCCCTCGCGGACGATGTCCTCCCAAGCCCGCGCCCGTCGCAACTCCATGAAGGCCACAAACCGCTCCAACTGGGTGTCATTGAAGTTGCTGAGGATTTTGACACGCCGCAGGGTGCCGGGCTTGAGCGGGACGGGCTTCTTCTTTAGAGGTGGGGCTGGGACCGGGGCCGAGTCCGGACGCGCCTCAAAGAACCCCTTCAACTCGGGAAGCCGCGCCGCTTTCTGCCAGTTGTCGCCCGGGTAGAGATGGACCCAGGTTCCGGCAGTGACACGCTCCTGCTCGACCCAGTGGACGAGCGTGGGCAGATCGACCGGTCCATAGACCACGTTATCCACGCCCCAAATCCGATAACTTGGCGTGTCTCCCTCGGGATTCACAATCCCTATGTAGCCGACGCCCACGAACGGATAAAGGGAAAACTGCGGGGGCGCAAAGCCCACAACCGTCCAACAACCGCTTGCATTCCCCGAGTTGGCCCTGCATTCTAACGGCCCGTTTCGTTGGGGCTCGAGGTATGGCACCCAACGCGAATGCATGAGCACAGCGCCTGAGTCCGGCATCAATCTGGAAGACTTGGAGCAGCACTTCCTGCCCGCGTGGGCCAGGCAGTCGCCCGGCACCAATCGCTACGCCAAGTACGAAGGCGGCGAAGACGCAACCGGTCCACGCCACCGCGACCGCAGCGAGCGGCGCGGGGGGCCTCGGCCGGATCGACGGCCGGGCGGCGAGGCCGGCGGACCCCGCCGGTCGTTCGGGGATCGGCCGCGAGGACCGCGTCGCGAGGGCGGTTGGGGGCCACCGGGGCGTCAGGAAGAGCGGCGGGAACCCATCCCGCCGCTGCCAGAGATCGGTCTCGCGTTTGTGCCGGACGAGAAAGGCGTCGAATCGCTCGCGCGCCAGATCAAGCTTACCGGCCGGGCGTACCCCATGTTCGAGATCGGGCAGTTGGTGCTCCGCAAGCCGGACCGGTATCACGTCACGTTCAGCGTCCTCAAGAAGCCCGACGGCTCGATTGCCCAGCAACTGTGGCTCTGCAACCTGGACGACACGCTTTGGCTGAATGAGGCGGAGGCAGTCGGGCACGTCTTGCGGAAGCACTTCGGCACTTTTTACCAGGCGGAGAAGACCCCCACGGATCCGCCGAAGGGCACCTACACGTTCGTCGCGCAATGCAGCTTGAGCGGCGTGATTCTTGGTCCGCCGAACTTTCACGACTACCAGATCAAACTGCACAAGTTGCACGCGTCGCGGTTCGCGCGCATGCCATTCGAGGTGTACAAGACCAAGGTCCGCATCGTGCGGGACGAGGTCGTGGTGAAGCAGTGGGTGGACGAACAGAGCTGGAAGACGGACTACGTCTGCCTGAACGTGCCTGAATCGATCAAGCTGGCCACCCGCGACGAGGTCGAGAAGCACTTCCGCGAAGTCCACCAGGCGAACATCTTCCGCACGGTCGAGTCGTGGACGTTGAGCGGTCCGGCCGCCCAGGCGTTGCCCACGCCTGCGCTTCGGCTGCTGCTCCGCCGAGCCTGGGAAGACCAGCAGCGTTTCCCGCTGCGAGTTGTGCACGCATTGAGCCAACAGTTCGCGGCGCACGGGCTCCAGTTCTTCAAGGTCAACAAGACCGTCACGCACGTCTCGGTGGCCCGGCCGCATCACCTGGATTTGAGCGCGTCCCCGGTTTCGGAAAGCATCCAGCGCATCGTCGAGTTCATCGATGCCACGCCGGGCTGCACGCGAAAGCGCCTGGTCGGAAGTCTCGCTCCCGCTCCCGCCCCGGCCCCGCTGCCGGTCGTGCCGCCGCCGGTGGCCGCGCCCCCGCCCGCCGAACCTGTGTCGACCGAAGGTCCTGCCGCAGTCGAGCCGGCGGGGGTTCCTACGCCGGTCGCACCTTTGGAGGCGCCGAAGGAGCCCCAGCCCACGCCGGAGCAGACGGCGCTGATCTCCGACCTGCATTGGCTGATTCACCAGGGGCATGTCATCGAGTTTGCGAACGGCAAGTTGGAGACCGCCAAGAAGCCCAAACCCAAGCCCGCCCCGCCGGCGCCGCCGGCGGCTCCGACACCCACGCCGATACCGGACGCAGCCAGCGCACCCGACTCGACTGCGGGTACCGCGGAACCAGCAGTCCCGCCTCCGATCGAGAGCGCCACGGTGCCAGCATCTGAACCCGCGCCTGCTGCTTCGGTTGAGGCGACTCGGACCGAGACTCTGGCAACCGCCGGCATCCCGCTTCCACCAGCTCCCGCCGAAAGTGAGCCGCGCGCCGGCGAGGCTACCCCGCCACTCACGAGTTCGTCTGGACCAAGTTGAATCCGCTTGAACCGGCCGACCCGTGTGTGGATCCCGAGGGAAGCCTGCGGCTGCTGGCCAAAGCGTCCCACCGTCAACCGAGCCTTGCATGAAGAAAAATGCCTACGCTGCCGCCGGAGTGGACATTGATCTGGGCAACCGCGTCAAGGCCACCCTGCCCCAGCTCCTCGCCGCCACGCATCGGCGGGAAGTGCTCGGCAAGGTGGGCGGCTTCGGTGGCCTGTTCGCCCTCGATCTGAAGCGCTACCAGGAACCGGTGCTGGTCTCCAGCGTGGATGGCGTCGGGACTAAACTGAAGATCGCGTTCGCGATGGACCGCCACGATACCATCGGGCAGGACCTCGTGAACCACTGCGTCAACGACATCGCCGTCCTCGGCGCCGAGCCGCTCTTTTTCCTCGACTACATCGGCACGGGCAGGCTGCGGCCGGACATCTTCACCGAAATCATCCGCGGCTTTGCCAAGGCCTGTGTGGAGAACCGTTGCGCCCTGATCGGCGGCGAAACGGCGCAGATGCCGGGCTTCTATCGGACCGGCGAATACGACGTGAGCGGGACAATCGTCGGCGTGGTCGAACGGAGCCGGATGCTCGACGGCCCCCGGACCGTCCGGCCCGGCGACGCAGTGCTCGGCATCGCCTCCAGCGGGCTGCACACCAACGGCTACGCGCTGGCGCGGAAAATCCTGTTCGGGGAGCTCAAGCTGAAACCGACGACCCAGGTGACCGCGTTCGGTACCACCTTGGGAGGCGAACTGCTGAAGGTGCACGCGAGCTACAGCCCGCTGGTGCAGGCGCTCTTGAAGCGGTTCAACGCGAAAGCCGAGACGCGCGACGGCGGCCCACCGATCCGGGCCTTCGCGCACATCACCGGCGGCGGATTCCTGGATAACATCCCCCGCGTGTTGCCGAAGCACTGCGACGTCGTCATCTGCAAGGGCACGTGGGACGTGCTGCCGATCTTCCAGTTCATCGCCGAGAAGGGTGGTCTGGCCGAGACCGAGCTTTATCACGTGTTCAACATGGGCATCGGCATGGTGGCCATCGTGGCGCCGGACCAGGTGGATGCGGTGCTCAAGGCCATCAAGGCCGGACACCGCAAGGCGTGGCTGATCGGCGAAGTGGTGAGAGGCTCGGGCGAGACGCGCGTCGAGTAACGAGCGCCGCAGCCGGTGCGGCCGGGATCGCGCGCCGGGTGGATCCGCTCGCCTGTCCCTCGACACCAACTGCCTTCCCGCGCGGCTGAAGGCGCTGCGGGAAATTGGCGTGCCCGAGAAGGGCATGATCACCGGGAAGAACTACCTGAAGCCGGACCAGGTGCTGGCCGTGGCCAGCTACATCTACACGCTGCGCGGCACCAAACCGGCGAATCCCAAACCGCCTGAGAACCAGGCGGGCGCCCAGCCCGCGGCGAACGTGTACGAGTGATCCCCGGCGGCGGCTCACGGCTCGCGCTTGAAGCGGTCCCGTGCCGGCTCAAGCCTCGACACGAGCGCCCAAGCCCCGCAGAGTCCCGCACGACATGCGCATCGGCGTCCTATCGGACACGCACGGCCACCTCGACCCGCAGGTACCCACGCTCTTCGCTGGCGTGGACCACATCCTCCACGCGGGGGACATCGGCCTGCCGTGGGTGATTCTGGAATTGCAGCAAATCGCCCTGGTCACCGCAGTGAGCGGCAACTCCGACGACGGGCTCGAGTATCCGCTGACGGAGCTGGTCCAACTCGCCGACCGCAAGTTCCTCCTCCATCACATTGTGGACCCGCGTGCGCCGTCCAAGGCGATCAACGGTCGGATCATTCGCGACAACCCGGACGTAGTGGTGTTCGGCCATACCCACCGGCGGTTCTGCGAGGTGATCAAAGGCACGCTCTATCTCAATCCCGGTTACGCCGGCCGACCTCGCCCGGACCTCGCGCGCAGCGTGGCGCTGCTGCATTGCGATGGGCGCGGCATCACCACCGATTTCCTCAAGCTGTAGCGCGGAGCGGCGACGCTTGACGCGCAGGGCACAGCGGACTAGGTTCGCCTACAGTCCGAACTGACCAAGGGTATGGACTCGATGCCGTCGCGTCCTTTGAGAGGTATCCCGATCGCAGCGATCGCAGTGATCCTGCTTGCCCCGATTGAGAGGAGCCGTGGTGCCGATTGGACGCAATATCGGGGTCCCAACCATGATGGCGTTTCCACCGACCGTATTGTGACGAACTGGCCGGTCGGCGGACCACCGCAGCTCTGGAGAATTCCGCTCAACGGGGGGCATTCCTCGTTCGCGGTGAGCCAGGGCAGAGCCTACACCCAGGTGGTGGGAAGTGCGGTTTTCCCGGGCGAGGAGGTCTGCATCGCCTTGGACGCCGAAACTGGCGCGGAGCTGTGGGCCACGCGGGTGCGGGCGACCGGAGTGAATTCTGCGTGGGACCCTCCCCACTCAACCCCGACGGTCGATGGCAATCGCGTCTATGTGCTTTCGACCGACCTGGTATTGTTCTGCCTGAACGCCACGACAGGGCAGGTGATCTGGCAAACGGATTTGATCGCGCAGTACAACGGCGCAAAGCCGGCTTATGGGAACGCGGCTTCGCCCACCGTGGACGGTGACTTCGTGTTTGTGAACTGCAACGCCTCAACCAGCGGTTATCGGCTGCTGGCTTTCCGGAAGACTGACGGCTCTCTGGCCTGGAAAGCGGCGGCGGGTCGGCCAGACTACGCGACCCCAATTGCACCCACGATTCTGGGAGTGCGGCAGATCATTTTCAACACCGAGTCTGAGTTGGTGTCAGTCGCTCCCGAGTCTGGTGCGGTTCTCTGGAGCTACGCGACGGGCCCCGCCCAATGTTACGCAATGCCCGTGGTTGCAGGAGATATCGTCTTTGCTGCCTTCCAGATGGGAGCTTCGGCTCTGCGAATCACCAATTCGGGCGACCGCTTCCGAGCCGCCCAGATCTGGGGGGACTCGTCGAGGACCAGCCCTTGGAGCATTGAGTGGAGCACTCCCGTATGCCGTGACGGTTACCTCTACGGCCTGTTCCAGTCGGGTCGTCTGCTGAAATGTGTCGAACTGACGACGGGCAGTGTGAAGTGGTCACGAACGGGGTTCGATAGCTGTCGCGGAGGGATTCTGGTTGTGGACGGGCACCTGCTCATCCTGACGGACACGGGAGAATTGGTGTTGGTCGAAGCCAATCCCGCGGCCTACACCGAGCTGGCCCGCTTCCAAGCGCTGACCGGCGACTGCTACAACCACCCCGCCATCTACAACGGCCGGGTCTATGCCCGCAGCACCAAGGAAGCCGTCTGCTTCGATGTGGCCGTGAAACCGCTGAAATTGCGGCCGCCCAGCCGCCAGGCTGACGGCAGCTTCCAGCTCCTGGTCACCGACGCCGCCGGGAACGGCCTCCCGCCCCAGCGGCTCAGCCAGGTGGAGATCCTCGCCACGTCGGACTTAGGCTTGCCTTTGACGAATTGGGTCAAGCTTACCAACACAACGGTGCTCACCAACGGGATGCTGCAACTGAACGATCCCGAAGGCGCCCAACTGCGGCAGCGCTTCTTCATGGGCGTGGAGAGACGTTAGAATTCCCGAAAGCAATCCGGTTCAGTATCCCACGGCCTGGAGTTGCGCCTCGAAATCCTGCGGCAGGTCCCCGTTTACCGGACTTTCGCGTAAGTAATCACCGCGTCTCCGGGCTGTTCCTTGATGTTCACCGCCAGGCCTCGATCGAGCAGCTCTCGACCCGTGAGCGTCTGAGATTCGCCCAAGTCGAGATTGTTCAAGATGTAATGCGCGTCGGGATCAAACCCCTGCAACTTGAAGCGGGCGACTTCGTAGAGGCTTTCCGCGCGGCGGAAGGCCTGGACCATGCCTTCGCCCTTGTCCGGGGCGTCGAACTGCCAAGCCATCCACACCGAGGGGTCAAGGCTGTAAGGGGTCAGGGGGTAGTAGTCGCCGAAGTAATACTCGGCGTAGCGACGCCATTGAATGAGGACGCGGCGGATCATGTCGTAGTCGAGATCCCGACGGCGCACGTCAAAGCAGGCGGTGAAATGCGTGACTAGCGTGCTGCGCAAGAGATAGGGAGAGAGGGCGCCGGAGCCGGTTCCGGTGCCTTGGAAGGGCAGCCAGAAAGAGAGGCCGTAAGTGTGGCCCTGGTTGCCGACCGGTTCCATGATGTAGTCGCTCCGCAGCAGCGGCACGGCACGACGCAGCGTTTCGAGGTCATTGCGGCGTCCGCCGGACGCGCACGAGTCGATGAGCATGTCTGGATGGCGGCGGCGGAGCTCATCCCAATAGGCCAGATATCCGGTCACGTGATGGTTCTCGGTGATGCCTTGCCGGTCCTCAGCGTCGTTCTTCTGCCAGAAACTCAGCGGGTCGATGTTGAAATCCTGCCGATAGAGATCAATGCCTTGCTCGGTGATCAGCTTGTCGATGTGTTCAGTCAACCACTGGTGCGCCTCGCGATTGCCGAGGTTCAGCAACCCGCCGTTCTTGCCGCCCAGAATCCACTCCGGATGGTTCTCGGCCAGCCAGGTACCGCCGTGAACCCGCTCGGGCTCGAACCAGACAATGGTCCTCACGCCCTTGGCGCGGGCGGGGTCCGAGATCGGCCGCAGACCGCCGGGGAACCGGTTCGTGTCCACCTCCCACGTGCCGGTCTTGGGCCAGTTTCCATCGCAGGGGTACCAACCGGCATCCATCCACCAGTAGTCCAGCGGCAGGTTCTCTTCGAGGTAGCGATCCACGAAGAGTTTCTGGTTGGCGGTGTTGGCGTGGATCATTTCGCCGAACTGGTGGGAACTGCATGCGGCCATTTGCACGGGAGGCAGTCTGCCGCCAGGGCGAGGTAGATTGTGCGCCAGCATCCAACGACGCCAGACGTTCTGTGCGCGAATCCAGCCGCCTTTCCAGAACTGGACCACCATCAGCGGGGTGCGGACCTCCTCGCCTGGACGCAGCTTGAAGTGCGTCCGTTCCTGCCCGGCGACGATCCGCAGGCCGTTTGCCCGGTCCCGGGTGAACTGCGCGGCCCACTGGCCCGGCCAGCCGACGGCGAGGATCACGCCTTCGCCCGGCCAACCGATGTTGAAGTAGGGCAAATCACTGTTGCTCGGCCGCCCGCCCGCCGCCGTGATGCGCTTGGATGCGCCGGGTTTCAGCGCCGTTTCGAAGGGCTGAAAGTCGTTGGCCGTGCAGGGGCTGCCCGTGAAGTGATGCAGCGTGAACTCGCCTTGGCCACCGCGGTGGAACGGCGCATCGAGCGCCTGAATGTCGGAGAGCACCGGCGTGTCTTGTCCGCCGGTGTTCTTGAAGTGGAGGGTCCATTCGACAACCGGGAAGTCGTGATACTCGACGGCGAGGCAGCGAACCTGCAGCCCAGTCTTGGGGTCGGTGTAAAGCAACGTGTGCTCGGTGCGCCGGTCGTCCAGCGTTCGCTTCGAACGCGTCGGCTTCCACTGGAGCTCAGTGAACGCGTGGCCATCGTACTGGAACGAGAACGGCACGTCGGTCGTGTAAGGCGGACGGTCCGCACCCTCCTGCAACGGCAAGTCCGCCAGCCAGATCTCACGGCCATCCTGGAGTTGGACTCTGGCCTCCACCCAGTCGGACTGGTCGCAGGCGATGCCATCCCCTCCGTCGTCCACGCGGAGGATGAATCCGCGAGCGCCCTTCAACTGCACGCTCACGGGCACCGCCGCCATGCCTTCGCGCAGCACGCCGGACTTGAAGCCCTCTGCGCCATTGACCACCACTGCGAAGCGCACGCTGCCCCGCCCGCCGCTCGTTTGCTCGTTGCTATCGACACCGACAACGGCGGCGAAGCTCTCGCCCGGCCCCGGCAGGCGCACAACCACCTGGCTGAACGCGTGGCAGTAAAGCCCCCGGGTGAACTCCGCGTTCACGATGCGCATACGCCGACCGTTGCGGGCGTTCTTCTGCACCGGATCGTGGTTGGCCAGCACGACCAGCGCGGGGGCCTGCGGCGGGCTTTCCTGGATGCCCTGGAATTTCGCGGTCGTCCAACGCGCCGCCTCGTCGAGTTCTTCAGGCTGCACGGTGACGGCCTGACCGTACTGCGTCAGCGCGCCAACGACCGCGGCGACGCACGCGAGGAAGGAGAGGCGCTCGGGCGATGCTGCCTTCCGCGCTGTGTTGAGGGCCGGATGAAAGGGAGTGCTTTGGCTCATGCTCAGGTTGCTCGTTGAAAGGCTCTGTCCCTTTTTCGCAGACCCGGGGCGCAATGACCACCGTTTTTCTGTGGGACTGGCACCGGAACAACTGGGGTCGGGAGGCAGGCCTCGGGGCCAGTAGAAGGTCGGGCAAGCCACTGGGCTTACGCACCCTCGTCCGGGAAACGGGCTGGACAAGCCTGGGAGGCCGTTCAATACTCCGGCGTGCCGTGACTGGCGCCGTTCCGGGCGCGGTCCTCCCTACGATGAGCAGCTTGGTTCCCAGCGACATGTCCGCTGCCGAAATGGTCGAAGGCCAGCTTCGGAAATGGATGACGCACGGGAATGTCCAGAACGTCCGGCTGCGGCCGTCGGCCTCCCACTTCTCTCTGCCCCCAGGCGAGGTGCCCGCGG
>Ga0315274_10011120_pt1 | contig 12906 bp, 17 predicted proteins | sample YL17G02_20_MG_FD_203700 | JGI IMG/M metagenome (GOLD analysis project Ga0315274, IMG submission 203700) | Sediment microbial communities from Yellowstone Lake, YNP, Wyoming, USA - YL17G02_20 | ecosystem: Environmental > Aquatic > Freshwater > Lake > Sediment | place: USA: Wyoming | collected... | reverse complement strand
ATCTCTCTCTGAGGCAGGCATGCTATAGATGTTTGGCGTCCTTGGTATTGTAGTACTAGTAAATACTGTTTCTACCTTTTGTATAGAATCTGATACCTGCTTAAGACTTGTTGCAAGCGAATTGTCAAGTGCTATTTTCTTTCTGAACAAAAATGCTCCAGCAACTGCTGCTGCAGCTCCTGATGCAACAGCTGCAGCTAAAACAGCAAGATTGCCACTAGAACCTCCATCTCCTCCTTCTGCACTATTACCAGATTCTGGGAAGAATCCAAGATTCCTTACAACTTCTTCAACGTAAATTATGAATGTGGATATTGATATTTTTCCTGTAAGAATATCAGTTACTGTTAGTGTTACATTAGTTTGGCCAATTGTATCAGGTGCAAGTTCTTCCTGTGCTTTGAAGTTTGCTTTATATTCATATGAACAATTTGGTTCAAGACAAAGTTTATCATTGAATAATTTAGTTTCGCTATAATTGTTTATGCTAAATATTGTCTTAAACTTATATTCGAACCAGTACTTGGTTGGAACTGTATTATTTTGACATAATGTATAATTACATTTCATGCAGTCTACATCTATTGGATTATATCCTGTTTCTGCACAACGCTGACAAGTATCGCATACCTGATAAGTACATGTATCACAAACAGTTGTATATCTATTACAGCACTGGTCGCATACTGTTTTCTTACTTATGCAGCCAGTGCAAGTATCGCATGAATATTGTTGGCATGTGTCACAAACAGTTTTCTTACATGTATCACAAACCCAATTGCATGTAGTTTTGGATTTTTTCGCAGAGAATATTCCACAACTCCAGTCAAATAATGAGAATGAACATGTATAAGTTGTCGTACATTTATAGTTGCAGTTGCATGAGTAGCTTTCTTGGTGACAGTTGCATGAAACTGGTTTATAGCCACAGTTACACTGGTAATTGCCATACTGTGCACATTCTTCATGACAATTGCATGATTTATATTCTGCACATACTTGCCTGCAGTTGCATGATTTGCTTTGTGTTTTGCAGTTACAATCATAATTCTCATATCTTTTGCAGTACTCTTGATAATCTGTACATGTAGAATTCCAACATGTGCAATTGCTGCTGCCACATTGTCCATTCTCATTTGTATACTGATTACATGTCTGTACAATCTTATTTTCGCATGCTGTGCCATTGTTACTAAGTAATATATTATAAATAGAATAAGTGTAAGTTGAAGGCTGCCCATAAGTGACATTTGTTTGCCCACTTATGTTAGTTGATAAATCATTAGGATTAGGGGGTAGTGGATCTGGTTGTATTGTAAACACCTTTTCAGCACATCTATAATCATTAAGAACAAAATCTTGTGCATTTACAACAGAAAGTATAAGGAACGCGAATACTAAGAATAAACCAATTCTACAAACCTCACCAGACTTTAGAGACTTTATCAACATGAGCGCATTTCAGATCAGTCAATCAACTTCACTTACATACACCCGAAAAAACAAAATAATTGGATGGATTCTCGGTATCGAACGAACACCCTAAGATTGTATTCATATTTTAGACATGAGAAATATATAATCCTTGGGGGTTTAATTCTATTAAACCAAAAGGTTTAAAGTTTTTTACAGCCTAATTATTAAAATGTTAAATACAAAGGACTCTACAAGGAACATGATTCTTGCTATTTTGAGCGATGGACAGCAACGTTCTGTGCGAAAGATATTGTCACAATTGCAAGCAGTTTATGGTAAGAAAGTTACATACCAGGCGGTGCACAAGATTATTGGACAGCTGTGCAGAGAAGGCGTGCTTTCTCGTTTTGGCAAAGAGTACCAGATAAACAAAGGCTGGCTTACTGGTTTGTGCTCCTTTGTGTGTAAAATAGGCAGTTCTGAAGGCATACCAAAAGTGGAAAATACTGCAAATGTACTGCGATTCAAAAACATCATGGAAGCAGACAATTTTATGATAAAATTAGAAAAAGAATTTGCACATACGACGATGAAAAAAGGTAAAATATGCATACAGTACAGGCACAGCTGGTGGCCTCTTGTTTATGCTAAAGGGGATTACATTGTTGACATCAAATCAGCGCCAAATAAGCTTTATGGGCTGTGCAGAGGTGATACTCCAACAGACAAATGGTGCGCTGACTTTTACAGGAAGATAGGCATGAAAGTAAAAACTGGCGTTGATTTAAGCAGCAGTAATTCTGTTTTTGGTGACATAACTGTTGAAGTGTTTGTTCCCCCATCAATATCAAAGCAGATAGACAAGATATTCAAAAGTGTTAAAGACCCTGCTGACTTTGATACATATTCTTTTATCCAGAATATTTTAAAGAAAAAAGTTGATATTTATGCAATAGTTATTAAAAGTAAAACTATCTCAGAACGAGTTAGGGAAAGAGTGCTTGAAAGATTTGGAGAGGTGTGATGTAAGTGGTTGAAATTGTTCTTGATACAAATTTTATAACAATCCCATTTGATTTCAGGGTTGATATTTATGCAGAAATAGAACGGATTGTTGATGAACCATATGAACTTGTTTTCCCGAAAATCTGTATTAATGAGATTTCTAGACTTAAGACAGGCAAGGGTGCGCTTGATTTAATGCAGAAAAAGGGAGTGAAGGTTGTTGAGATACCATTAAAGAAAACAGTTGATGATTCTATTGTTAGTTATGCAAACGAACATAAAGCAATCATAGCCACACAGGATGCAGAATTAAGAAAGAAAGCTTTAAAAAATTCATTATCAGTTATTACATTAAGAGAAAAACAGTTTTTAATAAAAATTGGGGGGATGTGAATGACTTTTATTTTAGCACCAGTGGCAGGGATAGTTGCTCTTTTGTTTGCAGCAGCTTTAGTTTTCTCAGTACTTAAGAGAAATGCTGGCACTGAAAAGATGCAGTCAATTTCAAATGCAGTTAAAGAAGGCGCAATTGCCTACCTTAACAGGCAGTACAAAACAATTGGTGTTCTTGCGGTTGTAATCACGATCATACTTGCGCTTGCAATAGGAATTCCAACAGCAGTTGGATTTGTTGTTGGCGCAGTATTTAGCGCACTTGCAGGTTATATTGGCATGAACATGTCCATACGCGCAAATGTAAGAACTGCAGAAGCAGCAAAAAATGGGCTTAATGATGCGCTTGGTATAGCTGTTCGTGGCGGAGCAGTCACAGGCATGTCAATTGTTGGCTTGGGATTGCTTGCAGTAAGCATTCTTTATTTCGTATATCAACAACCACTTCTAATTATAGGCGCAGGATTTGGAGCATCTTTGATATCATTATTTGCGCGTGTTGGTGGTGGAATATTCACAAAAGCAGCAGATGTTGGTGCAGACCTTGTTGGAAAGATTGAAAAAGGAATTCCAGAAGATGATCCAAGAAACCCAGCAGTAATCGCAGACAATGTTGGAGACAATGTTGGCGACTGTGCAGGAATGGGTGCTGACCTTTTTGAAACATATGTTGTATCATTGATTGCTGCAATGTTGCTTGGAGCAACAGCAGTTTTAGCAGGAACAAACCTTGGAACAAATGCAGTGATTTTCCCAATGCTTATGGGTGCAGTTGGAATTTTTGCATCAATAATTGGATTATTCTTTATTAGACTTGGAAACAATCAGAATATCTGGACAGCATTAAGCAAAGGTGTTTTTGCAACATTAATCATAGCAGCAGTGCTAACAGCACTTTTGACAAACTACATGTTTGGCAACCTGACATTGTTTTATGCTTCACTAGCCGGATTATTCGTAACAGTTGCAATTTGGTACATAACTTATTATTACACAGCAAAAGAAATGAAACCTGTTCAGGACATTGCAAAAGCAGCACAGACAGGTGCTGGAACAAACATAATTGCAGGACTTGGCATTGGCATGATGAGCACAGCACTTCCTGTAATAGTGATTGTAATAGCCATCTTCTGGGCATACTCCTTTGCTGGTGTGTATGGTATTGCAATTGCAACCATGTCAATGCTTTCTGTAACAGCACTGATTGTAACACTTGATTCATATGGGCCAATCACAGACAATGCAGGTGGGATAGCTGAAATGGCAAACCTTGACAAGAAAGTGCGAGAGATAACAGATAATTTAGACGCTGTCGGAAACACAACAAAAGCAGTCACAAAGGGTTTTGCAATTTCTTCAGCAGCACTTGCAGCACTTTCATTATTTGCGGCATTTGCAACAGAAGCAAAACTTACTGTAATAAGTTTGCTTAATCCACTTGTTGTAATTGGATTATTAATTGGTGGGATGTTACCATTTGTGTTTTCAGCATTCTGCATGAACGCAGTAGGAAGAGCAGCATTTGCAATTGTAAATGAAGTACGCAGACAGTTCAAATCAATGCCTGGTATAATGAAAGGTACACAAAAACCTGATTATGCAAAAGCTGTTGATATCTCAACTGTTTCAGCACTGAAAGAAATGATTGCGCCAGGCTTGCTTGCAGTAATTGCGCCAATAGCAGTCGGATTTATTTTAGGCCCAGAAGCACTTGCAGGACTCCTTGCTGGAGCAATTGTTACTGGACTTTTGATGGCTTTATTCCTTGCAAATGCAGGAGCAGCTTGGGACAATGCAAAGAAATATATTGAGTCAGGCAACTTCGGCGGAAAAGGCAGTGATGCACACAAAGCAGCTGTTGTCGGAGATACAGTTGGAGACCCAAGCAAGGACACAGCAGGACCAGCATTAAATGCATTAATAAAAGTGCTAAACACAATTTCAATCATTTTCGCAGGGCTTTTTGTTCTTTATTCCCTGCTTTAAACTTTTCTTTCAGCTCTTTAAAAAGGGTTAATAGAAAAGTTTAAAATAGCACATTTTTACCTCTTTAAAAAGGAGTTAGGGTATAATGTATTCAATTTTACAAGTAAAGTCAAGCATAAGAGTTCCCCCAAATCTATTATCAAAGGATTTAAGGGAAGCTGTAAAAACAGCTGTACAAAAGGAATTTACAGGATCCATAGGTAAAGAAGGCCTTTTCTTGTTAGTAATTGATGTAAAAGAGATAGGTAGTGGCACAATAATACCTGGAGACGGTGCAATTTACTATGAAACTATATTTGATGTGCTTACATATAAGCCGCTTCTTCAGGAAATTGTTGATGGTGAAGTATCAGAAGTCACTGAATTTGGTGTTTTCATAAGAATGGGGCCTATAGATGGGCTTGTACATGTATCACAAGTTATGGATGATTATGTTAATTATAGCAATACAGGCATGCTAACAGGAAAGGAAAGCAAACGAACACTAAAAGTAAAAGATACTGTTCGCGCAAGAATAATAGCTGTGAGTTTAAAGTCATTGAAAGGTACAAAGATTGGATTAACAATGAGACAGCCTGGCCTTGGAAAACATGAGTGGCTTGAAGCTGAGAAAGTTGCAGCAGCTACGCCTGTTAAAGAAAAGACAGAAAGAAGTAAGAAACCTGGAAAAGAAAAATATTCAAAAAAAAGTGAGAAGAAATGAGTTCAGAAAAAGTCTGTAAAAAGTGTAAGCTTGTTGTAACAGGAAAAGTATGTCCTATATGTAAGGGACAAGAGTTTACAGCAAATTGGCGCGGACTTGTTGTAATAATTGACCCTGAAAAGTCTGAAATTGCAAAACAACTTAATATTGAAATACCGGGGCACTATGCTCTTAAAGTCAGGTGAATAAATGGAAATTAAAATAAAAGAAAAGCATGAAAACCAGATGATTGGCAGAACTGAAGTAAGGTTTGAAACTAATTATGAACAAGCACCTCCAACAAGAGCACAGCTAAAAGAAGGCCTTGCAAAAGAATTGAATGTTACTTTAGGTCTTGTCATTGTAAGAAAAATGCACAATGTATTTGGTTTAAGAAGAAATGTTGGTACAGCACATATATATCATGATGAAGCTACATTGAAAAAATATGTTTCAAAATATGTCCTTGTAAGAATGGGTTTAATGACAAAGGAAGAAGCAAAACCTAAAGTTGCAGCAGCACCAAAGGTAGGAGCACATGTAGCAGCGAAGTTAAAGTAAGGTGACTAAAATGGTAGAAAAAAAGGTAGAAAGCAACAAAACAGGACCCAGACCTGGCAAGGGCAAAACTGGGAGATGGACAAAATACGAAGTATCTGGTGAAACACTTAAGCGCAAAGGACGTAATTGTCCAAAATGCGGAGCAGGAATTTTCTTGGCAGAACACAAAGACAGATCAACGTGTGGCACTTGTCATTATACAGAATTCAAATCAAAGAAAGCTTAAAATTTTTGAGAATACTGACCGAAGATATCTTTACATCTATATGTATCCCCTATCTCTATTTTCAGGTTTCTTGCGTATCTTCTTTCTCCTCTCAATGCTACTTCCCTGTGGAGTTTTAAGTCACCATTCGCAAGATCAATAACTCCCATCTTAACACCATTACGTTCAGCTTCTTTTATTTGAGCCTTGTTAATTTCGCTATAGTCACCTTTACTGCAAGTTTCAATAAATAGACATAAGTTAACACAGATATCATCAGGTTCTAAAACAATTTTAATCAGCATATCTGGGTTTTTTTCTATCTTTTTAATAATGGAATCCAGCCCTTTGACAAACTCTTTTCCACGGGTGTTTTCAGTATATGTCCTGTTCTTTATATCAGAAATAGCATAAAAAATATTTTCAATATTATTAGATGTATGCCTATGTTCAAGGTAATTTCTTATATTATTTACATGATGCGGAAGCAGCTTAATCATTTTTCCACCAGTGTATTATATACTGCAGAATATATTTAAGCTTTATGACATTAAAACCTGTGAAGATATTTCTTTAAATCAATTCTTCCATTTTTAATTTCAATTCCTTCGGACTTTAGCATTGAAATCTTTTTCTTTACTCCACCAGCAAAACCACCTAAAGAACCATTGCTCATAATTACGCGGTGACATGGAACAGCTGGAGCGTAAGGATTTGCTTTCATCAAAGCTCCAACAGCACGAGGACTTGTCTTTGCAGCTCTGGCTAGCTCGCCATAAGTTGTGACCTTACCCTTAGGCACTCGTTTCAAAAGCTCGTAAACTTTCTTCATTTTAAGCTCAAACATGTTCTGACATAAAAAGTTTTATAAGCAGCCAAAATGCATTAATTTCGTGGGTGAGCGAGTGACTATCGCTTCTTAGTGAAGTGAGGAAGCTTCGTCCACCAATATATCCACTGTTGTAAAACAGCTCCAGAAATGGAGAGCTCTGGCGCAGAAAATAACAGTCTTTGTGCATAATGAGGCTGAAAAGCTGAAGTTGCAAGGAACTGTGTGAAATGCTAGCTTGGATGGTGCAAGCCACAAAGCTGGGTTCGTATCGAATTCAGCGATTAGGCGCTTAGTCGAATGTCACAACAGCGTTCGAGGAAGCAATTCTATTGCTGAGCACTGACAAAAGACGAGCTATAACTCACCCACACCTTCTTTTATTTTGGCACAATCTTAATTATAGAAGAAGTTACCCGTGGCTCAGGCCAGAATGACTCTTTTGGGATATCCTTTACTTTTTCAATGTTAAAGTGTTTCTGTACAAGTTCTGTGAACTTGCTGTATTCTTTGTTTTCAGGCTTAGCAAGCAGTATTTTTGCGAAGCCGTATGAACAGATTATCACTGCAAGCTTAAACTTGAAATTTACAAGTCTCTGTAAGAATGGCTCGTAAACATTGTAAGGCAGATTGCAGACAATCTTATCAAATTGCGGCAATCTCATCTTTAGCACGTCATCAATCAAAACTTCAACATTATCATACTTCCTGAAATGGTCAAGAAGAAGGTAATAATAACGTCCGTCTTTTTCAATTGCAATTACTTTCTTTGCAAATTTGGCAAGTGCATCTGCTATTTCGCCTGTTCCTGCACCTAGATCAAGCACAGTATCTTCTTTTGTTATTTCAGCTATTTTTGTTAGCTCTTTAGAAATGCTTTTATCAACTATAAAGAACTGCTCAAGCTTTTGTTCTGGTTCTATCTTGTATTTTTTAAGAACATTCATGTTTTGAAACAAAAGTCTTATAAATGATTTAAAGTTTGTGATGGTTATGTCAGACGATAAAAAAGTAAGACTACCCTCAAGCCAGGGCGGATTAATGCAGTATTATGATGATTACCACAGCAAAATCTCTATTTCACCATGGCATGTAATAATTTTAACAATAATAGTCATGATTTTTGTTATATTCCTACACATGGCAGGACCTTCATTATTTGGAATTTAAATTATCTTCTTGTTTTTTAGAACATCCAGTATACTCTCAAATACAGTTTCTCTTGATTTTGAGCCATCTATTATAACAATGTCTTCAGCTAGTTTTTCGGGCAATTCAAGGTAGTTCTTTCTGAGTCTTTCCATAAAACTAAGCTTTTCAAACTTTTCAGAACTGCCTCTTCCTGATGTTATCCTTCTAAGTGCTGCATCTGGGGGCAAATCAATAATAAATGTAATAGTTGGCTTCAGGAAGTTCTTATTAAACTCATAAATCCTGTCAAATTTTATTCCCTGTGCTTGCTGGAACGCATATGTTGAATGATAATACCTGTCGCAAAGCACAATGTTCTGGTCGTTCCCATCTTTTAAATTAAGGAATGGCATTACAACATTTTTAAGATGTTCTTCCCTGTCCTTGGTATAAAGCTCTAGGCACTTTTCTGCGCCAGTATGTGGGTCTTTTTCTGTGCGAAGAAGTTCTCTTATCTGTAACCCATATATCCCATAAGTTGGCTCGCGGGTTGTAAGAATACGATTTTTCTTATTGAATTCAAAAAGATAATTGTGCAAACGCTTTATCTGCTCGCCTTTTCCGCATCCATCAATTCCTTCTACTACAATAAATATACCTTTCATAGAAAAAACAACATAGGCGATATTAATAAATATGTTGGGTTACTTGGTAGTGGTATGAGCATAAAAACATTATTCGAAGCTGAGTCTATTGCAGTAGTTGGCGCAAGCCATCAGGCACATAAGGTCGGCCATGATATATTCAGAAATCTCCTTGTAAGCAGGAAAAAGATTTATCCAATAAATCCGAATGCAAAAAAGATTCTTGGTAAAAAATGTTATCCGAGTGTTCTAGCTGTTAAAGAAAAAATAGACTTGGCCGTGATTGCAGTTCATGCTACACTTGTGCCAAAAGTGATGAATGAATGCGCTAAAAAGGGAATAAAGAGTGTAATAATCATTTCTGCTGGTTTTTCAGAAATAGGTAAAACAGAACTTGAAAAAAATGTTTTTGACATAGCAAAAAGGAATGGAATCCGAATTCTTGGACCAAATTGTCTTGGAGTAATAGACACAGCACAAAAGTTTAATGCAACTTTTTTCAATAAACTGCCAGCAAAGGGGGACATAAGTTTCGTATCACAAAGTGGCGCACTTGGTGTTGCTGTTTTAGACTGGGCTGTAAAGAAAAAAATAGGATTAAGCAAGTTCATATCTATTGGCAACACATTAGACATAAATGTGCATGAACTTATTGATTATCTTAATGAAGACAAAAACACAAAAGCAATATGCCTATATCTGGAAGGCCTGAAAAAAGGCAGAGAATTCATAAATTCAGCAAAAAGATCAAAAAAGCCAATTATTGTTCTAAAAGCAGGAGAGACAGCGAGTGGTTTAAAGGCTGCTGCTTCACATACTGGTGCACTTGCATCTGAACATGCCATATATGAAGGCGCATTCAAGCAGTGCGGCATTTCGCAAGTAAACACATTATACCAGCTTTTTGAAGTTGCACAATCACATGTTCTGAAGGCATGCCCAGTTTCGCTTCGTGCGCTAATAATCACAAATGCAGGAGGGGCAGGTGTTATCGCAAGTGATGCTTTTGAGAAAAGCGGGATTGAAATTGCAAAAATTCCTGAAGACTTAATTAAATATATCAGCAAGAAATTGCCTCCAGAATGGAGCCACAACAATCCAGTTGATGTGGTTGGAGATGCACTTCCAGAAAGATATGAAGCTGTGCTTAATATTGCTGAAAAAGAACATTTCTATGACCTTATTTTCCTTATTCTTACTCCACAAACAATGACAGACCCAGATAAAGTTGCACAGGTATTTGTTGATTTTCGTAAAAGAACAAAAAAACCGTGCTTTGCCTGCTTCATGGGCGGCAGAAGTGTTGACAAAGCGAAGAATATATTAAGTAAGAATGGGATATTAAATTTCGAAGAACCCGAATATGGTGCTGAAGTAATAAGCAAAATCGGGAAATGTAAGGTGTGATTATGGATTTAATCGGTTATTCGTTGGGAATAAAGGAAATGATACGCGGAAGCGGAAACCATGCAATTGAGCTTGCTAATGAACTGCCAATGGGGACTACAAAAAAGTATTTCGGATTTGCAGTTGGTAACAAAACAATACATGTAATAGCTCCAACAAAGGATGTAATGCAGACAATATTTGATATACTAAACAAAACAATACCACAAGAGTACTATGATTATTCTATACGTTTGACAGAAGACAGCAAGACAAAGACAATATCAAAAAGAGGACATCCGTCAATACCACTAAAGAAGTTGAAAAATGAAATGACTACAGGCGGAACACTAATAAGAATATATTATGAAATGCTAACTACGCCAGATTTTGAAGTGACAAACAGCGAATATGAAGGAACAATCATAAAATGCAAGGATGATGAATTGTTAAGAAGAGTGTTCGTGCTTCTGGTAGGACTTTTCCCATTTGTTGAGACCACAAAAGAAACAAAAAAAGTTGGCGTTGAATGTAATTTTGATGTAGGAAAATATGATGCATTCAAAAAAGAGCAAAAGAAAAAAGCAACAGTGGTATGTAACTTAACAATGGATGGCAAACCAGTTGGCTCAAAAAGCTGCACATTCACCTTTTAGCTATTTTCCATATTAAATCAAAGTACTTTTTGTAAGAAGCAGCTACTTCTGGACTTCTTATCATAAATATGATAGGATTATCTGTCCAGTGGATTATGATAACACGATTTCCATAAATCTCTGTTGTTACTGGGCCGCTGAATCCTGAAGATATGAATTTGGCGTCCACTAAAGGTAAGCCGCCTGCCCATCGCGAGCGGTTATTTTCATCAAAAACAAGTTTAACATGAATCTTTTTCTTCAGCCTTCTTTTTTCAAACTGCGCGAAGAAGTATTTTAATCTCTTATCCAGGTCACCATAAGCGCCGTAAATGTAAATGTCCTTACCGACATCAATCTGATCATCCATTACACTTTTTAGACCATTTGTTCCTCTATACATAAGCGCCTGCTGTTTTTCCAGGCCTCCCTCATAAAGTGTAAGAAATTTTGGAAGTTTTTCCTTAAGTTCCTCCTGCCAGTTCGACATTATATCCATTAATCTCTCTGGTTTTTCAATCTGAAAATATTTTCTTTTGCCTTCTAGCGCATAACTTATCAAGCCTTTCTGCACAAGTCTTTCAATAGCATCATAAACAGACCTTCTATGTATCCCAGAAAGCTTCGTAACTTCACCAGCAAGCCCGCTTTTTATTTTTAGCAATGTCATGTAAACTTTAATCTCATTTCTGGTAAGTCCCAATCTTCTTAGTATTTCTTCCATGCAAGATCAGAGAAATTTTGTATTTATAAATGTGGTGATAAGTTTCACCACTTTTCTTAAAGAACTTTCTTTGCTTTTACATAATATAAGAAACACTTGGAGGTGTTAAAACATGAAAAAACAAATTGCCGAAACATTGGCTAACATTTTGGAAAATCCTGTGGTGAAAACATCACTTGACAGGTCATCTGATATAGAAGATGCAGTAACTGAAGTAAAAGAAGCATGGATGGTTGACCTCGACAGCAGGAACCCTGCACCAGCATATAAGGAAACAATAGATGGAGTACCAGTTTATCAGGGCACAGACCTTGATCTGTTTACTTTCATTAATGCGCTGGCTGATAGGAAAGCAGTGATAAACCTGCCAAACTATGAACGAATCGCACCGAAAACAGTACGCAGCGACCAAAGATTGATATCAAACAAAAACAGGCACGGACAGATTCTTGGCGTAGTTGCAAACAAAGAAACCCATTCGTTTAATGTACGCATAAATGACTACCAAGTCGTACAGGTACAAGCAGATGGACGTGAGACTGTTGGTGCACCAAGGAACTTTGCACTTGTTGATTATGGCGGTGAATGGAACGATGGATGGCACAAAATAGAATTCAAGCCTGATGCAAAGGAAAATTATTTCCTTAACACACGCGGACTTTGGACTGGAAACTCTGTGGTATTCAAGAATTTTGTACACCCAACCTTAGCAAATGCATTCTATGGCTCAAGGTACCTAGCAGCAAAAGCATTAGGCATGAGAGTTGAAGATGAAGCAAGACATTACAGACAAGAGGCAAAAGAACTGAGAGATGATGGAATCAAACTTAGAGGTGAAGGCAGCGGATACAAACCAAAAGTATGGCAACACAGTGATGCAAGAAACGTAGAATCAATACAAGTTGAAAACCTTGAAGCAGTTCTTGTGTTACCAGAATTTGAAGGCAAGTACCCAATAAAAGCAAAAACACAAGATGGTGATGTCAAAGAGTATTCAAAGATGCCTACTGGACTAAAAGGCAAGCAAGAAGTTTTAAGATTTGCAGAAGATCGCGCAAAAGAACTTTCTTACACAGTTGGACCACAAATTACAGCTGCAACAAGAGCTGTTGAACTTGCTTACTTTAAGCATGGATTCACTGGTCCAAAAGCACCTGGATATGAACGCGAACCTGGATGGGCAATACCTAAATGGCAGAGAGATTACACAATAGGCAATGGCAGAACAGAGTGGAATGCGCTTAAGCTAAATAAAGATGTAACATTGGCTTACAGAATTCGTGACACATCTGTAAAAAGGGTAATCTAA
>Ga0315274_10011117_pt1 | contig 12909 bp, 10 predicted proteins | sample YL17G02_20_MG_FD_203700 | JGI IMG/M metagenome (GOLD analysis project Ga0315274, IMG submission 203700) | Sediment microbial communities from Yellowstone Lake, YNP, Wyoming, USA - YL17G02_20 | ecosystem: Environmental > Aquatic > Freshwater > Lake > Sediment | place: USA: Wyoming | collected... | reverse complement strand
ATTTATTGGGGAACATATCGATGATATTTTTGTGGGAAGAGTGCTTAGTGCTGTGGCGTTGGGATTTTATCAAATGGCATATAGAATTTCAAATATATTAGAAACTGAAATTACTGAGGTAATATCGAGTGTAGCATTTCCTGCTTATGCAAAAATTCAAGATCAGAAGGCCAGATTACAGAAAGCTTATTTTCGAATAATGAGATTAACTATAGCAATTTCTTTACCTATTACGGTAGGAATGGTTTTGTTAGCTCCTGAATTCACGAGAATATTTTTAAGCGAGAAGTGGACGCCTATAGTTACAGCAATGCAGCTTCTGGCGGTAGCAGGATTGATTAAAACGATTGTTTCTACGGGTAGTCCTTTATTTACCGGAAGTGGGTATCCAAATTATGAATTTTATATGCAGCTAATTAGAGGATTAACCATAATAATTGTTATTTACCCTTTAATAATTTATATGGGAATTCCAGGGGCAGCAATAGGAGTAATTTTGAGTGTAGCAGGAATGTTGATTATATGGTATCCCTTATCCCAAAAGATTACTAAGGCACCCTGGCGTAAATATTTTGACACTTTTTGGCCACCTTTGTTCTGTTCATTACTTATGGCAGGAAGTATATATTTAGTTAAAATTTTTTGGGAGCCAGTAGGGGAGACTTTAGCTATTTCAATATTAACCTTTTCCATGATAGTAATAATGAGTATTTTTATTTATCTTGCCGCTTTATTTTTTTTACAAAAAATTTATCCGGCATATGATGTTTTCAATGAAGCTAAATTTTTATATAAGTCTTTGATGAGGAGATAGAATGCATAGCTTAATTATTTATATAATATGGAAAGAAATATGAATTTTAAAAAAATTATCTGCCGGCTGGTATGTATTGTAAAAATACCTGAAGCATATATGTATTTTCGAAAAAGAATATTTGGCAACCATATTGTAATTTTCGTTTATCACAGAGTTTGTCCGGGGAAGGGTAATTTACCGGTATCAAATATATATCCAGAAGAATTTGAAAAACAAATCAGATATTTAAAAGAAAATTTTAAGATTTATTCACTGGAAAAGCTTATTAATGTGCTAGAAAATAATCAAAAAAATAAAAAAGAGTCTGAAAATATTGCAGTTATTACCTTTGATGATGGCTATAAAGATAATTATCTTTATGCTTATCCTATTTTAAAAAAGTATAAAATTCCTGCAACAATCTTTTTAATTAGTAATTATATAGGAAAAGATAAATTATTCTGGTGGGATAAAATAGAATATATTATTTATCATACAAAAAAAGGGAAAATAAATATTCCAAATTTCGGCAAATTTTTAATAACCAATAAGAAAAAGAAATTTTATTGTATCCTTTTTTTACTGAAAAAATTTAAAAGAATGTCTAATAATTTAAGAGACAAGCATATTAGTGAACTTCAAAATATATGTCGTGTCAGGATTCCTGCCGGTTTAGGAAAAAAAATGATTTTATCATGGGATGAAATTCGTGAAATGAAAGATAATGAAATATCTTTTGGAGCACATACGCTTACCCATGCCAATTTGTTGAACATGAATTTAGAAGAAGCTGAAAGTGAAATTTCACATTCAAAAGCAATAATAGAAGATAAGCTGAAAGGTGATGTTATTTCATTTGCTTATCCTTATGGGTCAAAATTTTATAATCACGATATCATTAAACTGTTAGAAAAAAATGGATTTGTATGTGCGGTAACGACCAGTGAAAAATTAATTAATAGAATTAATTTTTGTAATCTTTACAGTTTACCGAGAATTTCTGCAGGCAATTATTATTGTAGTTTTACCATTAAAGCTTCAGGGATGTTTTCAGATTTTCATAATATATTGCATTCTTAACTGTGAAGTGGTTGTGCTAATGAAGCACTCATGTTTTTATTATATAAAAAGCAGGAAAAGATTGTTTATGGTAAAATCTCCGAAAGTTAGTGTTATTATTCCCACCTATAACCAGGCAAAATTTATAGACAAAGCTATTGAAAGTGTTTTGAAGCAATCTTATCAGGATTTTGAGATTATTGTGATTAACGATGGTTCCACTGACCATACTGAAGCAATGGTAAAGGATTTTTTTGATTTTAGAATTCGTTACATTTGTCATAAGAAAAATTTAGGCGTTTCAGAAGCACGCAATACCGGGATAAGAGCTTCTCGGGGTAAATATATTGCTTTACTCGATGCAGATGATGAATTTTTACCGGAAAAATTGGCTATGCAAATTAATATTTTGCAAAATAAATCTTCCGATGTTGGCGTAGTCTGTGCATGGTCTTTTAATGTTGATGAAAACGGTAATTATATTAGCAAAAGATGTTTACCAAGAAAAGAAGGTTATATTTTTAAAGATTTGCTTTCGACGAATTACTTGAGTGTTCCTGCTCTGCTTATAAGGAGAGAATGTTTTGAAAAAGTAGGATTATTTGATAGCTCACTAGATGGACAGGAAGATTGGGATATGTGGATAAGAATTGCTAAATATTATAAATTTTCTCTCATTAAAATTCCCTTAGCAAAACGAAGAATTCATCCCCACCGAATAAGTTATCATTTAGAGAAAAAAGTTCTTACAGCAAAAAGAATAATAAAAAAACATATCAATGAATTAAAAATCAGGAGAAACATTCATAGTAAACATTATTTCTATATAGGCCGAAGATATTGTTATATGGGAAAAACAGGAATTGGTCGAAGATTTTTATATAAAGCAATTTCATTGTATCCTTTTTATATCTATTATTATATTTTAGTAATTTTTTCTTTATTTGGCTCAAAATGCTTTTTATGTTTTTTAAATATATTAAGATTTTTAAGAAATAAAATATTAAAATTTATAAATAAAAATAGAAAATTTGTTCAAAATAATTCTTGAAGTGTATTTGAGGAGAGGGAAAAATTGATAAAGTTATTAGATAGTTCATTTATTGCCGCAAAACTACGTAGAAATGTTTTAATTCCCCTGTATTGGAAATACATCAACCGGTCAAAGGTACTCACTTACTTTCAAAAGCTAAAAGAATATCAGTGGAATTCATTGGAAGAAAATCGAGAGATTCAAAGAAAAAAACTTTATGCACTTCTTCAATATGCCAGCCAAAATATTCCTTATTATCAACAGGTTATCAAGGAGCATAATATCACATTTTCAGAAGATACCATCTTTGAGGATATCAAAAAGTTTCCCCTACTTACCAAAGAGATTATCAGAAACCATTTTGATGAACTCCATCGATTTAGAGATAAAACCTATTACCGCAATACCTCGGGCGGTTCAACCGGAGAGCCGGTCGTCTTTTTCCAGGATAAAGAATATCTGTCCTGGGCTAATGCCAACAAGCGCTTGTTTAATGAATGGGCAGGCAGAAAGCTGGGTGACCCCATGGTGAAATTATGGGGTTCATTATCGGATATTTTGGGAAGTGGTCAGGGTTTTAAAGGGTATCTGCGGCAACAGGTTTCCGGAATAACCATTTTGAATGCTTGCAGGATGACAGAAAAAGATATATATGAATATGTGCAGAAAATTAATCATATAAAACCCCGCTTAATCCTCGCCTATACCAACAGCATTGAAGAATTAACCCGTTTTATCCAGGAACACCATCTCTCCGTTTATTCTCCTCCTGCCGTCATGACCGCTGCCGGTGTGTTGTATCCGGAAGTAAAGGCGAAGATTGAAGAGGTATTTCATACTACCGTATTTAACCGTTACGGCTCCAGGGAAGTCAGTGACATGGCCTGTAACTGTGAAAAGGAAGAAGGGTTGCACCTGATTCCCGCTATTCATTATCTGGAGATTGTGGATGATGAAGGAAGACAGGTAAAATTCGGAAAACCTGGAAATATTATAGCCACCTTGCTGACCAATTACACCATGCCTTTGATTCGGTATCAAATTGGGGATAGAGGTGTTCTCTCAAATAAAGCGTGCAGCTGTGGAAGGGGGTTTCCTCTTCTGGAAAAGGTGGAAGGACGTATTCGTTGTATATTTAGAAATAAACAAGGGGATTTAATAGATGGAGGGGTTTTTATTCGTTTATTTTATTTCCGTGAAAACATCAAGCAATTTCAAGTGATTCAGGAATCTCTCGAACAGATTACTATAAATATTGTGTTAAAAAATAAAAAGCAGTCAAAAATTGCAGAAAAAGATTTTCTGGAAATTAGTGAGTCGATTAAAAAAATAATGAAAAGTGATATTATAATAAAATATAACCTGGTTGAAGTTATTAATCCGAGTCCGTCTGGAAAGTATGGATATGTCTTTTCTAAAGTGAAAAATTAAGAAAAAAGGAGTTCGATAATAGTATATTCCGTAAATATAAAAAAGAAGGATGCGTATTAAACGGTATAATGCTGAATACATCTTCAGTGGGGTCACTAATAAAAACTACGTCTTTAGCTTATATTTATTATCTTTTTGCGCCATTTCCCTGGCAAGTGAAAAATTGGTTAGACTTTTATGCCTTGGCGGATTCTTTTTTTAGATTTATATTAATATTAATTAGTATTTTTTTCTGGTATCGAGCAGAAGGTAAGAAGCGTCATATTTGGGGATTGCTTTTGGTTATTTATTTTTCTATGACTTTTCTTTGGGCAATAGGCACGGTGAATTATGGCACAAGTATCCGTCATCATCTTTTAAGTAATTGGATTATTGTTATCCTTGGGGGCTCTGGATTGATAGAATTTATAGTTAGACAATTTAGGAGGATATTTTCGTTTACAATTTAAGATAAGTTTATTCTGGAAAATATGTTTATTTTAACTGATTAGAGGTAATGTAGAAAATGGAGGTGTATCTTTTTTGTCATATATTGATCATACAATTGGAGCTTATCTACGAAAAAATATTTTTTTCCCAATTTACTGGAAGTATATCAAGCAATATAAAGTATTAGATTATTATAAAAAACTAAAAGATCATCAATGGAACACTACAGAAGAGAATCGGGAGATTCAACGGAAAAAACTTTATACGCTTATTGAATATGCAAGTGAAAATATCCCTTACTATAAAGGGGTTATTAAAGAATATAATTTACGATTTTCAGAGGATACTATATTTGATGACATTAAAAAATTTCCTCTTTTGACTAAAGATATAATTAGAGAGCATTTTTATGAACTCTATAAGTTTAGAGACAGCACTTATTTCCGCAACCATACAAGTGGGTCAACCGGGAAACCGGCAATTTTTTACCAGGATAAATATTGCTTGGAATGGAAAATTGCAACAAAAATATTTTTCGATGATTGGGCTGGAAGACAAATTGGTGAACCCATGGTAAAGTTGTGGGGGGCAGTTCAAGATATTTTAAAAGAGGGCCAGGGAATAAAAGCGTATCTCAGGCAACAGTTTTACGGAGTAACAACTTTAAATTCTTATAGGATGACAGAAAAAAATTTGTATGATTACGTTCGGAAAATTAATAGTATAAAACCTCGCTTGATACTTACTTATACCAATAGTATTGATGAATTAGCCCGCTTTATCCGGGACCATCATTTAGCCATTTATTCTCCCGGGGCTATTATGACCTCAGCCGGTGTTTTATTTCCTGAAATCAGAAAAAGAGTTGAAGAAGTGTTTGGTGCGCCTCTATTTGATAATTATGGCTCGAGGGAAACAGGAGGTATTGCCTGTAATTGTGAAAAAAATGAAGGATTGCATTTAATTCCGAATATTCACTACGTGGAAATATTGGATGCGAATGCAAAGGAAGCAAGCCCAGGAGAATCGGGGGAAATAGTAGTAACATTGCTAACCAATTATACCATGCCTTTAATCAGATATACAATTGAAGACCGAGGTATTTTATCAAAAAAAGTTTGTAGCTGCGGAAGGGGATTTCCTCTATTGGAAAGAGTAGAAGGTCGTATGCTTAATATGTTTAGGAATAAACAGGGCGATTTAATTGGCAGTGGCTTTTTCATTTCATTAATTTATTATCGTGACTATGTAAAACAACTCCAAATAATTCAGAAAACCGTTGATTACATTATCATTAATTTAGTATTAAAAGATAGTAAAAAAATACAGGAAGCAAGGAAAGATTTTAAAGAGATTAATAAAAAGATCAGGTTAGTTATGGGGAACGAAACAAAAATTAAGTATAATATCGTTGATGGGATAGAGCCTAGTAAAGCAGGGAAATATATGTATACCTTCTCGCAGGTAGAAGAGTAAGTAAAAATTTGCATTGATAAAACCTTGAAAAGATATTTATTAAAATATTGTTAGTGGATTAGTGAAATAATAGAAATTTAAAGGAATGTTATCTACAATGAAAAAGCCATATCAATATTACCATTTAATTGCTAAATAATGAAAACGGAGGCTTAAATATATTGTCATATATCAATAATGCAATAGGAATTAATCTACGAAGAAATGTTTTTTTCCCACTTTATTGGAAATATATAAGACGTTCGAATGTCTTAAAATGCTATCAAGAATTAAGAACTCATCAATGGAATACTTGGGAAGAAAATAAGAAAATTCAGCAAAAAAAACTTTACAAACTTATTGAATATGCCGATCAAAATATACCTTATTATAAAAAAGTTATTAACGAATATAACATAAAATTTTCAGAGGATAATATATTTGATGATCTTAAAAAATTTCCTCTTTTAACCAAAGAGATTATCCGAAATAATTTTGATCAACTATATAAATTTAGAGACCATACTTATTATAGAAATACATCGGGTGGTTCCACCGGAGAACCGGTAATATTTTATCAAGATAGTAATTACTTTGCATGGAACACTGCAGCTAAAATTTTCTTTGATGAGTGGGCGGGGAGAAAAATTGGTGATCCTATGGTGAAGTTATGGGGATCGTTGCGAGATATTTTAAGGAGTGGTCAGGGTTTTACAGGGTATCTTAGACAACAGCTTTCTGGAGTAACAATTCTAAGTACTAGTAGAATGGCAGAGAAAGACATGTATAAGTATGTGCAGAGGATCAATAAGATAAAGCCCTACTTAATATTTGCCTATACAAACAGTATTGATGAATTTGCTCACTTTATCCGGAAACATCATTTATCAATTTATTCTCCCCAAGCTATTATGACTTCCGCTGGTGTTTTATATCCTGAGGTTCGTTCACGAATTGAAAGAGTATTTCAAGCTCCTGTATTTAACCGTTATGGTTCAAGAGAAGTAGGGGATATTGCCTGTAATTGTGAAAAAAGTCTTGGATTACACATAATTCCTGATATTCACTATTTGGAAATTGTGGATGATGAGGGGGAGGAAGTAAAGCTTGGGAAATCAGGAAATATTATCGTCACTTTGTTGACTAATTACACGATGCCCTTGATTAGGTATAAAATTGGTGATAGAGGCATTTTGTCTGATAAGGATTGTAAATGTGGACATGGATTACCTCTCTTGGAAAAAGTTGTCGGTCGTATTACAGGTAATTTTAAAAATAAATTAGGAGATTATATAAGCGGAGGGCTATTTTTTAGTTTATTTTACTTTATAGAAAATATAAAGCAGTTTCAAATTATTCAAGAAGCGATTGATTACATCTCTATTAATCTGGTGTTAATAGATAAAACAAAGTTGAAAGATATGGATAAAGATTTTAAAGAGATTAATCAGATAGTCTGGAAGGCAATGGGCAATGAAACAAAAATTAAATATAATATAGTTGATGAGATAAAACTAAGCCCTTCCGGAAAACATCTATATTCATATTCAAAAATATTGAAATAATATTCCTAAAATAATCGGTCAAAACCTATTTGGGGGAATGCTATAGTTAAAATAAATTCTAAAGGTAATACAATTAATATTTGAGGTAATTAATTTGAAGATTCTTTATATTATTTCCGGACTTTCTACTGGTGGTGCTGAAATGATGCTGTATAAATTGCTCTCGGTTATAGAACGGGATACTTTTGAACCCGTTGTTATATCATTAACTGATTACGGTAGCTTGGGAAAGAATATTAAAAATTTGAATATCCCTGTTTATAAGATAGAAATGAAAGCAGGTTTTCCGAATCCTTTTAAGGTTTGGCGTTTTATTAAATTGATACGAAAAGTAAACCCTGAAATAATTCAGGGTTGGATGTATCATGGAAACTTGGCTGTTTTGCTGGCTAAATGGTTTCTTTCAAATCGTGTTTCCCTATTATGGAATATTCGGCATACCCCTGATGATTTAAAAAAGGAAAAACGTTTAACTGCATTGGTCATTCGTTTAGGAGCAAAATTTTCGTCGCATCCCGATCGTATTATCTATAATTCAAATGTTAGTGAGCAAAAACATGAATTATTGGGATATGATAATAAAAATAAAAGGATTATCCCTAATGGGTTTGATTGTGAGCAATTTAAACCTTTTGATAATGCAAAATCAAAGCTCCGTCATTCGTTGGGTCTCAAGAAAGATACTTTATTAATTGGCCTTGTAGCACGTTATCATATAATGAAAGACCATGTTACTTTTTTACATTCGGCTGGTAAATTGAATAAAACATATCCGGAAATCCATTTTGTTCTCGTGGGTCAAGGTGTAGATAAAAATAATCATTTGTTGATAAAATTGATTGAAGATTTAAAGATTACGAAAAATGTACATTTATTGGGGAAACGTATGGATGTGGACGAAATAACTGCTGGATTGGACATTGCCTGTTCATCTTCTTCTTGGGGTGAAAGTTTTTCCAACGTAATAGGAGAAGCCATGGCATGTGGCGTACCTTGTATAGTAACAGATGTGGGAGATTCTGCTTGGATAGTAGGAGAAACCGGTATTGTAGTAAAACCGGGAGATAGAAACGCATTTACAGACGCTATGATAACATTAATAAAAATGAGCTCTGAAGAGCGACTGGTATTGGGAAAATTAGCAAGAAATCGAATTATAAAGCATTTTTCCCTTAACTTGGTAGCAAAACAATACGAGGATATGTATCAAAATCTTCTAAACATAAAGAAAGCATTAATTTAAGAAACTTGGAAAAAATTTTAATAAAATTAGCAATAGTTAAGGAGTGAATTTTAATTTGCAAAGAAAAATAAAAGTAGCGCACATCATTGCCCGCATGATTACTGGAGGAGCCGATGAAAATACTTTGTTTACTATAGAAGGGCTAAATAAGGAAAAGTATGAAATCGATCTGATAACCGGTGAGGAATTTGATAAGGATATTTTAAATAAGGTAAACAATCATCCTTTTGATATTATTCAGATAAAAGGATTAAAATGGAAACTGAATTTCTTGCATGACCCGATCGTTTTATTAAAACTAATAAAATTATTGAAAAGGAAACGCTACGATATTGTGCACACCCATACGACGAAAGCAGGTATTTTAGGAAGAATTGCTGCCTATATAGCTGGAGTACCCGTAATTGTGCATGGGTTACACGGAAGTACTTTTCAAGCCTTTAATAGCGGGCTGCTCAATTGGCTTTTATTTCTTTTCGAAAGACTTACCGGCAGATTTACGGATGCCTATGTTTCAGTGAGCAAGGTACTTTCTGAAACTTATATTGAAAAAGGCATTGGAAAAAAGGATAACCATTACGCGGTATATAGTGGAATAGAATTAACTAAATTTTATCAAGCCAGAGATAAAATTAATTACAAAGAAAAATATGAGGAATTGGGAATTAATGCAGGAGATTTTTTAATCGGAAATGTAGCAAGATTGGAATTAAGGAAAGGTCATAAATTTCTTCTCGATGCGTTTAAAAATATAGTAGAGAAGCAGAAAGACGGCCATGTAAAATTATTAATTATTGGCGAAGGAAATAAAAGAGAATACCTGGAGGATTATGTTAAAGAATTAAATTTAGGAGATAAAGTAATTTTTGCCGGATACAGGGAAGATGTGGAAGAGCTAATGGCAGTAATGGATATTTTTGTTTTAACTTCTTTGCGGGAAGGTCTACCCCGGGTACTGGTACAAGCTGCAGCTGTGGGAATGCCTTCGGTTGCTTTCAATGTAGATGGGGTTTCAGAGATTATAAAAGATGATTATAATGGATATTTGGTAGAAGTGAAAGACCTAGAACAGTTAGAAAATAGGATTATGCAATATATGAATAATAAAGAACTTGTTTTGCTGCATGGCCGAAATGGCAGGGAATTTATTGAAAACAAGTGGTCTATAAAAGGAATGGTTGATAGGATTGATAAAATCTATCAGAAATTAATCACGGAAAAACTAGAAAAATAATGATATGAACAAAAGATGATTTACGCTTTATATAACCTTACGCGCAAGTTTACAGTATTTGAAAAAACTGATAAAATAATTAATATAGCATAATAAGAAGTTTTTGGGAGAAATGATATGAAAAAAATATTGGTAACAGGCTCTGCTGGTTTTATTGGTGCCAGGGTTTCGGAAATGCTTCTTGAAGAAGGTTATCAAGTAATAGGTTTAGATAACCTGAATGATTATTATGATGTAAATCTTAAATTTTGGCGTTTGGAAAAATTGAAAAAGCATAGCAATTTTATTTTTTATAAAATTTCTGTTGAAAATTATAATGAACTAATAACAATATTTCGGGAGAATTGCCCTGAGGGAGTCATTAATTTGGCTGCTCGTGCAGGGGTACGTTATAGCTTGGAAAATCCATTTGCTTATCTTGATACAAATAGCGATGGTAATTTGAATTTATTGGAATTGTGCAGGAAATATGAAGTCCCTAAATTTGTATTAGCTTCCACATCATCACTCTATGCAGGTCAGAAAATGCCTTTTCGAGAGAATTTGCCTGTAAATACGCCCATTTCACCTTATGCAGCTTCTAAAAAATCGGCTGAAATGATGGCTTATACTTATCATTATTTATATGGATTAGATATCACGATTTTACGTTATTTTACGGTTTATGGTCCTGCAGGAAGACCGGATATGGCTACTTTCAGGTTTATCAAGTGGATTATGGAAAGTGTTCCTTTGGAAATTTTTGGTGATGGTCGTCAGAAGAGGGATTTTACTTATATCGATGATATTGCTAGAGGCACGATTAGGGCTTTAAAACCTTTGGGATATGAAATAATTAACCTGGGGAATAATCATCCATATAAGCTTTTAGAAATCATAAGATTAATTGAAAAATATGTTGGGAAGAAAACGCAGTTTAGATACAAGGAGCTTCATAAAGCTGATATGAAGGCAACTTGGGCAGATATAAGCAAGGCACAAGAGCTTCTTATTTGGCAGCCACAAGTTAGCTTGGAAGAGGGCATAAAGAGGACTGTGGAGTGGACTGAAAATAATTGGGAATGGGTTAAGAAAATAAAAGTATAAAGAAATAAAAGCAAAATAAAGAAATAGGGAAGAGATAAATATTTATGTTAATTTCAATTTTATTAATTTCTTTTATCACCAGTTTTGTTTTATTTCCTATAATGATTTTTCGTTTGAAAAAAGCGGGGATTGTAGGGAAAAATATGAATAGTAAAACAAAAGAGGAAGTGGCTGAAATGGGGGGATTGGTAATAATAGCTGGTTTTGGTGCAGGGATATTTACAGTGATTGCAGTTAAGACTTTTTTTGATATATTTCCTTCAATTGATTTAATTTCTGTTTTAGTTGCTTTATCGTCAATATTGATAGTTGTGTTAATTGGGATTTTTGATGATTTAGTTTCTATGCCTCAACAGATAAAAGCATTTATGCCTGTATTTGCCGCCTTACCCTTGATTGTAATTAAAGAAGGAAGTGCTTTTATGAAATTTCCGTTTTTTGGGAATATAAATTTTGGTTTATTATATACCTTGGTTATAATCCCTTTAGAAGTTACTATTGCAGCTAATGCGGTTAATATGCTGGCAGGATTTAATGGTTTAGAGGTTGGCATGGGAATAGTGGCAATGGGGTGCTTAGCTATAATTGCTTATTTGATTGGAAAAATTACGGTGTTAGTAATTTTACTTGCTGCATTAGGCGCACTTTTAGCTACCTTATATTATAACTGGTATCCGGCAAAAATATTAGTAGGAGATGTGGGAACCTTAAGTATTGGAGCAATTATTGGAGCGGTAGTGATTATGGGAAACTTTGAGATTGCAGGGGTAATTTTACTGATTCCTTATCTTATAGATTTTTTAATTAAAGCAAAAAATCATTTCCCATATAGTTTTGGGGTTTATAGAGAAGGAAAACTATATTGTCCGGATAGTGGTCCGGTAGGATTGGGGCAATTGATTATGAAAGTATGGGGTGGAATTAGTGAAAGGAATTTAGTTTTAGTGCTGATGGGCATTGAAGTGGTGTTTGGAGTGATAGCAATTATTATTTATACCTGAGAGTTCGACTCATAAATAAGAGTGGTAGACACGATTTAAATGGTAAAATTTTTTATAATGATTTAAGTTATATAGAAGTAAAAAAGACAGAGAAGGGATGCTCTTGTTATTGCAAAAAATGTGCCAGGCACCAAATTTGTCCTTGGTTGGCAACCTCAGGTTAGTCTGGAAGAAGGTATAAAAAGGACCGTTGATCATATAAATAGAATTGGTGAAGAAAGAAATTATGGAATTTATAAACTATACTAATAGTTAAAATAGATGTCAGAGACCAAATTTAGCTTAGTTAATTAGCATTGAATAAATTATGTTATAATAAAAAATAATACATTATTTACTTAATTAGTAGGTCTAATAAGAGATAATATAGAAGGATAAATTTAATAACCAACAATAAATTTTTTTTAATTAATACACCAAATATCTATAGAAACTAATATTTAGCTAGATTAATTTTAAATAAAAGAAGGATTTTTAGGTCTATTTGTAGAATATATTTTTAGCATAAAGTATATGTTATATTATATAGTAAAACTATACAATAAAACAAAGGAATTTATATGCAAATAGTTATTAT
>Ga0315274_10011116_pt1 | contig 12909 bp, 19 predicted proteins | sample YL17G02_20_MG_FD_203700 | JGI IMG/M metagenome (GOLD analysis project Ga0315274, IMG submission 203700) | Sediment microbial communities from Yellowstone Lake, YNP, Wyoming, USA - YL17G02_20 | ecosystem: Environmental > Aquatic > Freshwater > Lake > Sediment | place: USA: Wyoming | collected... | reverse complement strand
GAGATTGAGCCATTGACAGCCCTGAAGGGAATATTGAGCCACAGCGAGCCAGGGGACAGGATTGTGTTCCACGGCAGGAAGTCCTTAGTTGATTCCTTGGTCTTCCTGATATTTGCTGGGATAACGGAAAGGAACAGGATAATATACAATCCGCACACAAACATGAGGCCAACATTCCTGAACAGGCTGTTCCTTAACCTATTCACAGACGTAATAATAAGTTTTACCAAATGCAACAAGAAACAGCTTGACAGGCATGGATTCAAGAATGTGATTGTGATACCAAATCCAATTCCATTGGAAAGGCTGAGCTGCGCAGATGACATAAAGCCAAGCAAAATATATGATTTTGTTTGGGCTGGCAGGAACGTGCCTTTGAAAAGGATGGAATTGTTCATATATGCCATGAGCAGGATGCCTGAAGCAAGCGGGATAATCCTAGCAGACAGGTTCGAGCCAAGCCAAAAAGAGATGGCAAGGAATGTAGGCAACAGGCTGAATATTAAAGAGGGATTGAATGGTTTCGAGTTCTTCAATGAGTTTCTGAAAGGCAAGGCATTTGTATTCACTTCAACTGACGCTGAGGGATTCCCAATAATCCTGCTGGAAGCCATATATTTGGGGATTCCAATACTAGCCCCTAACACTGAAAAATACAGGGAAATCCTGAAAGACGAGGCAATCTTCTGGAAGGACGAGCAGGACTTGCAGGACAAGATGGCAATGATTATTGAAAGCAAACTTCCACTGATTCACACAAATAAACTGTTGGATATTTATAATCCTGCTAATATCATAAAAATGTATGAGGCGATTGCATGAATAACAAATCCGATGAGAAGTTGTGGAATATTTGCATGGAAATTTACCGTGAAGCTTACAAAAAATCGGAGCCAAGCGCCGACTTTGACAAACTGATTAAATCAGGCGAAGCAAAGCAGCCGCAGTTCTTCATGAAATATTATATTCCGGAGAAGATACTAACTGAGATAATAGATAAGCATACAAAAGGGCTATCCAAATATGACAAACATAAGGTAGAAACGGCGATTTTATTGGGTTGTTCCCCGACATCTGTAAAAAAGGCGATGGGAAATGAAGCATAAGTGGGAAGATTTTGAATTGACAGGAGAAAAATGCCCTCTTTGCGGAAGCCCGACTAAGTATACTCCCTATGATGTAGGGCATAAAGAAGAGGAATGCAACGTCTGCAAAAGGAGCGGAGACGAATTGTTTGAGTTTGGGAGGCTAATCCGGAAACAAAGCCATTCAGATCTCAAGGAGAAGCTGATGAAATTCAAAAAGTTTAAAGCCTACATTTGGTTTGAAAAAGGAGATAATGATACAGGGAAGACAATACTGGATTTAGTGAAAGAGGCATTAGTCGAGACGGAAAAGGGCGATGGGAAATGAGCAAACCAAACCAAGGTTCAGGGGATGATGGCACAACATCAACCATAGCGAATGAAAGAGTCAAGAAATTCAGCTATGAGATAGAGTTGTATGGTGCTTTGGATAGTGCGATTGCGATGGCAGGGGCGATGAACAGACCTGACATACAAGAGCATCTGCATAAGACGTTTGCGATGTTCAAGAAGAAAGAGGGCGATGGGAAATGAACACATACGAAAAGGGCAAAGCCGAGGGCAGGGCTGAAAGCGAGAAGATGTTGTTTAACTGGAAGTTAAGATATGAAAGTGTAAAAAAACAGGCATACGAAAAGGGCATGGCTGACGTAATATCTCAACTGTCAGGAGAAAAGAAGATAACGGTTGAAGTATTAAATGAGGCAAAGAGGCAAGGAGGAGAGAAAGCAGTCGCCGATTTTAAGGCAAAGCTGACAAGAATAAAAACTTTTCAGAAGGCAACAGAGGATAATGAAGAAATAAACTATACGAAATACTGCTATATTATAGAAAAGGCAATAAAGGAGGCTGAACGGAAATGAAAATACTTATTGCGTGTGAAGAAAGTCAGGAGGTATGCAAAGCATTTAGGTTATTAGGACACGAGGCATACAGTTGCGATATAATCCCTTGTAGTGGAGGACATCCTGAGTGGCATATCCAGGATGATGTATTAAAGCATTTGAACGATGGTTGGGATATGATGATTGCACACCCGCCTTGCACATATTTGAGCAATGCTGGGATAGGTTGGTTTAATGAAGATAAATATGGGGATAAAGCAAGAGAAAGAAAAAGATTAAGATTAGAGGCATTTGATTTTGTTATGCAGTTGGCAAATGCAAATATCAATAAGATAATTATTGAAAACCCAACAGGGTGGCTCAATAGCCATTTTAGGAAACCTGAACAGATTATACAACCGTGGCAATTCGGAAATGAGGAGAGCAAGAGAACGTGCCTATGGCTGAAAAATGTTCCTAAGTTGCAACCAACAAAGATAGTTAAGCCAAAGATATACGCATATTATAAAACAGGAAAAAAGAAAGGTATGCCGATTTATGGCAATGCTTATTTAATGATGTCCGAAGATAGCGCTAAAATAAGGAGTAAGACTTATCCAGGGATAGCTAAAGCGATGGCAGAACAATGGGGCGAAGTAGCCGAGGCAACGAAAGAGGGCGATGGGAAATGAAATTCATAAACCAGATAGAGCCATCATTCGGAAAGGAAGAAACAAAGGCAGTGAACGATTATATGAAATCTGTTGAATCGGGAGAATGTTGGCTGACTGAGCATCAGAAAACACGAAAATTTGAGAACATGGTTGCGAAATATCTTCATGTTAAACATTGTTCAGTGGTATCTAATGGTACTGTAGCAATAACACTTGCCTTGGCAACAATTGGAATTAAGCCAGGCTACGAGATAATAGTTCCAGATTACACATTTGTAGCTTCCGCAACAGCAGGAGAGATGCTCGGAGCCAAGGTCAAATTCGTTGATATTGAGAGAGATACGCTGTGCATGGACTTTGAGGCAATGAAGAAAGCCGTAACGCCAAAAACCAAGGCAGTTATCTTAGTATCCATGAATGCCAGGTATCCAAGCAAACTGAAAGAAATAATAGATTACTGTAAAGAAAGAAGTATAATAATCATTGAAGATGCTGCCCAGAGCCTTGGAAGCAGGGCTAATGGGCGATTCCTAGGCACTTTCGGTGATATTGGATGTTTCTCCTTCTCCATGCCTAAAATCATTTCTACAGGGCAGGGAGGCGCAGTTGTGACCAATAACACCGAATTGTGGGAAAAGATGAAGAAAATCAGGAACTTCGGCAGAAGCCATGAAGGTTCAGATGATTTTGCAGTTAAAGGCTGGAACTTCAAGACTACAGATATACAATCTGTCATCGGCATTGAACAGCTAAAGAAACTGAATGCCAGAGTAAAGAAGAAGAAGCATATTGCCGAACTGTATACCAAGATCCTGAAAGAGATACCTTATATTGAATTGATACCTACTAGCAAGGAAACTGCACTATGCGCATATGATCTTTTAGTAAGAGATAGTGTTGAAAGGAACTCCTTAATGATACATTTGAAAATGGATGGTATTGGAACTAGACCATTCTATCCGCCTTTACATTCAACTCCTGCATACGGGCAGAAAGGAAGTTTCCCAATCACAGAGGAAATCTGCGACAGAGGATTATGGCTGCCTTCCAGCGTGACTTTGACTGACGACCAGATACGATTCATTGTCTCCAAGATTGGAGAATACTACGAGAGGCAGGAATGAAAATGATAAATCCTGATATGCATCCTGGTTTTTTAATATTCATTTGTATAGGACTTATAATAGGGACTACCACTGGAAATTTTATTGATTCAAATATTGGCTCATATATAGGAAGTCTTGTAGGAGGAATAACTTCATTATTTTGCTACATTTTTGTCATGATTGCACAGAAATACCAGATAGGAAAAGTATGTTTATTATGCGGACAGCAACAAAAGGTGAACTGAATGGAATTGAATATAACAAATTGGTTTCCGATAATATTTGTCACAATAGTTACCGCAATTATACTGTGGAAATTTCATGGGTATATACCTGGGATGAAATAAATGCTCCGCTGCAGCCGCTGCAATACAGTTCTCGGCAAGCGAGAAATCCTGCAGAACCACGGATTCTGCCTGAGATGTGAACAGAAGAAAGGAATAATGACTGAGAGGAATGCACGATGGAAAAATAATAAGCTTTATAAATAGATGTGTATAATAACTTAGTATGGATACTAAGTTGCCAAAGATGAATTGCCAAAGATGCGGTCATTCCTGGACTCCAAGAAAGGAGCATGTTACTGTCTGCCCAAGCAAGAAATGCCATTCTGCTTATTGGGATAGACCTAGAATGTCGAAGTGATGATTATGGAATACAAAAATGTTGAAGTTCCTACACCAAATTCATATGAAATAGAAATACTTGAAAAAATAGAGAAATCAATACAAGAAGGTAAAAATGAATTTCTAGTTGTAGCTCCTTCAGGATTGGGGAAGACATATATAAGTGCCTTTGCCACACAAAATTTTAAGGGAAAAGGTTTATTTCTAGTACACAGAAAAGAAATCATTGATCAGGCTAAACCTGTCTTCCAGATTATACATGATATCCAAAAGAAGGATATAGGAGATTTTAATAATTATAAAAAACAAATTGACAAAAAATTAATTTTTGCAATGGTTCAAACACTAGGGAAACATGATAATTTGAACATGATATCTCAAACTGCATTTGATTATATAATCGTTGATGAAGCACATCATTCCCCAGCTTCTTCTTATGATAGAATACTTTCATATTTTAAGCCTAAATATAAAATTTTAATGACTGCAACGCCATATAGGATGGATGGGAAAGATATTTATAAATATGTGGATTCAAACGTTTTGTCTGCAGGAGAGATCATGAAACATGCTAAGTCTGACGTTTTGTCTGCTGGAAAAATTATAAAAGACGCAATACTTAGAGATTTTTTATGCGATATAAATTATCATTTCTTATGGGATGATGTGGATTATTCAGATATTTATTATAATGGGTATAAGTATAAGGACAAAGATTTAAATAAAAAATTGCTTATTGATAAGAGGGATACGCAAATTATAAAAGAAGTTAAAGAAAGAATGGGATCTAGAAAATGTGTTGGGTTTTGCTGTTCAGTAAAACATATCAAAAGATGTGTTGATAAATTCAATAAGTCAGGGATACTTTCTGCAGGGATACACCATAAAACTGAACCTGAAGAAAGGCAAAAAATAATAAAGGAATTCTCTAAGGGAAACCTACAAATAATATTCACTAGGGATATTTTTAATGAAGGTGTTAGCTTTCCTGAAATTGAAGGTTTGCTTTTCTTAAGGCCTACTTATTCACAAACAATACTCTACCAGCAATTAGGCAGGGGATTGCGGAAAAAACCAGGAAAAAAAGATGTTCTTGTCCTTGATTTTGTAGGAAACTCTCCTTTAACATGTAAAACGATGAAATGGGTAAAGGCAGTAATACCTACTGAAGAAGAAAAACTTTCTAAACCGGAATATTCTCACAGTATATCTAAGGTTAATTTTGATAGTAAGGTAGTTGATTTTTTAGAGTTGATGGAACCAGTTACTGAAGAAAAACTTATTGAAAATTATTTTAAGCTGAAAAAATCCATTGGTAGACAACCTAGAATTAAAGATTTTAAAACTTACAAAAATATACAAAGGAGGAGTACTGATGATTCAACCGATTAAAGAAGATTATTTATCTAAATATCCGATTAGTATATACAGAAATAGGTTTGGATCATATCACAATTTTCTTAAATTGATTAATGAACCCCCTCATTATCATAAATTAACTTTAGAAGAAATGCAGAAGATAGCAAAAGAACATGGTGGTAAATGTCTATCAAATACTTATATAAATGGTAAAACTAGAATGAAATGGCAATGTACTAAAGGACATGTTTGGAGCACAATTGCTGATGATATTGTGAGGGGAACTTGGTGTCCTTTTTGTGCAGGGCTTGTTAAACTAACTATAGAAGAAATGCAAACAATTGCACTTTCAAAGGAAGGTTTATGTCTATCTACAGAATATATAAATACGGGCACAAAACTTAAATGGAAATGTAAAAGGGGACATGTTTGGGAATCAATTCCATCTAGTATTAAAAAGGGAACTTGGTGTCCTGTATGTGCTAGAAACTTAAAAGATACAATAATGCATATGAAAAAATTAGCGTCCTCAAAAAGAGGGCAATGCCTTTCAACCGAATATATTAATTGTAAAACTAGAATGAAATGGCAATGTGATAAAGGTCATAAATGGAGTACAGTTTCGTCTCATATTAAAAATGGAACTTGGTGTCCTGTATGTGCTAGAAAAAAACAGTGGGAAACAAGGAGAAAAAATAAGAGGGAATATTAATGATTCAATCCAATAAAGAAGAGTATCTATCTAAATATTCTATTAGTGCGTATAAGAAGCAGTTTGGATCTTATACTAATTTTCTTAATAGAATAAATGAACAACCATATAATTTTCGTAATATCCCTACTAAGGAACAGCTTATTGAAAATTATTATATAGTAAAGAAAAAATTAGGAAAACAACCTTCTTTACATGAACTTACAAAACAAAATTCATCTAAATATAGCCCCCATATATACTCTAAATATTTTGGTACCTGGAATAAATTTATTGAATTCATACATGAACCTATTTTATGTAATACAAAGAGAAGAAATTATCATAAAAAAGTATCAAAAGAGGAACTCATTGACAATTATTTTAAACTGAAAGAGTCACTCGGCAGGCGACCTCTCAAACTTGAGTGTTATAATCATTCTCTATATTTAAAATATTTTAAATCTTGGTACAATTTCCTTAGATTCATACATGAACCCATCCCAGTTAAATTAGAACGTGAAACTAACGGTCATACAAAAGAGGAACTTATATCTGAGTATTATAGAGTAAAGAAAATACTTAATAGACAGCCACGCGCTGAAGATTTTAAAGGAAAAAATAAGGTAGCTTTATTGAATGTTTCTTCTTATCAGGATTATTTTGGTACCTGGAATAATTTCCTCAAATCAATAAATGAACCTTTACATTTATGTCGAGTAAAAAATAAAAAGGAACTTATATATGAGTATTATAGAGTAAAAAAGATTCTTGGTAGAAAACCATTTTGCAAAGATTTTACTAAAAAAAATAATTTTATTAGATTTGAGAAATCAGCATATTATAGATTTTTTGGTTCTTGGAATAATTTCCTCAAATCAATCAACGAGTCCCAAAATGAGAATATTGGTGAAATTTAAATGGAAATCTTGAAACTAGAGAAGGACATGCGAAGGAATTCAAATAACAAGGAAGTGATAATCTTCTGTCCAGTTGGCGACAAAAAACAGTTCCACGACTTCCAGCAGATGATGGTTGACCTTGGCATTGACAAAGATACCTCCATTGACTTCCTATTTGTCCAGATGCCAGGATTGAACATTCAGGATGAATGCTGCCTTTCTGCAATCATATATACTGAAGATAAAATAAAGCTAGGAACTTCAGGATCTTTCTTCGCAGGGCAGGTTGCAGCTTATGAACTCGGCTACGCCATACAGATTGTAGCGGACATAGACGTCGAGCTTGACTCCAAGGAAACCCTTAATGATATTATAATAATGGCGCAGCAGGAAAATAAAATCATCATGCCGCAGTGCAAGGCAAGAACTACTTCGGATGATACTGTGTCTTCCTCTGTTTGGGGATTTGGGACTTTTCCACGTTCTATTCTGGAAAAGTGGGGATTCTGCACGCCTTATTTTCATCGTGGAGCAGAAGATTATGAATATAACTGCAAAGTCGCTCCCGATAAAGTAGAATATCAAAAAGGATTCATATACCATCCTAGAGTTGGAAACATATTTTTTACGAAGGCAGAATTTCCAAAGAAATTTTATCCGTACATGGGTGCGCTTATGAAGTGCTTCCTACTTCAAAAGAAGTATATTCATTATGTTGGATGGTATATGTATAATAGTTTTTTGGCAAACGTTTTTGGGGATATACAACTAAGATATGTCCTTCAAACTTCAAATCAAATGGGAAACTTCTGGCAAAATCTTACAAATAATAATAGACTGTTTGTGATAAGAAAAGTAAAAGAAGGAGCAGCGACAAAAGGAAAATTAGGAACAATACTGGCAGTATTCAAATCATTGTTATTATTTCTTGCAGGAAAACCACTAGATTATTATACGGACAGAATTTTCTATGTTGGAAACAAAGTAAACCTGCTGAAAGGGATCCTGCTCGCGATCCTGAAACTGCCTATTGAATTCCTTGTGGCAATCTCCCTGGTTGGCGAATGGCATGATCTACTGCGTGGAAAGCTGCCTTATCCTGTTACAACAAATAATTATACTGTGGCTGAAAAATGGATAATTAACCACTTTCCCCCACAAACCTAAGCAATGCTTATAAATGTTTCATTATAAAGTAATAATATGACAACAAAGGGAAGATCCTGCACAAGAATTGGGCTTGCTGGCGGAGGAAGTGACATCCCTGAATTTTTTAAGGAAAATGGTGGCGCTGTATTGAATGTTGGGATAAATATTTACTCTTACACTTCAATGGAACCTTTATTTGGATGCAAATATACTGAGGTAATATCGCATGATTGGGGATTCAGCAGAAAAATAACGAACCTAGATCTTGAATTTAATACCAATAAGAAAAACAATGTAGATGTCGTCAAAGCTGTAATGAAACATTGCGGACTTAACCCTAAAGATGGGTATAGATTCATAATTTCATCTGCAGCAGCAAAAAACTCAGGATTAGCTGGAAGTTCTGCACTCTTAACTTCAATAATGGGCAGCATATATCTTTACTCAAATAAACCAATTATAAACCGAGCAAGATTAGCCAGGGATGCAATTCATATTGAAAGGGAAGTGCTTAATCGATATGGGGGGAACCAGGATCAATGGGCATCTGTATTCGGAGGTTTCAATTTTATTGAATTCAGCAAAAATGAGACTACTATTTGCCCTCTAAGATTTGAGAATGACCTCTTATGCGAATTGCATTCATCAATGCTTTTATTTGAATTGCCAAAATCTAGGAAGGTTTCAGCCTCAATAATAGAAAAGAAGAAGATAGATAATATGAAAGATAATACTGAGAACTTGATTGAAATAAAGGAATGTGCATATGCAATGAGGCATAATATTATTAGAGGGGACATCGAAGCACTCGGACAAATCCTTGAATGCAATTGGGAAGCCAAAAAGAAAATGGATAGCGTTTCAAACAAGGAAATAGATTATTTTCATAATGTTGGCATTACAGCAGGAGCATTTGGAGGGAAGCTTTGCGGAGCAGGAGGGGGAGGAAACATGTTTTTTATCTGTCCGTTGGAGAACAGAAAAAATATAATAAGTGAAATGACTAAGATAGGATGCAAACAATTGAATTTTGACTTTGACCAGATGGGATTGGTAGCTTGGAGGACTGATTGAAATGCCAAACAAAGCATTATTCCTCGATATGGATGGAACCTTGATTGATTATGTGCCCTATCTCAAAAATGCGAAAGATGTTGCTTTGAATAAAATGATCGTCAATCAAATAAAAATTGCAAAAAGAAAGAGATATCTTCTCATAGTTATCCAAAATCAGGTGGGGATTGAAAAAGGAAAAATAACCATGGATGAATTTAATATGGTTAGGAAAAAAATATATGCTCTTTTGAAAGAGAAAGGAATTAAGCTTGACGGCCATTATGCCTGCTTTTCTCCTGATGATAAAAATTTTAGTAGAAAGCCGAATCCAGGAATGATCCTACTAGCAAAGGATGAATTCGACCTTGATTTGAAACAGTGCATATTGGTAGGGGATCGTGCAGAAATTGACCTTGAAGCTGGCAGAAGAGCTGGAATCCCTAGATTATATCTTATAAAGGATTTTTATGGGGCGAAAATATAATGCAATTGGCAATATTATGTGGGGGGATAGCAACACGCCTTGGTGATTTATCTAAGAATACCCCAAAGATACTTATGGACATCAATGGAACTCCGTTCATAGAGATACTCCTTGCAGAATACAGAAAAGCCGGATTCGACAAATTCGTTCTTCTTACAGGACATTTAGGTAAAAAATTGAAGAAATATGAATCAAATAATATCCAGATCATGATTGAGAAAAAGCCTCTTGGAACAGGAGGGGCAGTAACTCATGCTTTGGATAAGCTTGATTCACATTTTTGGGTTGCAAATGGGGATACTTTCATCAAAGCAGAGTATGTCAAAAGATACATTGAGTATTCCAAGGTTCATGAGAACAGTTCGTTTATCTTAGGAAGCAAACATGCAGGGCTATTCTCATTCAACAAGGATTTCATATTGCTATTCAAGATATTGCCAGAATCCAGAGATAAGCAACTGAATCTTGAAAAGGATATCCTTAGTCGTATGTGCGATGTCCATTATTATGTTGGAATAGGGAAATTCCATGATATTGGGACTCCTGAAAGGCTTGAAGAATTTAGGAAATTTTATAAGAGGGGGGTAATATGAAACAAACGCTGGAAATCAAGGATTCTGATGTCAACGATGTTGCCAAAGAAATTGTTGCGGCATTCCGAGGTGGAAATAAGGTATTTATCGCAGGGAATGGCGGATCGGCATGCGATGCCATGCATTTCGTAGGAGAATTGGTCTGCACATATAAAGATCATAAAAGAAAAGGATACAATGCTATCTGCCTTAATTCAAACATAGCTGTCATAACTGCCTGGGCAAATGACAAGGATTACAATTCAGTATTTGCAAGGCAGCTTGATGCCCTTGGCAAGAAAGGCGATGTATTCGTAGGGATAACAACAAGTGGGAATTCCAAGAATATAATAAATGCTTTATATAAAGCAAATGAAATGGGGATGTATACAATCATAATTACTGGAGACAACTATTCTAGGTCACACAACAAGTACTTGACCTGTAGCGTAGTATTCGACAGCAGGGATACTCCTAGGATCCAGGAGCATACTATAGCATTCATACATCAAGTTTGTGGTATAATAGAAAAACTAATGGAGGCTGATTGATGTGGGAAACCGAAGGACAAGCATCTGCATAGATAAGGGGAGATTGATATCCTCCACAAAAACAGGGCTTGTATTATGGCTAACTACTAGAAACATCCATAAATTCAAGGAGAGACTCTGGTTGTATATCTTCATAGGAAAAAGCGAGGAGGGGTATACCAACTATGGATCTTTTAAAATTGATAAGAAGCTTGATGGTATTGAAACTGGGCGTGGAAACATGTTCTACAAATTCAAATTAAAAAGGATGAAAGAAATAAAATATGAGGGGATTTGATGACACAAAAAATAAGGTGCCTTCCTAACAAATTGGTTAATGATCAAGGAAAAACTGTAAGATTTCTCCTATCCGGATATATGATAAAGAAAATTATGGAAGGCGGGAATTATTTCATGATATCCATGAAGGATCAGAATGGAAACATGCAGGATAGGCTAGGTTATTTTGAGATATTAAAGGTAACTGACAAGGAACAGATGTTCGGCGGATTAGGAGGACTCCATAAGGAATGCATACTAAAGAGGTTGGACAAATGAGGATACTTATTACAGGGGGATCAGGTTACATCGGATCAGTCATGACTGAGATGATGGTATCTCAAGGATATGAAGTTACAGTGATTGACAATCTTGAAGTGAGACAGACGTCATTGCTTCATCTCTTTCATACAGGGAAGTTGAAATTCATATATGGAGATGTTACTAATGAGGCATTCATAAAGAATCATCTGCAGATGAATGCTTACGATTTCATAATACCGTTGGCGGCCGTAGTTGGATTTCCTCTTTCTGAGTTCAAGCCTGAATACACTTGGATGGTCAATCATGCGCAGATAGTAGGGATATTAACATGGAAGAACAAGGGCGCAAAGATAATATTCCCAAATACCAATAGTTCTTATGGCACAACGACAGGGACTACAGAATGCACTGAAGATAGCCCTACTAATCCAATATCGACATATAGTATCACAAAATGCGAAGCGGAGAAATTCATTGTAGAAAGGAGAGTTGGTGATGAGAAGAGTGAATTCGTTGTCTTCAGGCTTGCAACCGTGTTTGGCATGTCTCCAAGAATGAGGACCGACCTGCTCGTCAACCATTTTACATGGAAAGCCATGCATGACAAATCGCTGATACTGTTCGAAAAGAAATTCATCAGAAATTTTATTCATATAAGAGATGTCGGAAGGGCATTCATCTATGCGATTGAGAATTGGGAAAAAATGAAAAACCAAATATATAACCTTGGACATCCGGACTATAACATCACTAAATTGCAGTTAGCAGAGATGATTCAGGAAGAAATAACCGATCTTGCAATAATAACTAGAGATGGGAAGAAAGATCCTGATAAAAGAAATTATATGATTTCAAACGCTAAGATACTCAAAACCGGATTTAAATTTGAATACCCGCTAGACAGAGGAATCAAAGAATTGATAGAAGGCTACAAGTCTATGAAAGATACTCGGTTCAAAAATTGGGATGAGGGGAATTGAATGTTGGAATATACGGCCATTGATTATGTTGGGGGGAGTTTGATGGTTATCTCAGTAATAATATTCATAGCATTGATGTTATGGCTATATCAAGATAAAGGTGTTAAAAGTCAACTACCATCCATTGAAATGGATGGCTTGCTCGACTCGATTGAGGAGCAATAGGCTGGTTGACAACAGCCTGGAGCAGTAGGTGAATATCGATGGAGAATATTGACGGAAGCATTGAGGTCGGCGTGGAGAATAACTCCACAGCTTTTGCAAGTGAAGGAAGAGCCTCTGCGCTGGCTCCTATCGATGTTTCCGCAGATAGAGCAGGTTCTGCTAG
>Ga0315274_10011115_pt1 | contig 12910 bp, 16 predicted proteins | sample YL17G02_20_MG_FD_203700 | JGI IMG/M metagenome (GOLD analysis project Ga0315274, IMG submission 203700) | Sediment microbial communities from Yellowstone Lake, YNP, Wyoming, USA - YL17G02_20 | ecosystem: Environmental > Aquatic > Freshwater > Lake > Sediment | place: USA: Wyoming | collected... | reverse complement strand
CGGAGAAGACCGAGGTGTACGCCTACTGTGCGTTGACGAAGAAGCAGGCGGCCCTCTACGAGCAGTCCGTGCGGGAGTTGGCGCGGATCCTGGAGACCGTGGACGGCATCGAGCGCCACGGCACGGTTCTGGCCTTCCTGATGCGCTTCAAACAAATCTGCAACCATCCAGACCAGTGGTTGGGAGGCGTGGCGTACGACCCGGCGGCCAGCGGCAAGTTCGCCCGCTTGCGGGAGGTTGCCGAGGAGATCGCCTCGCGCCAGGAAAAGGCCCTCGTGTTCACCCAGTTCCGCGAGATGACCGAGCCGCTGGCCGGTTTTCTGGCTGGGATCTTCGGCCGGCCGGGCGCGGTCCTTCACGGCGGCACGCCCGTGCGCCGGCGCCAGGCCCTCGTGGAGGAGTTTCGGCAGGAGGACGGCCCGCCGTTCTTCGTCCTCTCGCTGAAGGCCGGCGGCACGGGCCTGAACTTGACGGCCGCTAGCCACGTCATCCACTTCGACCGCTGGTGGAACCCCGCCGTCGAGAACCAGGCCACCGACCGGGCTTTCCGCATCGGCCAGCGCCGCAATGTTCTCGTGCACAAGTTCGTTTGCCAGGGTACAGTCGAGCAGCGCATCGACGAACTGATCCACAACAAGACGCAACTGGCCGCCGACCTCCTCGAAGGCGGCGCCTCCGCCGTGCTGACCGAACTGAGCGACCGCCAGATACTGGACCTCGTACGCCTCGACGTTCACAGCGTACAGGAAGAGTAAAGGAAACTGGAGCATGGGCTGGGGTTGGGGCTGGAAACCGTATGTGCCGATGGCCGAGCGCCGCGCCCAGGCGCGGAAGCACCTGGAGAAACTCCGCCGCAAGGGCGTCGCTGTGCAGCCGGTCGAGGTCGCCGGCCGCAAGATCGCCGCCACCTTCTGGGGCGAGGCCTGGTGCAGCCACCTGGAGGCCTTCAGCGACTTCGCCAACCGCCTGCCCCGAGGACGCACCTACGTGCGCAACGGCTCCGTCTGCCATCTGGCCATCGGCAAAGGCGAGGTCCTGGCTGTGGTCAGCGGGTCGGAGCCTTATGACGTCCGCGTCTCCATCGGCACGCTGCCCAAGGCGAAGTGGAACAACCTCAAGAGCCGTTGTGGCGGCCAAGTCGGATCGCTCCTGGAACTCCTGGAGGGCCGGCTCTCCGGTCACGTCATGGGAATCGTCACGGACAAGCAGGGCGGCCTGTTTCCGCTGCCCAAGGAAATCCGCTTCGAGTGTTCCTGCCCCGACTGGGCCCGCATGTGCAAGCACGTGGCGGCCGTGCTGTACGGCGTGGGCGCGCGGCTGGACCAGCAGCCGGAACTGCTGTTCCGCCTGCGCGGCGTGGACCACGCCGAACTCGTGTGCGTGCAGGCCGCCCAGGCGGTGGCGATCAGGCGATCCGCCGGCGCCAGGACCCTCGACGAAGGCGACGTGGCCGATGTCTTCGGCATTGAGATCGACCCGGCGCGGAAGCCGGCGCGTCAACGCCCGGCCGCTGCGACGGACGCCGCCCGCAAACCCGTGGCCTCCCGGAAAACGGGCGGAAGAAAGGGTGCCGCCGCCAAACGCCCCGCCCGTCGAAAGGCGGGGGCCGGGAAAGCCTCCCGCAAGAAAAAGGTCATCAGAAAACCCCCGGGACCGACGACGCCTGCGAAGAAACCATCAAAATCAAAACGACCTCGGTAGAAAGGGGACCCCTCGTGCCTGCCCGCGTGAAACTCTCAGCCATCCTGGAAGCCCTGGAGATGCAGGGCGACGAGACACACGCCTTCCTTGACCGCCAGACCGGCGACGCGGTGGTGCTGTCGGACGAGGAACTCCGCGCCGCTGAAGACGGCGACGATGTGTCGGACTACCCCGAGTGGCAGCGGGACAACATCGAGCAGGCCAATCTTGTCCGCGCCGATGACGGCAGTCGGTTTGTGGCCCTGCCGGACCGGTTCGAGATCAACGCGTGGGAGATGATGCGGGACTTCGCCCTGAGTGTGGAGGACGAGGCCATCTCGGGCGCGCTGCTCGACGCGATTCAGGGACGGGGGGCATTCCGGTACTTCAAAGATCAGGTGCATGACAGGGGCCTGGCCGAAAGTTGGCATGAATTCCGTGCCGGCCGATACCGGCAGATCGCCTCGGACTGGTGCGAGGAACACCGCCTCGAACTCGACGCCGGCGCGTAGCGTGCTACTCCCCGCGTGCGTCTGCGTCCACAGCGCCCGGGAACCTGCGCGCCGGGCAATCTGTTTGGTCATCTGTTTCGCAGTCATGTTTGCCCGAGCAACCATGCGCTCGCGAAACACGAAGGGCCTTCCAAGGCCCGTTTTCGTAAGGTCTTTCAGGCGAAGAACTTGCGCGCGTGTGGTCAACTTCGGGGTTGACCAAACAAATCAGAGATTCGGGGGCCAAAGAGAGACAAAGTGGCGGCATGGGGTGGGGCGCGACCAAACGCCGAGTCCAGACGCGGGTGGGCGGGGATGGGGCGGTAGCGCGAAAAGGGCCGTACAATCACGCGAGAATGCACGTGGTGTGCGCGATGAGGGACAGGGTCGCGGCGCGGCGAAGAAGCGAGCGAGACGTTTCGCTCGCGCGGATATGGTGGGCGATACTGGACTCGAACAACCCGCGCCAGGGGGCCAAGAACCGCGTTTTGCGGGGAGCGCGGCACAGAATCCGGCACAGTCGGGGCCGGTTTCCCCCGACGTCCTGGACCTGGCGGCGCGCCTGATGGCCCTGCCCGTAGAGGCCCGGCAGGCGCTGGCGGCCGTCTTGGGCAAGGTGTAGAATCAGGGGAGCATCGGGAAGCCTGCCGGCAGGCAGGCAAGCGGTCGGGCGGCGTTCGCCGTTCCACCTGTCCGGCGGGCGCCCCCGGCCGACCCGAAAGAAGGGACAGGTGGATCATGCCGAAGCGCCGCACGTCGAAGTACCCCGATGTGGCCCTTGCGAAAGCGCTTTGGCGGGCCGTCAAGGTCTCCAATTCTGACCCGCGCCGACGCATCGTGTGGCAACAGGCTTTGGTCCTTGTGGAATCGCGGGGGCAGACCTGCGGCGGACTCGATGGCAGGTCGGTCGGGCTGCCGCCCGTGCGGCATGATGACCCCGACATGGACCAGCGCCAGCAGGCGATCAACGCCGCCTACATGATTCTCGGCTCGGCCGTGTCGATGAACCGCATGGCCGACGACTACCGACAGGGCCTTGCCGACTGCGCCCGGTTCTTCGGCGGATCGCCGGCCAGCGACTGGCAAGACGTTCAGCGCCGACTCCTAGAGATCAAGCGGCACGGCGAAGCCTACACTTCCTTGCAGACCTACGCCGACCGCCTCAAGTGCGCAAAGGGCACAGCGAAGAAGGCCCTGGACCGCTCCGCCGAGTTGCGCCAGTGGCGGGGCCGGAAGGTGCGCGGTGCGCCCAAGGCGCAGAGCCTCACTCGCGCGGTGACAGACAACACGCCGAGCGCCGCCCCGAGCCCCGCCGGTGTGGTGCCCAACAAGGAAGCCGATAGGACATTCCGCATGCTCCTGGCACAGGTCGGGCCGGAGAAGCGAAAGGAACTCCTCAAGTTGGGCCAGGACGAGCGCCGCAAGTTGGCGAGAAGTGCCCAAGAGCAGGCCGATGAGCGCTACGCCGAAGAGGACAACCCGCGGGGCAACAGGTTTCTCGGCCGCAGAGCCTGATCGTTCACGTTCGTTCACGCCCTGAAAATCCCGAAAATCCTGCGATCCTGGCCCGCCCTTGTGGTTTTCCCGCCGTCCGTGTGAACACCGCCGCTTCCTCTGGAGGGCGCGATGAAGCGCCCGGAAGAAAGGGGCCACGATGACGGCGACTTCCGTTCCACGGCTTCGGACACCCGGCGTTATCGCCGAAGAACTGGGCGTGCCGCTGTCCCGCATCTTGTACCTGTTGCGGACCCGCCCGATCGCGCCCGCTGCCCGCGCCGGCACCCTGCGCCTGTACGATCTGGCGGCCGTGGATATGATCCGCAACGCCCTGACCGACACGCAGGGCAAGGGGGCGGGGCATGAATGAGGCCGCCCCGATCGCGCCGCTGCTCTACACGGTCCGCGAGTCGGCCCGCGCCCTGTCGCTGTCAGAGGCGAGCGTTTTCCGCTTGCTGCGGCGCGGCGAGTTGCCCGCCGTCAAGGTCGGCCACTCGCTGCGCCTCGACCCTGCGGACCTGGCCGCGTTCGTCCAGCGGCAGAAGTCCGGGGCGCCCGCCCTGGCCGTCGTGGAGGGGGCCGCACCGTGACCCAGCCGCCGGCAGAAGGCCACGACCCGACCCCCCGCGCCGCGACGACGCCCGTAGCGCGGCTGCGGCGCATCGAGGCCGTGCTGCGCGACGCGAACCTGACGGGACGTGAACCGCTGCCCATCATCGGCGTCGTCGTGCACGCGAACCGGGACGGCTTGGCGTGGCCCGGCCAGCGCCTGCTGAGCCGGGAGTATCACGTTGGCGGCGCCACGGTGACACGCGCCTTGGAGAAGGCCCTCGGCGTCCACTTGGTGCCGGCCGGGCTGGGGCCGCGCGGCGCACAGGTGTACCTCGTCCTGGCCGTGCCTTCCGATGCTCCCGACGACGACCCCAGCGCCACCACAGCGGTTGCGCTGGACAAGCCAGCAGCGCCATCGGAAACGGTGACGCTGGACGACGCGCCAGCGCCACCGGATCAGGCCGCCAGCGCCACCGGCGCGGCGCGCAGCGCCACCGGCGCGGCGGTTCAGCGCCACCGTACCGCGTGGCGCAACCAACAGAGTAAACCAGAGGATGAACCGGAGAGGGAACCAGAACGGCTCCCGCCCCCCAGCGCGCGCAGCCAAGACGGCAACGACAACGGCCAGGACAACGACGGCAGCCTGACGGCCCTGGCCCGTCGCGCCTGGCAAGGTGGCCCCAAGCCCAAGGGCCAGACGGAGCGCGATTGCGCGAGCACGATCCAGGAGCACATCCAGAAGCACCGGTACGACCTCAAGAACCTGGCCCTCTACCTGGACGCGACTGAGGCGCCCGGCCCCTTCTGGCAACTGGATACGGCCGTTTCGGCGTTCCTCGAGTGCCGCGACCGCGAGGCCCGCGAGGCCCAGGCCCGCCTGTTCTTCAAGGTGCGCGTCGGCGACTCGGCCACGCGGCGGGACGGCTCGGCACGCGGCGTCGTCGATTTCGTCGGGTGCGGCAAGGTCCGCGTCCATGTGACTTGGCCGGATATCGACTGGCCCGAGATCTTCAACGCCGCAGACTTCGGCTTGTGGCTGTTCACTCCGGCGCGAACGCCGGCGCCCTGTTGCACGCCTGACAGTCCCTGACAGCGGGGGATAGCGTGGCACAACGCCAGACAGCGCAGGACTTTATGGGAAAGTACCTGACAGCAAGCCTCTTTGACGTGCAGGCCGAGGGCCTACAAGGGCGCGGCCCGTCGCACGTTTCGGATGATCTGGCATCGGCCTCGGCGTCGCGCGCCGTCGCGCGTGGCCCTGGACGTGGCCCTGGCGTCGAGGGAGCGGCGCCGCGCCCGTCCTGCCGCGTCCTGGCGGGCCGGTCGGCGGTGCCGGCGGCCTGCAAGGGGCAAGGGCATCACGTGTGCCAGCGGTCCATGCGTCCATGCGAGCCGTCGGCGTCGATTGTGGGGCATCCTGGCGTGTCTGACGTGCTCCTGGGAAAGCGACAGGCGCGACACGCGGCCGGCGTGATGGGCGCGGTGCAAGACTACCTGGCGAAAGGTCGGCAGGGGCGGAAACGGGTGCCGCGTGTGCCGCAAAGTGTGCCGCGCGACGGGGCGGTACGGTGGAATCCTGCCTCTGTGCGCTCTGGCGGGGGTCTGGTGGCAGGTTGTTCAAGTCCTACAAGGACTCCCGGCCCTCTGGCCGTGGCGGTGGGCCTGGCCGCCGGCGACCTCGACCTCGACCACGGTGTCGTCCTCGACCACGACAGCGACGGCCACGCGGTCGCGGGCCTTGCCCTTGGTATGTTGTGCCAACTTGGCACAACGTTCCTTGCCCGGCCTGCCCGTACTCGGACCAGCCGCCGCCATCCGTGCCTTGGCGGCCCGGCCGCCGTGGGGGAGGGGGCGACGGCAGCAGCGCGACCGCGCATGCGCCCGGCGGACCCCATCACCCCCAGACCCACCGCCCGTCAAACAAGGAATCCCCGAGACTCCCAAATCGCCCGGTTTCAGACGTACTGACGTTGCTCCATATGAGAGAAGGGCAGGAGGCGATTCATGGCAAGCGGTGACGTAGAGGACGTGGGCGACGGGCCGGTCCTGTCGCCACGGGAAGAGGCATTTTGTCGGGCCTACGGCGACGTGGAGTCGCCGACCTATGGCCGCGCCGGAAAGTCGGCTGAGGCGGCCGGTTACTCAGGACCGCGCAGCGCGGCCCTCAAACTTCGGCGGCGGCCGCGCATCCGGGCGAGGCTCGCGGAATTCTACGAACTGGCGCGGGCGGCCGTCGAGAAGGTGATCGCGGACCTTGAGAACGAACGCTTGACGGCCCTGGCAAAAGGTGACGTGGCGAGTGCGGTACGGGCCTCGGAATTGCAGGGCAAACACTTGATGATGTTCTCAGAGCGCTATGTCTTGGACATGCCTGAACTGCAAGCCCTCAGCGAAGTCCAAATCGTCGAGGCCCTGCGCCTGTCGCGGCTGTTGCTACTTGAATCCAACGCATCAGGATGCCCCACAATCGACGCGGCTGAGGTGCCTGGACTAGCGGCACCCGTGCCGGAACCTGAAAGGAGTGAATCGTGAAAAGTTACGATCTGCCTCAGACTGAGGGCCTGTCGCCCGAGGAAGCGCGCGCCGTGTTGGAGCGCGTTTACAACGACGCGGGGGGTGACCTCCAGCACCCGTACAGCGATGCGCGCCATCCGCGGCACAAGCGCTTCGTGCGGGCCATGATGGAGTTGCACACGGCGGCGGCGCATCCGCCCCCCGAGCCTGCCCTGGCCCTGTCCGATGAGGAGCGAGCGGACCTGGCAGCCCAGATTGCCGTATTGGAAGGGACACCCGGCTATATCACCGGCCGACTTCGCCAAGAATCCCTCGCGGCGCACACCCGGCTTCTTGGCAAGATTCACGTGTTGTACGAGCGGGTCGCGCAGGGCCGACAGGCCGCGGAGCGAGCGGTCGCGGCGGCTGCGGAAGCCGCGCGGCCAGACGCCGAAGAGGTTGCAGACGACGAACTGGCGCAGGCCGCGGAGCGCGTGCAGCGCGCGGAACAAGACGCGGCCGCAGGGATGGCCGAGAAACAAGAAATGGAGGAATCTGACGATGACGACGGACTACTGTGACATTCTGAGGCCCGCCGCCGAGGCTGCGCTGCGCCCCCTGGCCGACGCGGTTCTCGAGAAGGCGAAGGAATTGGGAGCCGCCCAGAAGCGCTTGGCCGGCGAGCGGGAACGCGCGAAGGGCATGGAATCGGACTTTGCCGCGCTGAAGGCTGGCGCCGGCACGCGCCTGATGGGCGGCCAGAACACCTATGAGCACTTCCGGCGGAACATCGGGAAGCGGCAGGCGCTGCTGACCGCCGCCCAGGAGATCATCCAGACCTTCACCGCCGAGATCGCCCCACAGGCCGAGGCGGCGCTGGCAGAGGCCAAGCGGAAGTTGCAGGCTGGGTTCCTCGATTTCGTGGTGGCTTCTCGGCCGGCGTGCGAAGCCCCGATGACCGCCCTGATCGGGCAGGCCCTCACCGAGCGGGACGAGTTCATGCGCGCCCTCGATGAACTCGCCACATTCTACGGCACCAACTTCACCGGCAATGCCAGGACTTACCCGGAGGCTACCCACCTCAGGCCCGATCCCTACCGTCACTGGATGGCGATTGGCACAGGCTTGGACGAGAGGGCTGTCGATCCTGCCACCGTCCAGCGCCGACGCGGTGACGGCCTGACGCCACCGCCAGCGCCTGAACCCCTGCCAGAGGCCCCCCAAGCGCCCCAGGTGCCTCTTGGCGAACGCGGACCCTCGGATGAGGCCCAGGAGTCCAACCTGGACGCCCGCGCGCCAGAAGTGGCCTTTAACACGCCTTCGGACGGCGCCGCCGAGAACGTAGAGGGTGCAGCACCCGAGCCGCTGCGCGACACGGTGGGCCTTGCGGCGGGCTTGGCGGACTTGGAGGCCGAAGCGGACGCCGAAGCACCGCCCGCGCCGACGCCGAGCGAATAATTCGGGAATCCTCTTGACGGGCTATCGTATAGCCGATATACTGGATGCAGAAGCCATGAAAGATGAACTGACAGACGCGATCAGGCAGGCGGCTTTGGCATCGGGCAAGTCGGTCTATGCCCTGGCCCGCGAGGCGGAAACGTCCTACGCGGCCATGTGGACTTTCATGCGGGGCAAGGGCGGCCTGCGCCTGGCGGCTGCGGGGCGACTGGCGCACGTCTTGGGACTTCGGATCGTGCGCAGGAAACGGCGCACCAGAAGAAAGGACAGGTGACATGGCGAGCATCGGGAAGGATTCGGGCGGCCGCAAGCGGATTCTCTTTGTGGCACGCGACGGAAAACGCAAGACGATCAGGCTAGGCCGCGCCAGCAAGTGGCAAGCCGCGATGGCGCGCGGCCACGTCGAAAACCTTGTGGCGGCTGCCACGATGCGGCAGGCCCCGCCCGCCGAGACGGCCGCATGGGTTGCGGCCCTGCCCGACGTGCTGCGGAAACGCCTGGCGGCCGTCGGCCTGGCAGACGGCCCCGGCCCGAAACCGGAACAGGCGGCGCCGCTGACCCTCGGGGCTTTCCTCGACGCCTACTTGACGGGCCGCACGGACCTCAAGTTGTCCACCCGCGTTGCCTTGGGGCAGGCCGTCCGGCTCCTGGTCGAACACTTCGGCCCCGACCGGCCGCTGCGAACGATCACGCCGGGCGACGCCGACGACTGGCCGATCTTCCTCAAGGCGCGGGGCTTGGCGGAAGCGACGATCCGCCGGCGGTGCGGACAGGCCAAGCAGATGTTCCGGGCGGCGACCCGCAAGGGCTTCCTGCCGGCCAACCCATTCGGCGACCTCAAGGCGGGGAACGTGGCGAACGACGGGCGGCAATTCAACGTTGACGTGGAGACGGTGCAGAAGGTGTTGGCCGCCTGCCCCGATGTCCAGTGGCGGCTGATCTTCGGCCTCTGCCGCTTCGGGGGCCTGCGGTGCCCGAGCGAAGTCCTAGGCCTGCGGTGGGCCGATATCCACTGGGACCAAGACCGATTCACGGTGCACAGCCCCAAGACAGCGCACCACGCGGGCCACGAATCGCGCCAGGTGCCCATCGTCCCCGAACTGCTGGCCGTCCTGCGGGAAGGGTTTGAGGCGGCCGAGCCGGGCACCGAGCACGTGATCACCCGCTACCGGCGCAGCAACGCGAACCTGTCAACGCAGTTGCGGCGCATCCTGTGGCGGGCGAGCCTGACGCCCTGGCCCCGGCTGTTCCAGAATCTGAGGGCCAGTTTCGCCACCGACCTGGCCAAGAAGTATCCGGCATACCTGGCCGCGCGGTGGCTTGGGCACACGCCGCTGATCGCCGCGAAGCACTACGACCAAGTGCTCGACAGCGACTTTGCGGCCGCCAGCGCGACGCCGCTTCTGGCGTCCACGCCGGGCGCGGTGTGCCGCGCGGCACAGTTGGCCGGGGGCGCGGCACAGAAAGCGGCACACTCAGGCGCTATCCCGCGCTATCAGGCGCTATCAGGGCAGCCGAGCCAAGAGGACGAAACCGCGTTTGCGAGCGCAGGACAGCGGGTGACAGCGCAGGACAGTGACGTATCGACAAGCATGGTGGGCGATACTGGACTCGAACCAGTGACCTCCTGCGTGTCGAGCAGGCGCTCTAGCCATCTGAGCTAATCGCCCACGGAACAGCCCCCTCAGCATAGCCCCGGATGCCCCCATGTCAAGGCGAAACCTCGCGCGTCCCGCGGCGCGGCGCCCGCCCGCGCTTGACCTCGCGGCCGCCGAGGGCCATAATCAGCTTGGCCCCCATCGCGAAAGGAGAGGCCCGTGCCAGGCCCGATCACCTTGCTGACCGACTTCGGGGTCGACAGCACGTACCCGGCGCAGATGAAGGGCGTCATTCTCGGGCGGTGCCCGACGACCACGATCGTCGACCTCTCGCACGGCGTGCCGCGCCACGACGTGCGGACGGCGGCGTTCATGCTGGCCTCGGCGGCCCGGGCCTTCCCACAGGGGACGGTCCACGTGGCCGTCGTCGACCCCCAAGTCGGGAGCACGCGGCGCATTCTGGCGGCCGAGGCCGGCGGCCACCGGTTCCTCGCGCCGGACAACGGCCTCCTGACCCTGGTGGCGTCGCGCGGCCTGCTGGGCGGGGCGACGGACCGGGGCGCCCGCTTCGTCAGCGTCGAGAACCGCTCGCTCTTCCGGACGGAGGTGTCGAGCACGTTCCACGGTCGCGACATCTTCGCCCCCGTCGGGGCGGCCCTGGCGAGCGGCACCCCGCTGGAGGACCTCGGCCCCGAGGTTGACGAGATCGAGCGGTTCCTTCTGCCGGCGGCGAAACGCGAGCACGAGACCATCACGGGCGAGGTCCTCTACACGGACCCCTTCGGGAATCTCGTGACCAACATTCCGTCCGGCATGTTCGCGGACGCGCGGCCCGAGGCGCTCAGCGTCCACGTGGCGGGGGCCGTGGTGCGCGGCATCTCGGGGGCCTACAGCGACGTGCCCGCGGGGTGGCTTCTCGCCTACGTCGGCAGCGCGGGCCTCCTGGAGGTGGCCGTCAACCGCCAGAGCGCCGCCGCCCGCCTCGGCGCCCGGGTCGGGACGCCCGTGCGGGTCATGCTCGGAGCGACATGAGCCCCTCCGACCCGTCCACGCAGCGCCTCCGGCGGGCCGACAAGGCCCACGTCTGGCACCCGTTCACCCCGATGGCCGAGTGGACGGCGGGCGACCCCGTCCTCATCGCGTCGGGCGAGGCCGAGTTCCTCGTCGACACCGAGGGGAACCGCTACGTCGACGGCACCTCCAGCCTCTGGTGCAACCTGCACGGCCACCGGCGCCGGGAGATCGACGAGGCCGTCCGGGCCCAACTCGGCCGCATCGCCCACGCGACGCTTCTGGGCCTCGGGGGCGTGCCCGCGACGGAGTTGGCCGAGCGGCTGGCGGGCCTCGCGCCCGAGGGACTGACCCGCGTCTTCTACTCCGACTCGGGCGCCACGGCCGTCGAGGTCGCCCTGAAGATGGCATTCCAGTTCTGGCGCCAGTGCCCGGCGCCGCGGCCCGCGCGGACCCGGTTCATCGGCCTCTCGCTGGGCTACCACGGCGATACGCTCGGCGCCGTGAGCGTCGGGGGCATCGACCTCTTCCACGGCATCTTCGGACCGCTCCTCTTCGAGGCGCTGCGCGCCCCCGCGCCTTACTGCTACCGCTGCCCGCTCGGCCTGCGTCCCGAGGGGTGCGGGCTGGTGTGCGCGGCCGAGATGGAGGCGCTTCTAGCGGCGAACGCGGACACCGTGGCCGCGGTCATCCTCGAGCCCCTGGTCCAGGGAGCCGGCGGGATGATCGTCCACCCGGCGGGGTACCTGCGGCGCGTCGCGGAGGCGTGCCGCCGCCACGACGTCCTGCTCATCTGCGACGAGGTGGCCACCGGCTTCGGCCGCACCGGCCGCATGTTCGCCTGCGAGCACGAGGGGGTGCGGCCCGACCTGATGTGCCTCGCCAAGGGGATCAGCGGGGGGTACCTTCCCCTGGCCGCCACGCTGGCCACCGAGCGGGTGTACGAGGCGTTCCTCGGCGAGCCCCACGAGGCCCGCACGTTCTTCCATGGCCATACGTACACGGGCAACGCGCTGGGGTGCGCGGCCGGCCTGGCGAGCCTCGAGATCTTCCGGAACGAGCGCGTCCTGGAGCGCATCGGCGAGATGGCGCGGCGGCTGGGCGACCTCCTGGCACCCGTGGCCGCCATGCCGCACGTCGGCGAGGTGAGGCAGAGGGGCCTGATGGTGGGCATCGAACTGGTGGCCGACCGCACGTCGCGCGCAGCGTATCCGGCCGAGGAGCGCCGGGGCTGGAAGGCGTGTTTGGCGGCCCGGAAGCACGGCGTCTGGGTCCGGCCGCTCGGCGACGTGGTCGTGCTGATGCCGCCCTACTGCACGTTGCCGGAGAGCCTGGCGCGGCTGGTCGACGGCGTCGCCCGGGGCATCGCGGAGGCGACCGAGGCGTGAAGCACGGCTACTTCATCACGGGCACCGACACAGGGGTGGGCAAGACGGTCGTCGCGGCCGCCCTGGCGACGGCCCTGCGCGAGGCGGGACACGACGTCGGCGTCATGAAGCCCGTGGCCACGGGGTGCGTCCGGCGGCGCGAGGGCCTCGTGTCGGAGGACGCCGAGTTCCTGGCCAAGGCGGCCGACGTGAAGGAGACGCTCGAGGAGATCGCGCCGGTCCGCCTGGCCGAGCCCCTGGCCCCGACCGTGGCGGCCGCGCGGGCCGGCGTCGCGATCGACCTCGCGCCAATGTGGGCCGCGTGGCGACGCATCCGCGCCGCCCACGACGTCGTCCTGGTCGAGGGGATCGGCGGCATCCTCTGCCCCGTCACGCCCACCGAGACCGTCGCCGACCTGGCGCGTCAGTTCGCGCTGCCCCTGCTGGTCGTGGCGCGGTCGGGCCTGGGGACGATCAATCACACGGCCCTGACGGTGGAGGCGGCACGCCAGCGCGGCCTCCAGGTGAAGGGCGTCATCCTCAACCGCTACAACCACGAGTCGCCCGACCTGGCGGAGATGACCAACCCGGACGAGATCCAGCGCGTGACGGGAGTGCCGGTGCTGTGCCTGGTGCCCGACGATCCGGCGACGAATCCGAAGGAGGGCGTCGTCGGGCCTGACGCCCTCGCCGCCGTCCGCCAGATCCCGCTTCGGCGGCTGCTGTGACGCGGAAGCGGCGGCGCGCGGCACCTCAGTCCCAC
>Ga0315274_10011114_pt1 | contig 12911 bp, 12 predicted proteins | sample YL17G02_20_MG_FD_203700 | JGI IMG/M metagenome (GOLD analysis project Ga0315274, IMG submission 203700) | Sediment microbial communities from Yellowstone Lake, YNP, Wyoming, USA - YL17G02_20 | ecosystem: Environmental > Aquatic > Freshwater > Lake > Sediment | place: USA: Wyoming | collected... | reverse complement strand
ATCCACCAATACATTGGAGAGTTTCTTTTAGGCTTTGGGATTCTTTTTTTAGGTTTAAAAATATCTACAGAAGTAGTCAGGCCCTTAGGACAATATCCTTTGTTTAACCATATCTTAGTCAGTTTTAGTAGAAATCCTCTTTTAGGAGTATTAGCTGGAGCAGCTATTACCGGAATTTTACAGGCAAGCGGCGTAACTATAGGTATGGTTTTGGCTTTAGCCATGGCCAATTTAATTGATTTAAGGGCAGCCATAGGTTTAGTTTTTGGTTGTAATATCGGAACCTGCGTTACGGCTTTAATTGCTTCTGTGGGTACCGGTATTGGTGCCAGAAGAGCAGCGGTAGCTCATATTCTCTTTAATATTATTGGAGTCGCTATTTTCCTACCATTTCTTAATCTTTTTCAAAATCTGATTGTACATACCTCTAGCGAGCTTCCCCGACAGATTGCCAATGCCCACACGCTTTTTAATACCATAAATACGCTTATCTTTTTGCCGTTTACTGCTCTCTATGCGCGTTTTCTGACTAAAATAGTAAAAGGGAAAGAAGAGGAGGAAGAAATAGAATACCTTCCGAAATATCTGGAGCGGCATTTATTAAATACTCCGCCTATTGCCTTAGAGGCAGCAGTTAAAGAGACCATCCGCACTTTGGGTTTAACTCAGAGAATGGTGAGTTCAGCAATGAATAGTTTTTTTAAGAATGACTCTAAATCGTTAGAAAAGGTAACCAAGGGCGAAGAGGCAGTAGATTCCTTAAGAACTGCCATTACCGACTATCTGGTAGAATTAATGCAGCGCGAGCTAAGTTTGGAGGATTCAAGAAAAATCCCTCCACTTATTCATGCCATTAATGATGTGGAAAGAATAGGAGACCACGCCGAAAATTTAAGAGATTTGGCAGAGCAGAAAATCGACGGTAAATTGTCTTTCTCCGAAACAGCTATTGAGGAACTAAAAAAGATGTCCGAAGATATAAACCAGATGATTAATTGTTCCATTAACGCCTTAAAATTAAATAATGTCGATGAGGCAAAGCTGGTTTTAGAACAGGAGTGCCACATTAATACCTTAAGAGATAGATTAAAAAATAACCACGTGAAACGCTTAGAGCAGGGGCAATGCCATGTTCTCTCAGGCGTAGTCTTTTTAGATACCATTAGCAACCTGGAGAAGATAGGGGATCATCTCAATAACGTAGCCCAGGCAGTAATTGAAGGCCTGCAATAAATATTCAGTTGCCTTAAAATCCGCAGCAAAATGTTTTCTTATATAGAATATCTCCTTGACCCGCCATTCGCCAGATGTTATAATTCAACCATAAATGAAGAGAAAAATTACCCTTTGGATAAAAAAGCAACTAAAAATTTCTCGGACTAAAGGCATAGTCATGGGCCTAAGCGGAGGGCTGGATTCATCCGTAGTTGCCGTATTAGCAAAAGAAGCAGTGGGTAAAAAGAGGCTATTAGCTTTGGTTTTGCCTTGCCATAGCCAAAAAGAAGATTTAAGAGATGCCAGTTTAATAGCCAAGAAACTTGGGATAAAAACGAAGACAGTAAATTTAACAAATATATATGATAATCTTATAAAGATTCTGCCCTGCGGAACAAATTTAGCCAAGGCAAATCTAAAACCAAGGTTAAGAATGCTGGTTTTGTATTATTTTGCTAATAAACTGAATTATTTAGTTTGCGGAACAGGGAATAAATCAGAGATTATGACAGGTTATTTTAGTAAACATGGCGACGGAGCAACCGATATCTTGCCTATAGGCGATTTGGCAAAGACGCAGGTTAGGGCATTGGCTAAAGAATTAGGCATCCCACAAAGAATAATTAACAAGCCGCCTACTGCCGGCCTCTGGCCAGGCCAGACTGATGAAGGCGAATTGGGGATTACCTATTCTGAACTGGATGATATATTAGGGCGCCTGGAGAATAAAAAAAGACAGATTGCATCTATGGCCAAGGTCAATAAAGTAAAAGCAATGATTAAGCGGTCTGAGCATAAGCGCCAAGGGCCAAAAATCTGCTATATTTAAAGGGAGGTAAAGATGGATGAATTATTAGAAATTTTAGAGAAGGATGCGCGCGCGCCAGTTGAGGATATTGCCAAGATGCTCAAAAAAACACCGCAGAAGATAAAAGAGGCGATAAAGAAATATGAAAAAGAAGGGGTTATCTTAAAATATAAGGCAGTAATTAATAAAGAATTGATGCGGGATGCGGATTCTGAAGTCAGGGCTTTGATAGAGGTTAACATTACTCCGCAAAAAGACGTAGGTTTTGATAAGATTGCCGAGCGCATCTATTCGTTCCCAGAGGTTTCCAGTTGTTATCTTATTTCCGGCACATACGACCTTTTGGTGGTAGCGGAAGGGAAAAATATCCATGCAGTTTCAAACTTTGTGGCAGAGAAACTTTCTTGCCTGGAGAACGTGCGCGGCACAGTAACGCATTTCTTGTTAAAAAAATACAAGGAAGACGGAGTTATATTAAGGCATAAAGAAGAAAATAAGAGGATAGCTATTTCGTATTAAATGACGAATGACTAAATCCGAATGCCGAATTAATTCCCAAATGCCCAAATGTCTAATTGGACATTGAGGCATTAGAAATTGGGCATTAATTAGTCATTAGGGTTTCGGAATTAGGATTTAACGTGTGAAAAAATAATGAAACAGATTATTTCCCAAAAAGTTCACGAGATGCAGCCATCCGGTATCAGGGCATTCTTTGACCTGGTGCTGGGGATGGAGGACGTGATATCCCTGGGTGTGGGTGAGCCGGATTTTGTTACTCCCTGGCAGATCCGCGAGGCAGGAATATTCTCCTTAGAGGAAGGTTTTACAACTTACACCTCCAATAAAGGGCTTTATAAACTAAGACTGAGCATCATTCGTTATTTAAAAAATAGATACGGTTTAGATTATTGCCCGGATGAAGAGATCCTGATTACTGTAGGTGTAAGCGAAGCATTTGATTTAGCTCTGCGGGCGCTGATTAATCCCGGCGATAAGATTCTCATTCCTAGTCCCAGTTACGTTTCCTATGGCCCGCTTACCGATTTTTCCGGCGGCATACCCGTTTACGTGGATACAAAAGAAACGAACTTTAAACTTACGCCCAGAATATTAGAGAAACATATTGACAAGAAAACTAAAGGAATAGTTTTGAATTATCCGAATAATCCCACTGGGATGTCTTATACCAAAAAAGAATTAGAGGGATTGAAAAAAGTAATCTTGAGGCACGACTTAATCTGTATTTCCGATGAAATATACGGAGACTTAACTTATGACTTTGAGCATACTCCTTTTCCTACGCTTTCCGGCGGCAAAAACAATACCCTTTATTTAAACGGATTTTCCAAATCTTATGCGATGACCGGATGGCGGGTGGGTTATGTTTGCGGTCCAAAAGAAATCATCGCCGCGATGACCAAGATTCACCAGTATACAATTATGTGTGTTTCTATCACCAGCCAGATGGCAGCTTGTGAAGCACTGCAGACCGGCAGAAAATCCGTAGAAGAAATGAAACGCGAATACAGAAGGCGAAGAGAATTAATGGTAGATGGGTTAAATAAATTAGGATTAACTTGTGCTAGGCCCGAAGGAGCATTTTATGTTTTCCCTTGCATAAAAAGTACGGGTATGGATTGCTTGGAATTTGCACAAAAATTACTCAAAGAAGAAAAAGTCGCTGTAGTTCCGGGAACTGCTTTTGGGAGAGATTTAACGGATTATGTGCGTATGTCCTATGCCTCCAGTTATGAAAATTTAAAAGAGGCATTGGCAAGAATAGAGAAATTCTTAGAAAATAATCGGAGGAAGCGATGAAGTCAAAAACTAAATCAGAGGTAATGAAATTAGTTAAAAAATATAAAGTGCGATATATCCGACTTTGGTTTACGGATGTGTTGGGATTTTTAAAAGGCTTTACTATTACTGTTGATGAGCTTCCGCGCGCCTTAGGGGACGGTATGGGTTTTGACGGTTCCTCCATCGAAGGCTTTGCCCGTATTGAGGAATCGGATATGATTGCCCGACCCGATCCTGCTACCTTTGCGATATTACCCTGGGAATCAAAGGATTTGCCGGTAGCCAGAATGTTTTGCGATATCTACACGCCTAAAGGTAAACCTTTTGAGGCTGACCCGCGCTATGTCTTAAAGAAGAATTTACAGCAGGCAAGAAAAATGGGATTTACCTATTACGTCGGTCCGGAACTGGAATATTTTTATTTTAATAATCCTAAAAACGCCATTGTCTTAGATAAGGGCGGATACTTTGATTTGACGCCTTTAGATGTGGCGGAGAGCGTCAGAAACGAAACGGTAAGCGCTTTAGAGAGCTTAGGAATTATCGTTGAATACAGCCATCACGAAGTTGCCTCCAGTCAGCACGAAATTGATTTAAGATATGCCGATGCATTGACTATGGCAGATAACGTCATGACCTATCGCTTGGTGGCTAAAGAGATTGCCCAGGCTAAAGGATTACACGCCAGTTTTATGCCCAAACCCATTTTTGGCATTAACGGTTCGGGAATGCATACGCATCAGTCGTTGTTTTCCGCCTCCGGTGGAAAAGGAGAAAGAAATGCCTTTTTTGACCGCCAAGATAAATTTCATTTATCCAAAGTTGCCAAACATTTTATTGCCGGTCTATTAAGACACTCTCCGGAAATCTGCTCGGTGACCAGTCAATGGGTCAATTCTTATAAACGTCTGGTTCCCGGCTATGAAGCACCGGTTTATATCTGCTGGGCGCAGATGAACCGTTCGGCCTTAATTCGCGTTCCCATGTATAAGCCCGGCAAAGAAAAGGCCACGCGTATTGAATACCGTTCTCCGGATCCTGCCTGTAATCCGTATCTGGCTTTTTCCGTAATGTTGTCTGCGGGATTAGAAGGGATTAAGAACTCTTATAAATTGCCCGCACCTGCCAAGGATAATATTTATCATCTGCGAGAAGAGGAAAGAAGGGCTGCCAAAATTGAATCCTTGCCCGAAGACCTGCTGGAAGCAATTAAACTTACGGAAAAAAGTAGACTAGTCAAAGAATGTTTAGGCGAAAAAGTCTTTGAGTATTTCATCCGCAATAAAAAAATGGAATGGGATGAATACAAGGCCCAGGTTACGGCTTACGAAATACAAAAATATCTTCCCATTCTTTAAGTGGTATAATTCTTATCAAGAAAAGTAACTGCAAATGCCTAAAGAAAAAAGAAAAAAATACGAAATTTTTATCAGACAAATAGAGGCGCTTTCTAAAGTGGCGAATTTAATTACTTCGGGCCTGTATTTAGAGGAACTCCTGCGCCTGGTGGTAAATGTTACTGCCCAGATAATGAATTCCAAGATTTGCTCCCTTATGTTACTTGATCCCGAAAAGAAAGAGCTGGTGATTAAAGCAACGCAGTCTATTTCAGAGGAATATAATAAAAAACCGAATATTAAATTAGGAGAAGGTATTGCCGGCAAGGTGGCACAAGATAAAAAACCGATCTGCGTCTTAGATGTCCGCAAGGATGAGCGTTATATAAATCGGGATATTGCCGAGCAAGAAGGGCTCTATTCTTTAGCCAGCGTTCCCTTGGCGGTAAAAGGAAGAGTTATCGGCGTGTTTAACTGTTATACTTCGAGAAAACATAAATTCAGTAAACCGGAATTGGATGTTTTGACTGTTTTAGCTAATCAGACCGCCGTAGCAATCGAGAACGCAGAGTTGGGCTTAAGAGCGCATGTTGCCGAGGAGGCATTGACCACGCGTAAAATAATTGAACGGGCAAAAGATATTCTTTCTCAGGAAGCCAATATCCTGCCTTCAGAAGCCTACCGGCTTATTCAGAAGGAAAGTATGGATAAGCGCAAGTCCATGCGCGAAATTGCCGAAGCCATTATTTTGGCAAAAGACATAAGAGAAAGGAAGGAGGATAAAGATGCGTGAACACCTCGGTTTTTTAGAGACTTCCAGTCTGGTAGTGAAAATTGCCGCCTGGATCTTTTTAATTCTTGGAGTTACCAGCGGGGTATCGATAATGCTGGGGTTTGTACAGAATGCCAATACTCCGCGTTGGATGGGATTAGCGGTTTTGGCAATTTACGTATTCTTTTTCTTTTTCTTTTTTCTGGTGGCCAAAATAGCGGATTTGCTGATTAAGATTATCAACGAAATCAAAAAAGAATAATTTTTTAATTTCGGCACTCTCCCAAAAATACTTGACATGCCGGGATTGCATGTTATATTTATAAAGTAAAATTTAGTAACGGACAAAGGCGTCCACCAACTTATCCATTGGCGGATGCCTTTTTTTATGGTATATTGCCTATTAATTAGGCAGTATTTGTTTGACTAAGCAGCAAAAAGGAGGCTTTAAATGTCTAAGAAGACGGAAGATTTTATGGCTAAAGTTATGGAGAAAAACCCTGGCGAGAAAGAATTTCATCAGGCAGTGTGGGAAGTAGTAGAATCGGTGATGCCCTTTATTGAGAAAAATCCCAAATATCAGGAGGCTAAAATCTTAGAAAGGATAGTAGAGCCGGAAAGGGTAATTATATTTCGCGTTCCCTGGTTAGACGATAAAGGGGAGGTTCAGGTAAACCGGGGATACCGTATTCAGATGAATAGCGCCTTGGGTCCTTACAAGGGCGGACTGCGTTTCCACCCCAGTGTTAATTTAAGTATTTTGAAATTCTTAGCGTTTGAGCAAGTTTTTAAAAATAGTCTGACCACACTTTCAATGGGAGGCGCTAAAGGAGGAGCTGATTTTGACCCCAAGGGTAAGTCCGATAACGAAGTGATGAAATTCTGTCAGAGTTTTATGAACGAGTTATTCCGGTATATCGGACCGGATACGGACGTGCCTGCCGGAGATATCGGCGTAGGCGGCCGCGAAATCGGTTATATGTTCGGCCAGTATAAAAAACTGCGCAACGAGTTTACCGGCGTCTTAACTGGTAAAGGCCTGAACTGGGGCGGAAGTTTAATCCGGTCAGAAGCTACCGGCTATGGTTGCGTCTATTTTGTCCAGGAGATGTTAAAGACCAAAGGAGAATCGATAAAAGGTAAAGTCTGTGCCGTATCTGGTTCTGGAAACGTAGCCCAATACACGGCAGAAAAGCTTATCCAATTGGGAGCAAGGGTAGTGACTTTATCTGATTCTAACGGGTTTATTCTTGATGAAAAAGGCATCGATGCGAAAAAATTGCAGTGGGTCATAGAACTAAAGAATGTGCGGCGCGGCCGGATCGAGGAATGCGTCAAGAAATTTAAGTGTAAATACTTCGAGCACAAAAAACCCTGGGGGATAAAATGCGATATTGCTTTTCCTTCGGCTACACAGAATGAGATTACGGAATCGGATGCCAAGACGCTGGTGAAAAACGGCTGTATAGCTATAGGAGAAGGCGCGAATATGCCCAGTACCCCTGAGGCGGTAGAAGTATTTCAGAAGGCAAAGATTTTATACGCACCCGGTAAAGCCTCCAATGCCGGCGGAGTTGCAACTTCGGGCCTGGAGATGGCCCAGAATAGCATACGGATGGCTTGGAGCCGCGAAGAAGTTGACCGGAAACTACACGATATTATGATTGCCATCCATGAACAGTGCGTAAAATACGGTAAGGAGGGCAAATATATAAACTATGTCAATGGCGCAAATATTGCCGGATTTGTCAAGGTAGCCGACGCCATGTTGGACCAGGGTTTAGTCTAAGCATAAACAAAATTTTCAAACAGGCGCCTTTCTGAAAAATAGATAGACGCCTGTTTTATTTTTTCAAAACAAGCTCTTTTTCATTTACAAAAGTTGTAGCCTATAATATAATAAAGTCTGATTGCAAGTATAAGACACGATGAAAAAAATCGGTTTTGATAACGAAAGATACCTCAAAGAGCAGACGCAAGCAATTTTAGATCGGGTTAAAAAATTCGATAATAAACTGTATCTAGAATTTGGCGGAAAGCTCTGCTTCGATTATCACGCCGCACGCGTCCTTCCGGGCTATGATCCCAACGTAAAAATAAGACTCTTGCAATTATTAAAGGATAAGATTGACATTGTTCTTTGTATTTATGCCGGAGATATTGAAAAGGGAAGGGTGCGCGGAGATTTTGGTATCACTTATGATGCCGCTACCTTAAAGTTGATTGACGATTTAAGAAAATGGAGCTTAGATATTCATTCGGTAGTGATTACGCGGTTTACTAATCAGTCCCTGGCCATGGTTTTTAAAAATAAATTAGAGCGCCGCGGTGTAAAAGTCTATATCCATTATCCTATTGAAGATTATCCGGCAAACGTAGATTTAGTAGTCAGCGAAAAAGGATTCGGAAAGAATGAATATATCGAAACGAAAAATCCTATTGTCGTAATTACCGGGCCCGGCCCGGGCAGCGGTAAACTAGCCACTTGTTTTTCGCAACTTTATCATGAACATAAACGCGGTATAAATGCCGGTTATGCCAAATTTGAAACCTTTCCTATCTGGAACCTGCCTTTAAAGCATCCGGTAAATGTAGCTTATGAAGCTGCCACTGCCGACATCCTGGATTTTAATTTAGTAGACCCATTTCATGTGAGTAAATATAATAAAACCGCCATAAATTACAACCGGGATGTGGAGAGCTTCCCTATATTAAAATTAATTTTAAGTAAAATATTTGCAAAGGACGCCAATTTACCGGTATATAATTCGCCTACCGATATGGGGGTTAACCGCGCGGGTTTTGGGATTGTTGATGATAAAATAGTGCAGGAAGCGGCCAGGCAAGAATTAATCCGCAGGTACTTCAGATACAATACCGAATATTTACTGGGCATAGAAAAGAAAGAGACCGTAGATAGAGTGATGCTTTTAATGGAGGAATTAGGGATAAAGATTACAGATAGAATAGTGGTTGAGCCGGCCAGAAAAGCGGCTGAGGAAGCGGAGGCAAAAGGCAAAGGCAATGCCGGTATATATTGCGGCGCGGCCATTCAATTACCGGACGGCCGGATTATCACTGGCAAGAATTCCCGGCTTATGCATGCTGCCCCGAGCCTCATTTTAAATGCGATAAAGGTTCTGGTTAATATCCCTGACGAAATACTTTTACTTTCGCCCCACATCATAAATCAGATTGCCAAATTAAAAGAAGGGATTCTAAACACAGAATCCGAAAGTCTAGATTTAGAGGAAACCTTAATTGCCCTTTCTATCAGTGCCACTACCAATCACACCGCAGAATTAGCCTTAAATAAGCTTGTAGAATTAAAAGATTGCGAAGTGCACATGACGCATATTCCTACCCCCGGAGATGAAGTAGGCCTGAAGAGATTAGGCGTAAATTTAACTAGCGACGGCAAATTTTCATCTCGCAATTTATTCGTAACCTAAATGAATAACACTCTGTTTGTATTCAGCCTAATCTATCCGGTCTTGGTTATTCTGGTAGCGCTTAAAATAAGATCCAGGGGATAATCTTTATGTCTGTAACGATAAAATTCTTAGGGGGCGTACGCACAGTTACGGGTTCAAGCCACTTAGTCTCTACGCCCCAATCCGAAGTTTTACTGGATGCCGGATTATTTTACGGTCATCGTGATGAGGCTTATCAGGTAAATACAACTTTTCGCTATAATCCGCGTAAACTGGATGCAGTTCTCCTTTCGCATGCCCATATTGACCACTGCGGAAATATCCCTACTTTGAAGAAAAACGGCTTGCGCTGTAAGATTTATACCACTGCTGCGACTAAAGATCTGGCAGCGCTGATGTTTGAAGATTCAGGTAAGATTCAGGAAGAAGATATAAGATACTTAAACAAAGTCAATAAAAGATTAGGCCTGCCTTTAAGAAAACCCCTTTATACCAAAAAGGAAGCAATGCGGGCTAAAAAGTTATTCCGCAATCTCTCCTATGCACAGAGATTCTGCGTTACTAAAGATATCTTTGTGACCTTATACGATGCGGGTCATATTTTAGGTTCTGCGATTGTTGTCCTGGAGATAAAGGGAAAGACAGAGAATATCCGGTTAGGTTATGCTGTGGATTTAGGCAGAAAAAATCTACCTTTATTAAATGACCCCGTAATCCCTAAAGGGTTAGATTATTTGGTGTTAGAAAGCACTTACGGAGGAAGGCTGCATGCGCCGATTGAAGAAGCAAAAGACAACCTTAAAGATGCGATAAACCGCACCGTAGAACGCAAAGGCAAAATTCTCATTCCTTCTTTTACCTTAGAACGCACGCAGGAAGTCATTTATTTTTTAAGTGAACTTTCACGAGAGAAAGCCATACCTTGCGTCCCTATATATGTAGACAGCCCTTTGGCTACCGATATCACCAATGTTTTTAAATACCATACTTCTTATATGAGTGACAAAATCCGTCAGGAGATAAGCCAGGGTAATGATCCGTTTGAGTTTTTAAATCTTAAATATATCCGTGATCAGGAAAAATCTAAGGCCTTAAACAACGATAAAAGGCCGATGATTATTATCGCCGGTTCGGGAATGTGCGAGTCAGGCAGAATTTTACACCACTTAAAGAATAATATTGAGGATTCCAGAAATACGATTTTAATTGTAGGTTATATGGCGAGCAATACCTTGGGTAAAAAAATAGTAGATGAATATCGGGTGGTGAAGATATTCGGAGTGGAATACGAGTTGAATGCTGAGGTTGTAGTCATAAACTCTTTTTCCGGCCATGCCGATAAAAGCGGCCTGATAGATTTTGTTTTAAAGTGCCTGCCTTTAAAACGCATCTTTTTGGTGCACGGAGACCTGGATCAAACCCAGGCATTAGCTGAGGCGCTTTCCCAAAAAAGATTGAATGTCTATATCCCCTCCAAAGACGAAGAGGTCTTGCTTGATTAAGAATTGTGTGGTATTATTTATTTTCTATTCGGGTATAAATTAAGTTTAAATATTGTTTAAAGTTTACAGCGCGCAGTGGCAACTTTCTACGCCGCAAAGAGTAGAATTTTTGACTAAAAAGGAGAAAGCCATGACAGGCGGAAAATCTACACCAAAAAAAGATAAGATGATTAAAGTTTCAGGCGGACAAATGGTTAAGACTGGAGAGATTTTAGTCAGAGGAATGAACGCTTATAAAGCAGGTATCCATGTGAAAGGGCAGAGCGCGCTGCACGCTCTTTGTGCAGGCAAAGTTTATTTTACCAAAAAGAAGACTCCGCACGGAAAGTTTAGAACCTTTATCAATGTCATGCCCGTTAAAGAACAATCTTAAGCAGTAGGGATGTCTAATCAAGATAACGATAGTCTTAATAAGAAAGCCAAAAAATATTCCAACATAAGATATGCCTTGAATATTGTAGACACAGTCTATTTGCTGATACTGCTTTTTTCCTTTCAGGGTCTGGGTCTCTCTAAAATTCTGACCAGAAAACTTTCCAGCTTATTCGCTGCTAATTATTTGGTCATTCCGGCATATTTTTTGATTGTTTATATCGGATATTGTCTATTAAATTTTCCTTTAAACTTCTACCAAACCTTTATCTTAGAGCATAAATTTGCTTTATCTTGTCAAAAAATCAGTGATTGGTTTAAGGATCAAATCAAGGCAGGAGTAATATCTTATATCATTGGCGCTATTCTCATCGGCGCGTTCTATTTTATGCTAAAACATTTTGTGTATATCTGGTGGTTAGTCATTTCGCTTTTTTGGATTTTTTTCAGTTTAATCCTGGCAAAACTGACTCCCGTGGTAATCATCCCTTTATTTTTTAAATATAAGAGGCTTTCTGACGAGCTATTAAGAGAGAGGATTTTGCGTCTGGCTAAGAATTTTAAAGTAAAAATTTTGGATGTTTTCGAAATAGATTTCAGCAAAAAGACCCTCAAGGCAAACGCTGCCTTTGTCGGGATAGGGGCTAGCAAGCGGGTAATTCTGGCCGATACCTTAAAAGATAAATACAGTCACAATGAAATCGAAGTAATCCTGGCTCATGAATTTGCCCACTATAAGCTTAAGCACCTTTTAAAGCTAATAATAGTAAATTCTTTAGTGATCATTATTTCTTTTTATTTGATCTTTAAAACTAGCGACTATGCACTAGGCCTATTCGGTCTGGATTCATTGTCTAATGTCGCTGGGTTACCCATAATTTTTATTTATTTTGTCTTATTCGGAATCGTGACGCAGCCTTGGGAAAACTTTATCAGCCGTAGATTAGAAAGAAATGCGGACAGACTGGCACTTACCATTACCGGTTTAAAAGAGGATTTTATTTCCACAATGGAGAAACTTGCTAACCAGAACCTCGCGGATAGAAATCCTGGGCCCATAATTAAGTTTTTCTTTTTTGACCATCCGCCGATTGATGAGCGTATTGGTATGGCAAAAAAATAGTAGTATAAATTACACAATTTTAATGTGTATTTTATATTGACCAGAATCCGTTTTAATAGTAGAATATGGAAAACTATTTAATTATTGCTTTTGAGATTATCTTAAGGGTAATTTCCTGTGACGCTTTTAAGTTTTTAGTTTAAAAAAAGTACGCAGGAGGTATCATGAAGAAAAGAAATAAAGAAGAATTTCAAGAGAGAAGAATATTTGAAAGAACCTCTAGTAAAATTAGCATAAGATTTTTGGATTTGCATACCCATAAGTGGATTTCGGTGAAAACGCAAAACATCAGCGTGCGGGGCATTGGCCTGATTACCGACAAGGATTTGTCGCCGCACACACCTTTGGAATTACAGCTGCCCATACCTAACCGAGTTGAGCCATACTGTACCAAAGGAGAGGTGATTTGGTCTTCTAAGATTGCTCCTAATAGATATAGAGTGGGAGTCTGCCTGGAAAGATTAGATTTAGCAGGGATGTGTCATTTTGTTAAACCTGTTAAGAAAAAGACCCGAGCATGATAGAGCGAAGAAGATACATAAGGA